>ERZ1643247.2976-NODE-2976-length-12539-cov-5.162288_pt1 | contig 12539 bp, 12 predicted proteins | sample MGYA00579264_ERZ1643247 | MGnify/ENA primary metagenome ERZ1643247 (study PRJEB29033, sample SAMEA4952262) | chicken gut metagenome | biome: Broiler Chicken; feature: Gastrointestinal Tract; material: Caecum | place: Ireland | collected 2018 | study: Broiler... | reverse complement strand
AACTGACCAAGAAAATGACTTTGGATGATGCCAAAGCATATATCATTCCCATGGGGGTTTATAAAGGAAAAACTATGGGAGAACTTTGTCTGGAGAAACCAAGCGCGCTGCCATGGTATGTAGAATCATACGGCGGCAGAAACAATCTGCTTCGTGCCGCAGCAAAGGTATTACTGGATGCTGCGAAATAACAAGGAGGGTAAGATATGGAGAAAATATATCCGTTTACCATATTAGATGTGGCAGGGATTTTAGACCTGAAAGTCCGCCGCAGACAACCCACAAATATGGATGTAGACTGCCCTTTTTGCAACCACAAAAAAGGAAAAATGAATATCAATCTTGTGAAAAATGTTTTCCGCTGTAATTATTGTGAAACATCAGGAGGCATGATCGACCTATATGCCAAACTGCACAGGATAAATCAAAAACAGGCTTTTGCAGAGATTTGTGAGATTTTGCACTGTGGGAAAAAGGCGTCAGAATACCAGACATTTGCTGCTAAACAGAAAAATATGGTACCAGAGTTGGAGCAGGTAGAAAGGGCAGACCTTGAAACGCGAGATCAGACCTATCGTATGCTGCTTTCTCAGTTGATATTGACAGCTTCACATAAGCAAAATTTACTGGAAAGAGGGCTTCGTATTGATGAGATTGTAAAATACCAATACAGAAGTACGCCAGCCTTTGGATTTCATAATATTGTAGCTGCATTGGTGGCAAATGGTTGTCAGCTCAGCGGTGTGCCAGGTTTCTATACAAGAAAGGATAATACCTATGGCATACAGTTTCATAAAAAAGCTTCTGGTATTTTAATTCCGGTCTGTGCTCTGGATGGACGTGTGGAAGGCTTTCAGATCCGATTAGACCATCCCATTGAAGATAAGAAGTATATCTGGTTTTCCAGTTCCAATCAGTTTCGAGGAGCTTCTATTGGTGGTCCTGTGCATTTTATAGGTAATCCAGCAGCCAAGACAGTATATGTGACAGAGGGGGCGTTAAAAGCAAATGTTGCTCATAGCCTGTCTGGTAGGACTTTTCTTGCAGTAGCTGGTGTGACGCATTATGAGGCTTTAAGACCAGCTTTTGCACAGCTTAGGGAAAACGGTACAACAGATATCATAGAAGCATATGACATGGATAAAGAAACAAATCCACATGTGCAGAGAGCTTGTATGAATATGATACGGATTGCCAATGAGTATGGGTTTCAGGTACACCGATTGAAATGGGATGAAAAATATAAGGGGATTGATGACTGGCTTCAGCATCAACAGATCATAAAGACTATGAGATAGGGGGTCATTTGATGGATAAGATTAACCAGCTTTTTATAGAAACATTAAAGAAAGCTGAACAGGAAGGAAAAAATGAGTATGTGTTTGCTGCTATCTGGGGTTTGATGAAAGAAATTCAAGAGTTTTCTCAAATGGGTTTTCTTAAGTCACTAATTTATGAAATTGCCTTAAAGAAAATAAATTTTCTGATGAATGCCAAAACAAAATCTGAAGTAAAAGAAATTTTACGCCCATCAAACCTGTATATAACGGAAATGGTTTTGTACCTGGTGGAGTTTTTCATATTGAAGAAGAAGAGTTGCTTTTATGGAGCATAACGTCATTGAGAGCACCTCTAAATCATGAGGGATTTTCAAGATACCAACAATTATTTCAAAAGTATGTTAGAATGAATTTCACGTTTAATGAATAACAAACTTGTGACAATATTTGATTTACACAGCTGCATGTGCTTTTTTACATGCAGCACTTTTTATATATATTGCTAATAGAATTCAAAACATTTACTGGAAATAAGTCGATAAGATGGATATTTTTAACAAAAAAATTATTTTGTTGCAAATCTTTGTTTTTTTTGCTGCCAAGAAGTGATTTATTAAATGAAAGAGGTAGTAAGATTACAAAACGTGAAGAAGGAGGTGGTGGAATGAAAGTACTTCCTTTTGAAGATGATGATTTGCTCAATAAATTCGACTGTTTTTGTAAAAAAGTTCTGAAGTACAGAAATTACAGTGTTTTTAAATCGGAGGAAAAAGAAAGAAGAAAAATGGGTCATATATGCAGGAGAAAATGAAAAAATATTTGATCAATTATATATAGAAGATGAATATGGAATATTGTATTTTTGGCTAAAAATAGATGGATTAACAGTTGCAATAGAAAATGAGCTACTATATCGTTCCTTACTGCTACTACCAAATAAAAAACTAGTCATTCTCATATTGAGTTTTTTTGAAGGAATGACGGATAAAGAAATATCCCAAGAAATGCAGCTGCCTCAAAGTACGGTGCAATACAACCGAGTAACGGCATTAAAAAGGATTAGAAAACTAATGGAGGGGATGAAAGATGAGCCCTAGAAAAGCCAAACGTATTAGAGATGAAAAAACGAAAAGACAGGAGAATCCTTTTAGCAGAAGCAGAGAAAAATTGGACGAGCAGACAGTACTAAAAGCGATTTCCGGTGAACCTTTAGCACTTATGAAAATTGTAGAAATCTATGAACCATATATCAATAAACTCTCCCTGCGTCTTGTTTCGACAGAGGATGGTGATTATACAGAACAAATTGATGAAACTGTAAAAAAATGTTGGAAACAAGTTTGATTGCAGCCGTTATGAAATTTGATCCTTGTAAAAATTGATCAATACATAAAATTTTTTAAAGTGATTTGAGAACCTTGAAAACTAAATATTGTAAGCAAGTGGATAACATAATAATGATACTTCTGTTTAGCCACAGTCCGAGCGTGATAAAACCGTCGCAAGCAATGGGGACAGGTCATCTGAAGGGGACAGGCTGCTATTTGCAGACCTATGGATGAAAATCGTTCGCTTGTTATAGTTAAAATATAAAATGTCAAGTATGCAATTTATATTTTTGCACATTTGGAAAGTATTTCGAGTTTAGATAAAATAATTGCAGAATCATTTCTGCGCGCGGGAGATGATACATAAATGAATGATACATCTGAAAAAATGGTATATGATGCTTCTGATATACAAAGAATACTTGGAATTGGAAGGAGCATGACCTATGTTTTTTTGGAAAAAGTTTATGAAGATCAAGCCCCATTTAAAGTTATTAAAATAGGTAAATTATATCGTGTTCCAAAAAAATCTTTTGATGAGTGGCTTGATAATCCTTAAATAAGGAGGAATATCTATAGATCAAAAAAATGGATGTGCGTTTTATGAAAATGGTTCTTGGTATCACAGAACTAAAGTTTTAAATGAAGATGGAACAGTGAAATATAGCAAAAAGGGAGGTTTCAAAACAAAAACTGCTGCTGAAAAAAGTTTTAAAGAATATGAAAAGAATTTTCAATCTTCTTTAAGAAAATATCAGTTAGCACAAAACCAAGATGATTCTATTACATTAAAAAATTATCTACTTTATTGGTTCGATGAAATTTTTTCTAAAAGAATTGAGCCAACAACTCAAATGGTATCAAAGTTTGTTTTAAATAGTTATATACTTCCGTTTCTAGATACTGATATCAAAATTAAGTTTGTTAGTGTGGAGTATATAGATGAACTATTGAAAAAAATAGCCCCAATTTCTGCATCAGCTGGAAACAAGTCGAGAGAACTTTTGAATATAGCATTAAAAGATGCTGTATCAGCTGGTTATTTGAATAGAAACCCTGTAAGTGCATCAAAGACATATCCAAGAAAAAAAGCTAATATTTTTGTATTGGATAAAGTACAAACAAAACGGTTACTAAATGCTGCAAAGTATAATGAATGGTATTTAGAGATTTTATTAGGAATATTTTGTGGGTTAAGAAAAGGAGAAATACTTGGTTTAAAATTTGGTGACTTCGATTTAGAAAATCATTCTGTTAAAATCTCAAGACAGCTTTCAAATAACCCACTAATTGATAATAAAAGTAACAAACTGGTTGATGAATATAGACAAGTTGAAAAAGCTCCAAAAACAAATAACAGCTATAGAACATTAAAAGTTCCTCAAATTATAATAGATGAATTGGAAAAAAGAAAAGGGTGGGTAGAATACTGCAAAAACAGTTATCTGGATCAGTATGAAGACCATGATTATATCAGCTGTCAGAAAAATGGAAAACCACATTCAATGGCTTCTATGAATATTGCACTAACAAAGATTTGCAAAAGGAATGGCTTGCCCCCAATCAGTGTACATAGCCTAAGACATATATATTCTACGATTTTGATGGAAAAAGGAGTACCCCTTGTTCAAATTTCAGCTGCACTCGGTCATGAATCTATTCATACTACTTTTGAATATTACTGTGATGTAATGAATGGAGATAAAGAAATTATTGAGTTTATGAACCAATCATTTGTACCAGATTGTTAATGAAAAGGATGATGTTTATGCTACATGATACCGGTGCACAGAAATACGTTAACTGGGAAGTGACCAATGTAATTCAAATAAAAAACAAATATGGATTCAGGATAGTTCTTCACTACTTGGATGGTACTAAGAAAATACAGCAAAAATCGGGTTTTCTCACAAAAAAGGTAGCCAATGAAGAACGGAACAAAACAATAGGGGCTTTATATAGTGGGACATATATTGTTTATACTGATATATCTGTAAATGATTTCTATGTTCATTGGTTAGAAGATGATATTAAAAATAGAGTAAGAAGCAGTAATACATACAATTCTTTTAAAAATATAGTTTATAATTATATCTTGCCTATGCTAGGAACAAAAAAACTGATCAATATAAGTAAAGGTGATGTTCAAGATCTATACAAAGTTTCGGCTTTGAAATCTCCATCTTCAGTCAGAAATGTAAAAACTGTAATGAATATATCATTAAAATATGCCGTAAGTAAAAAAATGCTATCTACGAATCCAGCAGAAAATGTTCCATTGCCTAAACATATAAAAGCGAAACCATATAGAACAAGAAATATCAATTCGCAAAAGACACTTACATTAGAACAGTTATATACCTTAATAGAAGCCAGTAAGAATACACCAATCTATTTACAGGTATTGTTTAATGCGTTGATGGGACTTAGAAGAAGCGAAATAATAGGTCTGAAGTATTCAGACATAGATTTTGTTGAACAAACATTAACTATTCAAAGACAGTTGGGAAAACCCCTTGATGTAAATATAGAAGAAATCAGAAAAAAAAACTTTGACAAAACAAGAACTAGGATTAAAAACACCATCCAGCTATCGAACTTTAAAAATTCCTGATTATGTGTTTCAAGCTATTTTAGAACAGCGAAAAATATATGAAAAGAATAAAAGCAAAAGAAAAAAAGAATTTTTAGATGAAGGCTATATATGTTGTTCCACATATGGTCATTCCAGAAGTAAAGACTTCCATTATAAATATTTTAAGAAAATACTGGAAGAAAATAATTTACCTAATATCAGGTGGCATGATTTAAGAAGTTCATATTGTACGCTTTTGTTGAAAATGAATTTTAGTCCTAAGGCAGTATCAAATTTGATGGGACACGCAAAGGAGTTAATTACGGTTGATGTATATGGGGATAATGCTCAGCTGATTACGGACAACACTGAAGCATTAGACCAATTCATACAAGAATTAACTTTATTACCTTATGAAGAATTTGATGCAGTACAAGATAGTAATGAAAACATTTCTGTCATCGACATTGGAACAGAAATAGAACGAATGTTTGCATAATTTTTGTGTTCCCCTATACTTTAGTATTTAACTGTGATATACTTCTTAGTAGCTTGTTTTTTGAATAATTATATGTGATGATATCTAATGCTATTTAATGTTATTCTGTTTTAAAATTTTGATTTTAGTGACCAAAATTCGTAAAAGGGCTTTTTTGGGCAAAAACGGAATATCTGCCTTTACGAATGATGGGCTGACTGTAATCACTTCACTTTGTGCGAACGGAGGTGTATCATGGACAAACCATTTAAAATACATTCAAAATTTCAGCCTACTGGCGACCAGCCACAGGCGATAGAAAAGATCACCGACGGCTTCCAAAAAGGCTTGAAATTCCAGACGTTAAAGGGCGTGACAGGCTCGGGAAAGACATTTACAATGGCGAATATTGTAGAGAAATTACAGAAGCCTACACTGGTTATTGCTCACAACAAAACCCTTGCCGCACAGCTGTACAGCGAGTTTAAGGAGCTGTTCCCCGAAAATGCGGTGGAGTATTTCGTTTCTTATTATGATTACTATCAACCGGAAGCGTACGTGCCCAGCACAGACACCTATATCGAGAAGGATTCTTCTGTCAATGATGAGATCGACAAGCTGCGGCATTCTGCAACGGCGGCATTGGTAGAGCGGCAGGATGTGATTGTGGTAGCCAGTGTATCCTGTATTTACGGTTTGGGCGATCCGGAAGAATACTATGGCATGATGCTTTCCCTGCGTCCGGGCATGGAAAAAGACCGGGATGAAGTCCTGCGCAGTTTGATTGAAATGCAATATGATCGCAATGACATCAATTTTGAGCGCGGTACCTTTCGGGTACGGGGAGATGTGGTGGAGATTTTCCCGGTTGCTTCCGCGAAATATGCGGTGCGGGTAGAATTTTTTGGAGATGAAATTGAACGGATTACAGAGATTGATGTGGTAACCGGTGAAATCATCGGTACCCGGGATCACATTTCCATTTTCCCGGCGTCCCATTATGTGACGGCGTCGGACAAATTACAAAAAGCCATCGCGCGGATCGAAGCGGAGCTGGAGGAGAGACTGGCAGAACTGCGGCGGGAGGATAAATTGCTGGAAGCGCAGCGTTTGGAGCAGAGAACCAATTACGACATTGAAATGCTCAAGGAAATGGGCTTTTGTACGGGAATTGAAAACTATTCCAGGCATTTATCCCTGCGGGAAGCAGGCAGCACGCCGTTTACGCTGATGGATTTCTTTCCGGAGGATTACCTGGTGATTGCGGATGAATCCCATGTTTCGATTCCGCAGATTCGCGGGATGTATGAAGGAGACCGTTCCCGCAAGTCTACGTTGGTGGAATTTGGGTTCCGGCTGCCCTCGGCGCTGGACAACCGTCCGCTGAAGTTTACAGAATTTGAAGAGAAGCTGCACCAAATCCTGTTTGTATCTGCAACGCCGTCGGTGTATGAGAATGTGCATGCGCAGCAGACGGTGGAGCAGATCCTGCGCCCGACTGGATTGTTGGATCCGGAAGTTTCTGTGCGTCCCATAGCCGGACAGATGGACGATTTGCTCAATGAAGTCAGACGTACTACGGAAAAAGGGCAGAAGGTGCTGGTGACGACGCTGACCAAAAAGATGGCGGAGCGTTTAACGGATTATATGCGGGAAGCCGGCGTGCGTGTGCGGTATTTGCATTCGGATATTGATACGCTGGAGCGGCTGGAAATCATCCGGGACCTGCGGATGAATGTGTTTGACGTATTGGTCGGGATCAATTTGCTGCGGGAGGGTCTGGATATCCCGGAGGTGAGTCTGGTGGCCATTTTGGATTCGGATAAAGAAGGGTTCCTGCGGTCAGAAACATCTTTGATTCAGACGATTGGACGTGCGGCGCGCAACGCAGAAGGTCGCGTGATCCTGTATGCAGATGTGATGACAGAAAGTATGCAGAAGGCGATCGAAGAAACCAACCGCCGCAGAGGCATACAGCAGGCGTATAATGAGGAACATGGGATTATCCCGCGGACCATTGTGAAAAAAGTGCATGAGGTCATTCAGATTTCAAAGGCTGCGACGGAAAAACAGAAATTTGGATTAGACAAAGATCCGGAGTCCATGAGTGTCAAAGAATTGCAAAAATGGATACAAAAGCTGGAAAAAGAGATGAAACAGGCGGCGGCAGAGCTGCAGTTTGAACGGGCGGCAGAGCTGCGGGATAAAATATTGGAATTAAAACCATTGACGCTGCAATAAAGACAGGATGGCACAAAGAAGCCGTGGACAGGGCTGCCGGATGGGAACTGGCGGCAGCGCGATGGGTAGACGGAAAAGGAGAAACCATGAAGAATGAAATTGTGATACGGGGCGCCAGAGAGCATAACCTGAAGAATATTGATTTAACCATACCAAGAGATCAGCTGGTCGTCTTTACCGGTGTCAGCGGCTCCGGAAAAAGTTCGCTGGCGTTTGATACGTTGTATGCAGAAGGACAGCGGAGATATGTAGAGTCGCTGTCTTCCTATGCCAGACAGTTTTTGGGACAGATGGAAAAACCGGATGTAGACCAAATCGACGGGCTTTCTCCGGCGATTTCCATCGACCAAAAAACCACCAGTCATAATCCGCGTTCTACGGTGGGAACGGTAACGGAGATTTATGACTATCTGCGTCTGCTGTATGCAAGAATCGGCATTCCCCATTGCCCGAAATGCGGCAAGGAAATCAAAAAACAGACCATCGACCAGATTGTGGACCGTATTTTGGAATTACCGGAGCGGACAAAAATACAGCTGCTGGCGCCGGTGGTGCGCGCAAGAAAGGGAGAACATGTCAAATTGCTGGAGGACGCCAGAAAAAGCGGGTATGTACGGGTACGGATCGACGGCATTTTGTATGACTTATCGGAAGAGATCCGATTGGAAAAAAACAAGAAACACACCATCGAAATCATGGTAGACCGTCTGGTGGTCAAGGATGGTATACAGAAACGCCTGACAGAATCCATTGAAACGGTCTGCGCCCTTTCCGGCGGATTGCTGGTTGTAGATATCAACCAAGGGGAAGGCGAGATGCTGTTCAGCCAGAATTTTTCCTGTCCGGATTGCGGGATCGATTTTATGGAAATAGAGCCCAGGGTATTCTCGTTTAACAACCCCAGCGGCGCATGCCCCACCTGTACGGGTCTGGGAATGCAAATGAAATTTGACGAGCAGCTCATTGTGCCGAATGATGCGCTGTCGATCGCAGGGGGCGCCATTACGGCGATTGGATACAATTCGATTTCCAACCGGGAGAGCATGAGCCGCGTATTGTTTGATGCATTGGCACAGGAATATCAGTTTTCTTTGGATACGCCTTTCCGGGAATTGCCGGAAGAAATCAAACATATTATTTTTTATGGTACCGGCGGCAAAAAATTGCGGATTACGTATCGCAACCAGCGTGGGATCGGTTCGTATGACTACGCCTTTGAAGGGGTGATTCCCAATCTGCAAAGACGGTATCAGGAAACGTCGGAAAGCATGCGCGGCGAATATGAAGAATTTATGACAAATATTGAATGCCCCGCCTGCCATGGAAAGCGGCTGCGTCCAGAAGTGCTTGCCATTACGATAGGCGGGAAAAATATTTCGGAAGTGACAGAGATGTCTGTGGCAGATATCCAAACATTCTTCGCTGCGTTGCAGCTGACGGGCAGGGAAGCCATGATCGCAGAGCGGATTCTGAAAGAAATTCAGGACAGGATTGGATTCTTGGTGGATGTGGGACTGGATTATCTGACCTTATCCCGTGCGGCAGGGACATTATCCGGCGGGGAAGCACAACGGATTCGCTTGGCGACGCAAATCGGCTCCGGTCTGGTAGGCGTTGTTTATATTTTGGATGAACCAAGCATCGGGCTGCATCAAAGGGACAATGACAAACTGCTCAGGACATTGCAGCACCTGCGGGATATTGGAAACTCTTTGATTGTGGTAGAGCATGATGAAGACACCATGTATGCAGCGGATTATATTGTAGATGTCGGACCGGGCGCCGGCAAAGAAGGCGGGAACATCATTTGTACGGGTGATGTGGAGCAGATTAAGCGCTGCGAAGCTTCGGTGACCGGGGATTATCTCAGCGGCAGGAAAAAAATTGAAATTCCCAAGACCAGAAGGCAGGTTCATCCGGATGAGGTGGTGCACATCATCGGCGCGCAGGAAAATAATCTGCAAAAGATAGATGTGGATATTCCGCTGGGCGTCTTTACCTGCGTGACCGGTGTCAGCGGTTCCGGAAAGAGTTCCCTGGTCAACGAAATATTATATAAGCGGTTGGCGCGGGATCTGAATCGTGCAAAGATTCGTCCCGGCGCACATATAGATATGACGGGGCAGGAAAAGCTGGATAAGGTGATCAATATTGACCAGTCGCCAATTGGCAGGACACCCAGGAGCAATCCGGCGACCTATACTGGCGTGTTTGATATGATCCGCGATGTGTTTGCGCAGACGACAGAGGCAAAAATGCGCGGGTATCAAAAAGGAAGGTTCAGTTTCAATGTCAAGGGCGGCAGATGCGAAGCGTGCGCCGGCGACGGCATGATTAAAATTGAAATGCATTTTCTTCCGGATCTGTATGTGCCATGCGAAGTGTGCCACGGAAAGCGGTATAACCGGGAAACACTGGAGGTGCGCTACAAAGGGAAAACCATTTCGGATGTGCTGGAGATGACCGTGGAAGAGGCGTTGGACTTTTTCGAAAATATCCCCAGAATCAAAGCAAAACTGCAAACGCTCTATGATGTGGGTCTGTCCTATGTACAGCTGGGACAGTCCTCCACCACATTGTCTGGCGGTGAAGCGCAGCGAGTGAAGCTGGCGACGGAATTGAGCAAGAAAAGCACCGGGCGTACGATGTATATTTTGGATGAGCCGACGACGGGATTGCATATGGCGGATGTGCACAAGCTGGTGCATATTTTACAGCGGCTGGCAGAAGGTGGTAATACGGTGGTGGTGATTGAGCATAATCTGGATGTTATCAAGACCGCGGATTATATCATTGATCTGGGACCGGAAGGCGGAAACGGCGGCGGAACCGTCGTCACATGCGGTACGCCGGAACAGGTGTGTGCGGTGCCGGAATCCTATACGGGGAACTATTTGAAACCAATATTGGAAAAATAAGGAAAGGAAGCAAAAGATACCCGTTGGCGCTTTGTTGTTTTTACAGCCAGTCAAAAAATTTTTTTAGGCGGGAAAACAGTTTTTCGTTGCAAATTCAAGATTTTTCATTATAATGGTACAAGAGGAAAAATCGGTTGTTATTGACAAAGCTGTTAGATAACAGTACCATAGAAACAGATCGTTTAGTAAAATTGCGGAGGAACGGTATGGCGAGAAAAGAACCCGTTTTGGATTATGAACAGTCCAGAAAGCGCGTGTCGGATTATTTCGGCTGTGATGGAGATTTTTTCCTGAAACCGCTGTTGGATTTGGAATGGGCAGTAAAAAATGAAGAGGATTTTTATTTCCTTTCCTATTGGACAAAAGAAGGAAAAAAAGTGGATGCCGTAGTGGTGAAAAAAGGCGGCGAGCCAATGATTTTTCAAACAAAGGAATATACAATGGTAGTAGCCATTGACTGTGTAAAGATCGGCTTTATTTTCCGCAGTGGGAAGAATATCGCCGATGGACAGGCATGAGAGCAGACAGAGGGTTGTCAATAAAGAAGAGAATCTTTATTGCAGCGGAGCAGAGATTATAGATTGGAACAAACAGTGCTTTTTTCTTGATTCTAAAGCGGCTGATTGCAGCATAGAGTTATGATACAGAAAGAAGCAGATGCCGTGGTGGAAAAAGCCGCATAACGGCACAGAAAAGGGGAGAAAGATGCAAATGAACAGCTTGTCTGAAAACAACTCTGTGGTCATTACTGGTACCGTAGTAGAGGAGAAAGTCTTTAGTCATGAGGTTTATGGAGAGGGGTTTTATTTATTTAAGATTTCCTCAGAACGGCTGAGTGAAAATGCGGATATTTTGCCGATTACCATATCGGAGCGCCTTTTGGTAAATCTGGATATCTCGGTAGGTACACGGCTTTTGGTGCATGGGCAGCTGCGCAGTTACAATAATTATACCGAAAGCAAGAGCAGGTTGGTGTTAACCGTTTTTGCAAGAGAAATCCGTGTGATACAAGAAGAGAATTTGCATAGTGAAAATGAAATTATACTGTGTGGTTATATTTGCAAAAAGCCAATATATCGCAAAACACCTTTTGGCAGAGAAATTTCGGATGTATTGATTGCAGTCAATCGTGCATATAATAAATCGGATTATATTCCTTGTATTACTTGGGGAAGAAATGCGAGATATATGGCTTCGTTGGAAGTAGGAACCTGCGTGAGAATACAAGGACGCATCCAAAGCAGAGGATACCAGAAAAAAGTTGGAGATTCTGTGGAGGAAAGAGTTGCCTATGAAGTTTCCGTATCGAAAATTGCATTGCATACGGAAGCGGCAAATTGTGCAGAGACAAAAACAAATACAGAGGAAGAAACAAAGGCTTGATACAGGCGCAATTTATTATGGGGCGGGCAAAGGAAAAACAAGTGTTTCGCTGGGCAGAGGAATTCGGGCGCTCGGAGACGACCTGCGCGTTGTGATGATTCAGTTTATGGACTATCATAACCATAAGGAAATTGCATTTTTGGAGAAACTGGAACCGGATTTTCGGATCTTCCATTTTGAAAAGTACCGGGAACAGACAAACATGACAGAAGAGGTGCGGAAGGAAATTTCTTCGGAGATCCGGAATGCGTTTAATTTTGCAAAAAAAATCTTGGATACCGGCGAGTGTGATATGCTGATGTTGGACGGGATTTTAGAATGTATCGAAGAGGGATA
>ERZ1643247.2974-NODE-2974-length-12543-cov-3.686819_pt1 | contig 12543 bp, 10 predicted proteins | sample MGYA00579264_ERZ1643247 | MGnify/ENA primary metagenome ERZ1643247 (study PRJEB29033, sample SAMEA4952262) | chicken gut metagenome | biome: Broiler Chicken; feature: Gastrointestinal Tract; material: Caecum | place: Ireland | collected 2018 | study: Broiler... | reverse complement strand
ACGAAGGGCACTCGCCCTACCGTGCCGCGCCCGTTTATGAGCAAGAAATCGCCAACGGCGATTTCTCATAGCTGCGAAGCAGCGGAGAGCGCGAAGCGCGGCTTTGCGAATGGCGCGGAGTGAACTGTAACCTTCCGCCCGAAGCGCCGCCGGCGGGACAGCCGCTTTTACAAAAAATATGAGCCAGGTCAATCTTAACCTGGCTCGCATCTTTCCTGACAGCCCATCATTCTGCAGCCATCAGATCCACATATTCATTTTGCAGTCTCCGCAGCCACATCCCGGTCCATCGGAAAAGGGAGGGAAGGGTCTCGGCAGAGGCGCATTTCCCGGTCTGGGTTCCGGACGGGGAGGCTCCGGCCTCATATCCTGACAGGGGCATCCTCCATCGCCCGGTCCCCTTCTTTCCTCACGGTTCCGGCAGGAGGAATCCCCATTGGGAGCACAGCCGCACGACGCGCGGTCTCTGTCCTGACAGCCGCAGCCCCGGCCATCGCCGCCATTGCTCCGGCAGCCGCAGTCATTATCCCGGCAGCATCCCGTCCGGGTTCCTCTTCCGCAGCAGCATAAAAGTAACAGTAAATATAAACAGTTCATATGCTCATCTCCTTTACGATACTATATGTAAAGAAGATGAAAAGGTTCCGGCCTCGAGCAGCCGGCAGCATCAGCGCTTCTTTCCCAGAAGAGAGGTCCTGACATAACGGAAGGTCTTTTCCTCTCCCTCTTCTGCCAGCATGGTCAGAAGCTTCAGGAGAAGCGCTCTTGTATTCTCATGCATGATGGGCGGTTCCTTGGCCGCCTGAAAATACTCCAGCGGATCAGCATCCGTATACTGGCTGCCCCGGTATACCTTGGAAGCCGCAATCCGGTCCATCAGCATCTCCGCCACATATTTCACCGGCATCTCCACCGGAGCCATTCCTCCCGGCACGTCTCTCGTACTGTAATCAATCCAGTATTCATAATGATGCCGGTTTCGTCCCTTATGATGAAGCCATGCGGAGGAATATCCCTTCTCCTCCCGCTCCGCATTGTTTGGGCTCCTGTTTCCCTGAAAATATTTCGCGCCCACCAGAAATTCCGTCGGGCTGTATTTTGACAGATCATGGGCCAGCCCCTGCCGGTAAAGTCCGACAGCGAAGCAGCCCTTCATCACCAGATATTTATGATAGGTAATCGTCCTGAAATGCTTCCAGGCGCCCGCCAGCAGGCGGACACCGCCTTTTTTGCCATTATTCACTGTCCTTCGGTCCTGCTTTCTGAATCTCTTTCCGTCTTGTCTCTTCCGGCCTGATTACGGTCCGTGGACGGATTCTCTTTCTCCTCTTTTTCTTTTTTCTTTCGGACGGACCGCCGCCCCGATCTTCCTTCCATCCTGTCTTCCCTGTCCGCCTTGTCCTGCGGATCCGGCACGCTGCTGATCAGAATCCGGATGGACCGGCCGGGAACCCGTGTACTCCGCACTTCACCGGCATGCTCCTCCGGCTTCGCGTCCGTCTTTTTCTCAGCTCCCTTTTCTGCTGCCCTTCCGGTATTATCATTTTTCTCCGGCTCTTCTTCAAAGGTATCGCAGATTCTGACCCAGCTGCATCCCTCCGGCAGAGCGGGAAGCGCAAAATCATGCTCCTCCCAGTGCATGTTATAGGCGATATAGAAGGATTCGTCGTTTTCCTGCCGGTTTTTCTTCGCATATTTTCCGCAGTACATCACTCCCGCGATCCGGCTCTGCCGGTCAGTATTCAGCTTCCAGGCTTCCTCGCCGTGGTAGGACAGATCCGGACAGCCGCAGGAAAGATAATCCAGCATGGTCAGCTCCTCCGGACAGTGCAGGATCGGGTGCTCTCTGCGCAGAGCCACCGCCCATTTTACAAAGGTAAGAAAGTCCCTGTTCTCTTCCGCCAGCCTCCAGTCAAGCCAGTTTACAGCATTATCCTGACAGTAAGGATTATTGTTTCCTCCATGGCTGAAGCCGAATTCATCTCCGCTGACAATCATGGGCGTCCCCTGGGCCGTAAGAAGCAGCAGAATGGCGTTCTTCATCTGCCTTTTTCTCAGCCTCAGAACCGCCTTTCTGCGCGTTTTTCCTTCAACGCCGCAATTCCAGCTGAAATTGCTGTCGCTGCCGTCCCTGTTATTCTCGCCGTTTGCCTCATTATGCTTTCCGTCATAGGAAACCAGGTCCGCCAGGCTGAAACCGGAATAACTGGTAATATAATTTATGACGCCGGCCTGAGAAGGGTTCCTCTTCAGACAGGAAAGTGCCGAAGAGAGCACGTTTTCATCTCCCTTCAAAAAGCCCCGCATGGGATACAGGAAGCTGTCATTATAGGATGCCAGATTTTTATAGACAGGCGTCTCATTATTTTCATAAATGTCGCGACAGGGCATATTTTCGTAAAAAAGCTTGGTATTTCCAAGCATCGGCTCCGTCGCAAGAAGAGCCATCGGCACCCTGACTCCCAGCAGGTGAAAACCGTCCACATGATATTCCAGCACCCAGTAGCGGATTACCTCCAGGATATACGCCTGCTTGACGGACGGAGGAAAATAAAACTGCATGATCAGCTCAATTCCCGCCTCATGAAGCGCCTTTACCAGACCTTTAAACTCCTCCACCGGATGATCCGAAGCCGCATAGGAATATTTGGGTGCAAAATAATAAGCCTCCTTATATCCCCAGTAATTGATTCTGGGTGTCTCCTCCGCCTCCGGATTCTCCATATAACGCCTCTTCGCTTCTTCCATGGTAGGCTCCGGCCTCTTTTCCCGTTCAAGCTCCACAAACTCACAGGAAGGCATCAGCTCCACCGCCGTGATTCCCAGCTCCTTCAGATAGGGAATCTTCTCCCGGATTCCTTCATAGGTTCCCCGGTTCTTCCCCCCGGAGCTGTTGTGGCGCGTAAAGCCCCTCACATGCAGAAGATACAGGATGCTGTCCGAAAGGGGCGTCATGGGCGGCCGGTCCTCTCCCCAGTCAAAGCTTCCGGAACGGATTCCCCCCTTCAGCTCGGGATCCACACGCCGTCCCCACTTTTCGTTTCCATAAATGATTGCCGCGTAAGGGTCCGTAATGACCTCTTCTCCCGCATAAAAATTATATTTGAAATCTCTGTCCGCAAGGCCATCCACCTGCAGGCAGTATATATTGCCCACTTTTTTCCCCATATGAAAGGGCAGACGCACCGGCGTCCCCCGGTCATTCAGATACAGAAGCACACCGCATTCTTCCTTCGTATGGAGAGCTGCCGCAAAATTCAGCCTTCCATCGGAAGTTACGGATACACCCATGGGATAAGGTACTCCAGGATAAGTCTTAATCTGCTGTCTTGCTGTCATGGTATTCATCTCCTGTTTTACGGAAATCAGTCAACGGCCGTTTTCCTGTGCCGGGCAGTATGCCAAGATTGTAATTATTATAGCATATCGTCTGACACGGTGCCATACAAAATTGGCGTTTTAAACAGAAGGAGAGTGGACCTGACGGCCCGCTCTCCTTCTATTTCTGTCCAAACAGACGCATAATTTCCAAAATGCTGTTTTTCTGCTCCCGGGTGAGCAGAACCCAGCGTTCAAACAGCTCCCGGGTCTCCGGTGTCAGCTCTACCATTTCATCTTCCGCAAAAAACTGAGAGATAGAAATTCCAAATCCGCTGCATATTGCGTGCAGCGTCGTAAGAGAGGGAAGACTGTTTCTTCGATAAATATTTGCGATCGTGGATTCCGACAATCCACATTCCTTTGCCAGACGATATTCCGACCAGCCACGTTCCAAAAGAAGCTGATCAAGTCTCCTCAATATTTTCATTTTCTCTTTCACATAAAGAATCCTTTCCTATTTCCACTGAATCTTTGGCATTCCTCTGAAATCAGCTTTTACATCACAGGAAATGGTCTCTCCTTCATGAAATTCCAGAACATCAGCATTTTTTAATGAATCCTCCTTTACCATCTTTTCTCCCAGATGAGCGCCCAGTGCCGCTCCCGCACCTCCAAACACTGCGCCTCCTATCACTCCGCCGGTAACCGTATTTGCTATGTCTGTAAATCCCTTTTTCCCTATCGGCTTTCTGGTTATTATGACGGTATGCGCTCCCGGCTCGACGGGAATCCTGTAAGGCTGACGCGCGGCACGGAGCTTTACAGGATCCATCTGATCCACATATAAGTAGACAAAATATCTGGTTTCAAACATATCCCTGATTCCAGAGGCTGATGAAGAAACTCCAGGTCCAAATGCATTATGTACCGTAATGCTGAGATAAGCTGACATATTTTTTCCTCCCTGCTTTCTCTGTTCTTAAAAATTCACTGCATTTCCTTTCTTAAAAGATTGATCATATCTGTTGTATATAATGAATCCATAAGGATCTGCAGTTCAATTTCATTTTTTGCATCTTCAATCTGAGAAGACAGTCTTGCCGCATTCAGGTTCTGCTGCAGCATCAACGCATTCAGATGCATTTCCATTTCCTGTTGCTGCCGGAGCTGATTCTGTTCCTGATTCTGACGATGCATTTCCTCATGAAATAAATTTACTGCTTCAGACAGCGTATTTACTCTTCCATCCATAAAAAAACCATAAAGAATGCAGGGAATGATTCCCTTTCTGTAATTAGGGGCCAGAATATCTCTCTTTTCCTGATATTCCAGGGACGCACAGATTTTTTCATAAGCTTCCTCCGTCTGGCTCAGCTGATTTTTCAGCTCTGCCACCGCAGGAGGATCCTGCGCGGTAACCTCACTGTTCAGATTCTGAATACGTTCCATTTCCTTTTCATATGCGGCCTTTCTTTCTTCCCAGTCCGCCTGTGCCCTTTCATTTGCACGCCTATGACGAATCAGGCTGAACAGAAGTGCCGCAATGGAAACGACAGCTACTGCCGCCTTTTCTGCCGCTGAAAAATCCGAAAGCAGAATGCATATTATTAAAAAAGGGACTCCAATCAGAGTAAGCAATGGATAGGATTCCTTCAGCGGCGGATCAGGCTCCGGAGGCAGAATTGCTTTTCCTTTCTCCTCTTTCGTTTCTTCTGCAAGTTCTGCTCTCAGTTCTTCCAGCTCTTTCTCAAGCTCCATCCTGATCAGGACATGCTGGGACAGCACTTTGAGATATTCTACCACCTCAGTCCGCTCCATCGTTCTGCCGGCATGAGTTATGGAAACCGGAATATTTCGGGTATCTGCCATTTGTTACTTTTCTCCCTTTCCTCTTAGTTTACCGCCAATGAATCTATCCTAACACAGCAGTTTCTCTTTATCCCAATAGGCACGAAAATTAGACAGAAAAAAACGTCACAGCGTTCCGCCATACTCCACAATCATTTTTTTGATCACTTCCAGAGTTTCTCCACAGGAAAGGGCCATATTTCCTTCTTCCAGAAAGCGGCAGAAATCATAAAGCTTCTGCGAAATACCCGATTCCATAATCTGATAATATTGAGGGCCATTCCTGTTGCTGCTCCAGAAAGCAATCCCATTTTCCACGTTGGAGCTGGAAACAATGGACATGTATCTGGGCAGTCTGATGCAATCTTCCCTGACACAAATACAGGAATTCGGTGTACTCTGAATATATTGATAATACCGCTTCTCCAACGGTCTGTAAAGGGTGTCCGGATATCCGGTTATTCTTCCCTCCTCCATCAGATACCTCAGCCCTTCCACAGAAAAAATATGCACCATATCTTCCTGCTTCATATGCAGAATGCGAAGCTGGATCGACCGCATCAGTTCTTCCCGTTCCTCTCCTTCCATCAGGATGTGCTCCTTCAGCAGATTTATGGGAATAAGATGCAGAAGGCAGGGAGACTGTTCAATATAATAATTCCGGGTCACATACCCGGTATTCATCATCTGATTTACTTTATTCATATATTGAGATATTCCGGAACGGTTCACAAGAGGCCGTGCCATCCGGTATTTTTTCCAGAATTCTGTTTTCAGAGCTTCCAGCTGACCCTTCTCTTTCAGGATAATCCCGCAATCCATGTCATCATTTACGCCAAAAGCCACATCATCTGTCAAAAACCAGTTTGGGAAAAGACTTCCGGAGAATTCTCCCGCATTTTTTAGGTAATAAAAAGAAGGATGGTAGTTATCATAAAGGACAGCCGGCTTAATGACTCTCAGCCGCTGAAGGTTTACCAGCGTATCTTCATCCTCACGATTCTGCCACATCGGAAACAGATGCTCGATGATCCCGCAGGCCATCCCGCTGATCATCTGCATCAGACGTTCCATGGCTTCCTGCCTTGCTGCCGCGGTCCAGATACAAATCCGCTTTTTCTCATTATCTGAAAATATTTCCTGGAGAAACAGAAAGACCTCCTCCTGATTCACAGCCGCACTTTTTCTCATTCCACCTTTTGGGAACCCTTTTCTGTCCATCATATATTCTGAAGCATCCTGTTCAATGATCCGGATCATCTCCTTCATACAATCCCACCGGATTTTTCCCATTTTCTCCTGTCTGTATAGTTGCAGCAAAATATCTCTTGTCCGCATTACGCATTCCATGGCATCCAAAAGTTTTTTCAGCTTTTCCTCATCCTGCGGGATACGTTTGCCGCGGCACATTTTGGAAATATAGTCCAGCTGCAGACCGCTTGCCTCTGCCAGATAACGAAGAGGCTTATTGGTATTCCTGATTTCATGTGCAAGCTTCTCCGAGAAGTCGCTCATCCTGTGTATTCCTCCTTTATGCCGGGGGCCCCATTTCGGATTATTAAAAATATACCGCCAGGTTAAGACCGGCATTTTATATGATTTCCTTTCCTGCCGGCTTTCTTCTTCCATTTGCCATAACAAAACCGGAAAACAGATTTTCAGCAGAAAGTTTTAACAGTATTTTAACGTTTCATTACTGAAACAGCTACCGTTTTTTTGTATGGGAAATCAGGTATAGATGTACGCAGACCGGAATGGGATTCTGAAAAATTTTCTTCTTCCTGATCAGATTTTTATCGCCAAAGGATTTCGTTTATGTTATACTGTCGAAAAGGCGGGTTTCCCCGCCAAACACCAATTCATTTTTTTAAGTGAACTGACAGGGAGGAATTATACCATGAGCAGCGATTACAGAAAACCGTCCGGAGAGCCGGAAGAGGAAATGAGCGTAGAGCTGGAGCTGGAAGACGGCACCAGGGTCAACTGCGCCGTCATCACCATTCTTGAGGTGGAGGGAAAGAACTACATCGTACTCCTTCCGCTGGACGAATCCGGAAACAACGAGGACGGGGAAGTCTGGTTCTATGGCTATTCGGAAAATGAAGAGGATCACAATGAAGAGCCCGAGCTTCGTTACATCGAAGACGACGCGGAATATGAGATTGTAGCGGACGCCTTTGACGAATATCTGGACAACTGCGAATTTGACGAGCTGATCGACCCGGATGAGGAATAATCTTTACGCGGATTACACAAGCCGTTTTCCTGCATCCTGAAAACCGAGATCATTGAGGAACCGGGAGAGAAATCCCGGTTCCTCTTTTGTTCCCGCCACCCACGTCAGAGTCAGGCGCTTTCTGGCCCGTGTCATCGCCACATAAAACATCCTCCGCTCCTCCTCCACCTGTTCTCCCTTCATGCTTTTTTTATGGGGAATCGTCCCCTCGTTGCAGTCCGGCAGATAGACGGCGTCATATTCCAGTCCCTTGGATGCGTGCATGGTCAGGAGACTGACACTGTCCTCTCCCGGCTTTTTCGCCGTGGCACTCTCCAGTTCTTTTTCATAGAAAAGAATGTGTTCCTCCAGATCCTCCTGCGTGGAAAACTCCCTTACCTGCTTCTGAAACCAGTCCGCTTCCTGACGCAGCTCCTGAAGTCTGCCGTTTCCCTCCAGGGCGGACTGCTTCAGATATTCATCATATCCCAGTCCCCGCCGGATATAGTTGACGGCAGCGTATGGATCCATCCGCTTCAGACGCGCCAGATCCATTTCCAGCTTTCTCAGAATTTCTCTCATATAGGGTTTATCCCGGTAAAATGCCTTCAGCCGATCCAGATCTACCCGCTCCGTATCCACCGAAGAGCGGGAAATATAGCGCTTCGGACGGTTCATGATACGAAAAAAATCCGACCGTTTCTGTCCCGCGAAAACAAAAGCGAGATAGGCCCGGAGATCCAGAGCCGTCTGGCTGCGATAGGGACTTTTCAGCTTCTCCTTCATCCAGAAAGGCACGCCTTTCTTCGTCAGCAGCTCTGCCAGCTCCGCCGCATCCCGGTTCGTCCGGAAAATGACGGCGTCCTTTCCCCGCTCCTCTCCCGCATCCAGAAGCTCCTGCGCGATTTTTTCATTCTGGGCCGTTCTGTCAGGGAAGCCCAGAAAGCGGACTGCCTCTCCATGGGCAGAAGCTGCCCTGCTCTTCTTTTCAAACCTGTTTTTATTCACGGAAATCAGCGTTCCGGCGCAGGCGAGGATTTCCGGCGTGCTCCGGTAATTGATGGAAAGCTCCACCCGTTTTGCCTGGGGATAATCCTTCTGAAAGCCCAGCATGAGCTCCGGCCTCGCGCCGCGGAAAGCATAGATGGACTGATCATCGTCTCCCACCACGAACAGATTATTCTCCGGCAAAGCCAGCATGCGCAGAACCTCATACTGCATGGCATTTATATCCTGGAATTCATCCACCAGGATGTATCGGAACTTTTTCTGCCAGGCCGCAAGAATGGAAGGGTACTGCAGGAAAAGATCTCTGCAGCCCAGAACCATATCGTCAAAATCCAGCTTCCGCCTCTCCTTCGCTTCCCTGCTGTAGGCCAGATAGACGGAGAGAAACTGCTCCCATGACAGCGCGCCTGCCTGCGGCATCTCCTGCGGACTGTCAGGAAGCGCACCGGGACAGCCGTCATTTTTATAGCGGCTGATCTGATTCAGCAGAAGCTCCAGCTGATCCTCGTCCAGAACAGGCAGACCCTTCTGCCGGAACAGGACGGTTTTTAACAGCTCTCTTTTTTCATGTTCGGATAAAATATTACCGGACTGGTAATGATAGGCACTCTTCAGAATGTGATAATAGATGGCGTGGAAGGTTCCGAAGTTCACCGGATAGAATTTTCCTTCCGTCAGACGCAGGAATCTGCCTTTCATCTCATCGGCAGCCGCCCTCGTAAACGTGATGACCAGAATGGAATCGGGTTGCGTACCGCCCTCCTCAATCAGACAGCGGATGCGCTGCGTGATGGTGTACGTCTTCCCGGAGCCGGGGCCTGCGAGAACGAGCATCGGCCCGTCCCGGTGGGCAATGGCCTCCGCCTGGCCGGGATTGGAGCCTGCTTCCGACCGAGCCGGGCCGGAAACAGGAGATCGGACCGAACCGGGAACGGGAGAACGGGACAGGCCGGAAGCGGAAGGGCGGGACGGGACGGCCGCCGGCACAGGCTTCTGCGCCGATGCGGCCTTCTGCTCCCGTTTCAGGAAATCATCCATTCAGGCTGCCCTGCAGCATCTGAATTCCGGTACGGATGCGCGCGAGGGACTCTTCCTTTCCGAGGATTTCCATGATCTCCGTAGCTCCGGCGGGGGTCATCTGCCTGCCGGATACGGCGGTACGGATCGGCCACATGACATAGCCATTCTTGCAGCCTTTCTTCTCCACGTAGGAAAGAAGCATCGCGTAGAGGGCGTCATTGGAATAATCCTCCTGCTCCTCCAGAAGGGGAAGCACCTCTGAAAGCACCTCAAGAGAGCTTTCCTGCGTGGTTTTCATCTTCTTATGCGTATACATGGACACATCGTATTCCGGCAGCGTCTCAAAGAAGTCCACCATATCCACGATGTCAGGGAAGATCTCAATTCTGGTTTTGACCATCGCTGCTATTTTCTTCAGGTCAAGGTCCTTATGAATCGCCTGCTTCAGGAAAGGTACTGCCATCTCATAGAAGCGGTCAAAATCCATGGCCTTAATGTATTCGCCGTTCATCCATTTCAGCTTGGTGTAATCGAACACCGCAGGAGATTTGGACATATGATGATAGTCAAACTCCCGGATCAGTTCCTCCATGGACATGATTTCCTGATTGTTTTCCGGGCTCCAGCCGAGAAGAGCCACGAAGTTAACGATGGCTTCCGTCAGAAAGCCCTGTTCCAGAAGATCCTCGTAGGAGGAATGCCCGCAGCGCTTGGACAGCTTGTGATGCTCTTCATCCGTAATCAGCGGACAGTGCACGTAAACGGGCACCTCCCAGCCAAAAGCCTCATACAGACGATTATATTTCGGGGAAGAGGAAAGATATTCGTTTCCCCGCACTACATGGGTGATTCCCATGAGATGGTCGTCCACCACATTGGCAAAGTTATAGGTGGGATAGCCGTCGGACTTAATCAGGATCATATCGTCCAGCTCCGCATTGTCCACCGTGATATCCCCATAAATCTCATCGTGGAAGGTGGTGGTTCCTTCCGTCGGATTGTTCTGACGGATCACGTAGGGCACGCCCGCCGCAAGCTTTGCTTCCACCTCTTCCTTCGACAGATGCAGGCAGTGCTTGTCATACACGTTGATCTCCTTGCCCGCAACGGTACGGGTAAGGGTGGCAAGACGTTCCTTATCGCAGAAGCAGTAATAGGCTTCTCCCTTTTCGATCAGCTTTTTGGCATATTCCAGATAAATGCCCTGCTTCTGCCGCTCGCTCTGCACATAAGGCCCCACGCCTCCGTCCTTGTCCGGTCCCTCATCGTGGATCAGCCCTGTGCTCTGAAGGGTTCTGTAGATGATGTCCACAGCCCCCTCCACATATCTTTCCTGGTCCGTATCCTCAATGCGCAGGATGAAATCACCGCCCTCATGCTTGGCGATCAGGTATGCGTACAGCGCGGTGCGCAGATTTCCCACGTGCATTCTGCCCGTGGGACTGGGTGCAAAACGTGTTCTTATTTTCATTCTCATCGGTTCCTTTCCGGGCCGTCCGGGTTCATCCCGGACGGCGTCATATATGCATCAGTTTAAGCAAATCAGGGCGGTTTGTCAATTGCGATTTCGTCCTGCCTTCATAAAGAATTAAGAGATTCTTTCCGTCAATTTCCATGACGGCGCCGCTGCCCTGCGCTATAATAAAGACAGCAAACAAAAAATAAGGGCTGCAGAAAGTTTTTTCATGAAAGGGAGGATTCTTATGAAGATCAGAGTGAAAGAAAAAATCATCTCAGCAATCACCGTATGCCTTCTGACAGCGGCGCTCTGCGCCTGCACACAGGATTCGTCAGGCGGACTGGAGTCCGCCGGGGAGACCAATGAAGCCACAGTTCAGGAAACTGCATCCGAAGAAGCGCCAGCTGCAGAGGAAGCTACCGAAGGAACGCCAGAGACACCAGCTACAGAGACAACGGCTGAAGAAACGCCAGCCACTGAGACAACAGTTGAAGAAACCTCAGCCACAGGGACAACGGCTGCGGAAAGCTCAGCGGGCACGAATTCGGAAAGCGCTGTTTCCACGGAGCCGTCTGAAACAATGGCCTCCTCTCCCTCCGTTCTGACCGGATCATTCGTCGGCTGGGCCGACAATCACACGGTGGAGATCATCGTGGACGGTGTGCCGACCGCCTTCCAGGTGGAGGATGAAGGGGTAAAGACAGTTCTGGAATCCTTCACAGAAGGAACGGACTTTTCCTTTGAGGTACAGCAGGAAGGGGAAGTCCGGAAAATCTCAGGACTGATTCAGGGATGAGAACGTGCGCGCGCCGGACGCACTGAAAAATCGGACGGGGAAAACCGGCTTTCCCTGTCCGACCCTTTTTACCGAAGAATCAGCGATCCTACCTGAAAAACAACCACGCTCACAACCCAGGCGAGCACCAGCTGAAAGGCCAGCATGCTGCAGGTAAATTTCCAGGAACGGCTTTCCTTATGAATTGTTCCGATGGTTGCCGCACAGGGCACATACAGCAGGCAGAACAGCATCAGGCAGAAGGCGTTGAGGCTGCCGAAGGACGGATCGAACTGATGAATGTTTTCGATTATCGTCTGCATGCCGGCCGCCGAATTCACGTTGGAAACGCCGAACAGCACGGAGAAAGAGGAAACCACCACTTCCTTTGCGGAAACGCCGGAAATCAATGCTACGGCGATCTGCCACAGGCCCAGACCTGCAGGCGCGAGCACAGGAACCAGAAGACGGCCGATGGCCGCGCCGAAGCTTTCAGAAGGATCCGTAACCATGCCGTGCATGCCGAAATTCAGGACAAACCAGATGGCAATGGAGGCGATGAAAATCGTTGTTCCCGCCTTCGTCAGATAATCCTTCAGCTTATTCCACACATAGGTGCGGATGGTTCTCGCGTTGGGACGCTTATATTCGGGAAGCTCGATGAGGAGGGACTGATTCTCCTTTCCCTTCTCCAGCCGGTTCTGGATGAGTGCCACCAGAATCGCCGTCACCATACCGATCACATACATGGAAAAGGCCACAAGCATGGAGTACTTCGGAAAGAACATTTCCGAAAACAGCACGTAGATCGGAAGCCTTGCGGAACAGGACATGAAGGGAGTTACGATCATGGTGCGCCTTCTGTCGCGCTCCGTTTCCAGCGCACGGGTCGCCATG
>ERZ1643247.2971-NODE-2971-length-12560-cov-33.455418_pt1 | contig 12560 bp, 8 predicted proteins | sample MGYA00579264_ERZ1643247 | MGnify/ENA primary metagenome ERZ1643247 (study PRJEB29033, sample SAMEA4952262) | chicken gut metagenome | biome: Broiler Chicken; feature: Gastrointestinal Tract; material: Caecum | place: Ireland | collected 2018 | study: Broiler... | reverse complement strand
TTTCATTACTATTTGTGCCGCCAACTGAAAGGCGGCGGAATGGAGATTTACATGATTTAGAAAGTAGCAGATTACAGAAAAGAGAAGTTTAATGTATTCAGGCCTAATTTCAGGATAGGAAAAAATAAATAATGTGTGATGCATAAGATAGTTGTAAAGAAGGGGCGGTTTGATAGAAACGGTAGCAGAAAGGTAAAACGAAATTTACAGAATAACAAGAGAGAAAGAAAAGAGAGGATTATACAGATGAGAGAATTATGGACAAAGAAAATAAATTTTAAGATAGGACTTTTTATTTTAGCGTTTCTTTGCGTATTTTTTTTAACCGCATGTGGTGAAAGTAATCCACTTGTCGGGACGTGGCTGTCTGATAGCGGAGATATGGTAGTTTTTGAGGAGGATGGGACGTGTTCTGCCCCGTTTACATATAATGCTTCATGGATTGAAAGCGCAGATCATTATACTATAACGGAAGAGGAGACACTTGTGTTCAGCAGTGAGGGTGGACATGCAAATCATTCCTATGACAAAGCAGACAGCGAAGAGTATGCTCTTGAGAAAAGTAATACATATTATGTATCTGGCAATAAACTGATTATTGAAAGAAAGACATATACAAAATCGTAAAATAGTATTATGTCCAACGATAGAGGAAGAACTTAATGCATAAAGTCCATCTTATAACAGTAATCTAGGAGAAGCCGCATGCTTTAGAAGATTTTATCAATATATAGAAAGTTTTGAAATTGATGAAGGTATTTGGACAGGGGTGTCTGGTTCTATTGGATTGCCGGTGAAGAAATAATATATATAAACTGGGGAGTCAAATGGTCTGGATTTGCTTGTGAGTAAAAACAGACAGCATTTGATCTGCAAGGGAGGAAAATGCGATGAAGAGAAAATTATTTGTTTGTATTTCATTGATTTTATGTATGAATATGCTGCTTATTGGATGTACGCACGATAGTGAAAACAACAGTGAGCTTCAAACTGGAATAAATGAAGAAGAGATTAGCAAAGAAGTGAGTAATGGATCAACTGATGAAAGTGTTGGAGAAGAAGAAAAGCCATTACTTACGGGATTTTCAACAACGTATACAATTGAAGACTTTAAAGATGGTTATTTTATTGTAAGCATGCAGGACGGTCTTAATTGCGCATTGCTAGATATGAGTGGAAACGAGGTGATTCCGTTTGGGCAAGCTGTAACTATGTCTTTCCCACAAAGCAAATCAGCGGAAGCTGTTATTGTGGTGAATGGAAAGACGGGACTGATGGATTACTCTGGAAATGAAATTTTACCAATAGAATATGACAGTATCAGTAATTGGGGCTATAATAGCGAATATTATCTTGCCGAAAAAGATGGCGCCCAGAGTATAATCGGAATGGATGGGGATATAGTACAGGAACTGTCTGGATCATATGGCGGAATTATCAGCAATTCTTTTTTAATTGACGGGGAGGTGGGGATTTCAAGTTATGGCTATTATGACTATATTTATGGTGAAGGAAATAGATATTCATTCGATGAGGAATTGATAGATGAATCTGGAAATATATGTTTAACAGCATACTCTCTTAATAATTATTATTACAGGAATGATTTTTCTAATGGCAATACCGCAATGGCATTCCTGAATATAGATGGGGATATAGTATTTACATTACCGGGATATGAAGAAAGCGATGAAGAATGGTATCAAGATTTTGAGAGTATTGATATAGGAAATTTACTAAGTGTTGCATATTATCCTCCGGGTGTTACCCGTTCCAATTATTATAAATTGGTTAATCCTGACAGGAAAACGGTTAGTGAACAATATTACAAGCAAATTATAAAGGCGAATGATAGTACAATATATGCACTGCAAGTTGAGAATGATGCTATTGATATTTATGATGAAAATGGAGAATATCTTGACACACTGGAGTTTGATTCATCTTTTATTTCAATAGGAGATAATAATTCTTTAGTTGCATCGCTTACAGCAAATATTGAATTTTTTAATGACGAAGGAGTTGCAGTATTAGAACAATCAGACGTATGCAATCTGGCACCAGTGGAAAACTACTGGGTCTTAGTGAACACTTCTGGAGAATATGCTTTAATGGATGAAACAGGCAAAATTCGAATACCCTATGGGCAATTGAGAGGAACAAGTAGCACGGAATGGGCAGATGTTGAACTAGAAAGCTATAATGGAGAAGCAATAGACGCAATATATACATTTGGAGATGTGTTTTGTATTGTGACCTTAAATGATAGTGGAAGCAATGTTTATCTATTTTGACAAATATAGACAAATCAATTTATTTGTTAAGAGGTTATTAAAGGAAGTGTCGGGAAATTTTGCTGAAGGAGAAAGATATTACAGAAAAGTCAGCGTGAGAAATCGGGAGTAAGCTTAGGGGCTGTGAAGCGGTCTGAAAATAGCGGAGGAGATATCGTTGATCTGGCTTACAAAAATTGCGGTGGCGCTGGAATTGGATAAGGTTATTTGAAGACGCACCATATCTGGCGATTGAGGAGATAATCAATGAGAACAACTGACAGGCTGAGTGTGACGTACCATGGAAGGAAAGCCGGGACTTCTGGCAGTAGCGGATAAGATAGGTATGGACGGCAGAAAAGCAGAACAAATTACAGAGGAAGTCAGTGGATGCGTGAAAGAACATCTGAGCGATTTTGTATTGAAAAACACAAAAGTCATTTGAAAATATAAATTGGAAGATTATTCAGTAATGTCATATTATTTGTTGTGAGAGCCTGCTTTATGCAGGCTCTTTCACTGAAAACTGCACTCCAAAATATACAAAAAACCCGACCGCTCTCTATAGACTTTTGTCATTTTTGGCGATATAATAAAAATACATGTGAATTAATATATTTTTTTCAATGTAATTCTTAAGGAGGAACAAGAAAATGGCAAGAAAAATGAAGACCATGGACGGTAACCAGGCTGCTGCTCACGTGTCATATGCTTACACAGAAGTTGCGGCGATCTACCCGATCACACCGTCATCCGTTATGCCGGAACATGTTGACGAATGGGCAACAGAAGGCAGGGAGAATATCTTCGGACAGACAGTCAATGTTGTTGAGATGCAGTCCGAGGCAGGTGCAGCAGGTGCTGTACACGGATCTCTGTCAGCAGGAGCACTGACGACAACATTTACAGCGTCTCAGGGACTTCTGCTTATGATCCCGAACTTATATAAAGTAGCAGGCGAGCAGCTTCCGGGCGTGTTCAATGTATCTGCCCGCGCACTGGCAAGCCACGCGCTTTCCATTTTTGGCGACCACTCAGACGTTTACGCCTGTCGTCAGACCGGCGCAGCTATGCTGTGTGAGTCAAGCGTACAGGAGGTTATGGATCTGACACCGGTTGCTCACTGTGCTGCACTGGAAGGAAAACTTCCTTTCATCAACTTCTTTGACGGATTCCGTACATCCCACGAGATCCAGAAGATCGAGACATGGGATTACGAAGATCTGAAAGATCTGGTAAATATGGACGCTATCGATGAGTTCCGTGCACATGCGCTGAACCCGAATCATCCGTGCCAGAGAGGTTCTGCACAGAACCCGGATATCTTCTTCCAGGCAAGAGAGGCATGTAACCCGTATTACGATGCAATGCCGGGAATCGTTCAGAACTACATGGACAAAGTAAATGCCAAGATCGGAACAAACTATAAACTGTTCAACTACTATGGAGCAGAGGACGCAGAGCATGTGATCATCGCTATGGGTTCTGTATGCGATACAATCGAGGAGACAATCGATTACCTGATGAAAGCAGGAGAGAAAGTCGGCGTAGTTAAAGTACGTCTGTACAGACCGTTCTGCGCACAGGCTCTGATCGATGCAATTCCGGATTCTGTTAAGAAGATCTCTGTTCTTGACAGAACAAAAGAGCCGGGAGCTATGGGCGAACCGCTGTATCTGGATGTTGTTGCAGCACTCAAAGGTTCCAAATTCGACGCAGTGCCGATCTACACAGGACGTTACGGACTTGGTTCCAAAGATACAACACCTGCTCAGATCGTTGCTGTATATCACAATGATGAGAAACAGAAATTCACGATCGGTATCGAAGATGATGTGACAAATCTGTCACTGAAAGCTGACGAGCCGCTCGTTACAACACCGGAAGGAACGATCAACTGTAAGTTCTGGGGACTTGGCGCTGACGGTACAGTCGGAGCGAACAAGAACTCCATCAAGATCATCGGTGACAACACAGACATGTACGCTCAGGCATACTTTGATTATGATTCAAAGAAATCCGGCGGTGTTACAATGTCTCACCTGCGTTTCGGTAAACTGCCGATCAAATCTACATACCTGATCCATCAGGCAAACTTTGTGGCATGCCACAACCCGTCCTATGTTGACAAGTACAACATGGTACAGGAACTTGTAGACGGCGGTACATTCCTTCTGAACTGTCCGTGGGATATGGAAGGACTTGAGAAACATCTGCCGGGACAGGTAAAAGCTTATATCGCAAATCACAATATCAAGTTCTACACGATCGACGGTATCAAGATCGGTAAAGAGATCGGACTTGGCGGACGTATCAACACAGTCCTTCAGTCTGCATTCTTCAAACTTGCTGCTATCATTCCGGAGGAAGAGGCAATCGACCTGATGAAGGCTGCCGCTAAAGCTACTTACGGAAGAAAAGGCGACAAGATCGTACAGATGAACTATGATGCCATCGATGCAGGTGCAAAACAGGTTGTAGAAGTAACAGTTCCGGAGAGCTGGAAAGATGCAGCTGACGAAGGTCTTGCACAGCCTAAGGTAGACGAGAACGGAAGAAAAGACGTTGTTGATTTCGTTAAGAATATTCAGGCTAAGGTTAATGCTCAGGAAGGAAATACACTTCCGGTATCTGCATTCAACGACTATGTAGACGGTTCTACACCGTCAGGTTCCTCCGCATACGAGAAACGTGGTATCGCTGTAGATATCCCGGTATGGAAACCGGAGAACTGTATCCAGTGTAACCGCTGTGCATATGTATGTCCGCACGCTGTTATCCGTCCGGTAGCCCTTACAGAGGACGAGCTTGCAAAAGCTCCGGAAGGAATGGAAGCAATCGATATGATCGGTATGCCGGGAATGAAGTTCTCCATGACAGTATCCGCTTACGACTGTACAGGATGCGGTTCATGTGCTAACGTATGTCCGGGCAAGAAGGGCGAGAAAGCTCTCGTTATGGGCAACATGGAAGCAAATGCCGGCAAACAGGATTTCTTCGACTACGGAAGAGAGATCCCGGTAAAACCGGAAGTTGTCGCAAAATTCAAAGAGACAACTGTAAAGGGAAGCCAGTTCAAACAGCCGCTGCTTGAGTTCTCAGGCGCATGTGCAGGATGTGGTGAGACACCATATGCGAAACTGGTTACACAGCTCTTCGGAGACAGAATGTACATTGCAAACGCAACAGGATGTTCCTCAATCTGGGGCAACTCTTCACCGTCCACACCTTACACGGTTACACCGGAAGGCAAGGGACCGGCTTGGAGCAACTCACTGTTCGAGGACAACGCTGAGTTCGGATATGGTATGCTGCTCGCACAGAATACAATCCGTGACAGAATGAAAGGCTACGCAGCTAAGCTTGCCGAGGATGCAGAAGATGCAGACGTTAAGGCAGCAGCTCAGGAGTACATTGACACATATACATGCGGCGCTACAAACGGAACAGCTACAGACAAACTTGTGGCAGCTCTGGAGAAATGCGGATGCGACCGCGCAGAAAAAGCTGAACTTCTGAAGAACAAAGACTTCCTCGCTAAGAAATCCCAGTGGGTATTCGGTGGTGACGGATGGGCTTATGATATCGGATTCGGCGGTGTAGACCACGTACTTGCAAGCGGCAAGGACATCAACATCATGGTATTCGATACAGAGGTTTACTCCAACACAGGCGGACAGTCTTCCAAGGCTACAAAGACAGGTGCTACGGCACAGTTCGCAGCAGGCGGTAAAGAGACGAAGAAGAAAGACCTTGCAGGAATGGCAATGAGCTACGGATACGTATACGTTGCACAGATCGCAATGGGTGCTGACTTCAACCAGGCGATCAAAGCCATCACAGAGGCTGAGGCTTATCCGGGACCGTCACTGATCATCGCTTATGCTCCGTGTATCAACCACGGTATCAAGAAAGGTATGAGCAAGGCTCAGACAGAGGAGCAGCTTGCAGTAGAGTGCGGATACTGGAATAACTTCCGGTTCAATCCGGCTGCTGAAGGCAACAAGTTCTCACTTGACAGCAAAGAGCCTAAGGAAGAAGATTATCAGGCATTCCTCGACGGAGAGGTTCGTTATAATGCTCTGAAGAGATCTAATCCGGAGAAGGCAGCAAGACTGTTCGCAATCAACGAGCAGGAAGCTATGGAGAGATACGACTACCTGAAGAAACTGGTAGATGTATACGCTGCTGACAAGGCTGAATAATAAAAAATTCATATTGGATGAATGACGAGTGCGTCCGCAGGGGATCAGATGTCCTTTGCGGACGCACTTTTTATATGGAGTTTTGAAATCATCCGGCATATCCTGTCTTGACCTTCTGCCTTTTGCCATACTATAATCATATGCAAGGCTAAGTCGATTATTTTTATATTTGAACGGGAGAAAAACGATGATCAGGATCGCGGTCGTGGAAGATGAAGAAAGTTATATTTCTGTATTAAAAGAATATCTGGAGCGCTATAAGCAGGAATCCGGCGAACAGATTGAAGTCACGGTTTATCATGACGGAGACGAGATCGCGGCGTATTATCGTGCGCAGTTTGATATTATCCTTATGGACATTGAGATGAAGTTTATAGACGGTATGACGGCGGCCGAGGAAATCCGGAAAGTGGATTCATCAGTCTCTATCATATTTATAACGAATGCACCTCAGTACGCGATCCGCGGCTATGAAGTCGGAGCGCTGGATTACATATTAAAGCCTGTGACATACTTTACCTTCAGCCAGAAGCTCGGGCGGGCGGTAGCTAAATTAAAAAAGCGAAGCAGCAGGAAACATATCACAGTGCCGGTTAAAGGCGGCGTTATGCGGATGGAACTCTCGGATATTTTCTATATCGAGAGTGAAGGGCACAATCTGCTCTATCATACAAAGGACGGAACTTCTGTCTCATCCGGTACGATGAAATCCGTGGAAACGGCAATGGAAGGGATGGATTTCTCAAGGATAAACAAGTGCTATCTTGTGAACCTGGAACATGTAGACGGGGTTCAGGATAAATACGCTATTGTGCACGGGGACCGCCTGCTGATCAGCCGCCCCCGGATGAAGCAGTTTATGCAGGAACTGACGAGGTACTGGGGGGAACGCTCATGACAATGACAGAATTTGTTACAAATCTTCCGGATATTCCCAGGATCTTTACCGCGCTGGCGGAATGGCTTGCGTGTTTTGTATGTATCCTGCCGCTGAGAAAAAGAGAATGGATGAGCAGAGGTGTATTTGCCGCGGTGAGCGCAGGATTCCTGACGGTCCAGCTCCTTTTTATGGATGCCACGGACGGATTTGACGGGATTGCCTGGAATCTGTGCATGGCGGGGGCTGTGCTTCTGATGTTCTGCTATATCAGAATATGTACGGTAACAGCGCTGAACAATGCCATTTCCTGCTGTTGTACCGCATTCATCGGATCTGAGTTTGCGGCATCGATTGAATGGCAGATCTGGTGTTATGTCCATGATATTTTAAGTCTGCATCATATTGCCTGGAGTCTTGCTGTGCTGATACTGGTGTATGGAATTGTGTTTTTCATTATCTGGCAGCTTGGCAGAAGTATTAATTCTTCGGATGAAGAGTTCGCCGTAACGGGAAGAGAAATGATCATGACAGTAATAGCGACTGTGCTTATATTTGCGGTCAGCAATCTGGGCTTTCTTCCGGTCGATCTGCCTTTCGCGGGAAGAGACAGTATGGAGATCTTTAATATGCGGACGCTGGTAGATCTGGGAGGGGCTGCGATTCTTTACGCGTACCAGTCGCAGTGGAAATCAACCCATATCCAGCGGGAACTTGAGACTATCCAGACGATCCTTAACAGTCAGTATGAGCAGTATAAACAGGCACAGAGGACAGTGAATCTGATCAACTACAGATATCATGATCTGAAGAACCACATCATTGCCTTAAGGGCTGATGCGAACGCACCGCAGCGCCATGAATATCTCGACAAGCTCGAACATGAGATTCATGATTACGAGGCGCTCAATAAAACGGGAAATCAGGTGCTGGATACACTGCTTACAAGTAAGAATCTGCGCTGTATGCAGCACAAGATTGATATGACATGTGTAATTGACGGAAAACTGTTCGACTCTATGGATGTAATGGATATCTGTTCAATCTTCGGAAACGCGCTTGATAATGCCATTGAGTGCGAGCTGAAAATCAAGGATTACGGAAAGCGGATGATTCATGTGGATGCATTTTCGGAAAAGAGCTTCATCATTATCCGGTTCGAGAATTACTACGAAGGAGATATCCGCTTTGAGCGGGGGCTTCCGGTCACGAGTAAGCAGGAGACAAAGCTTCACGGATATGGCCTGAAAAGTCTTCGGTATACAGTCCATAAATATAAAGGTGAGGTTCAGATTGAAGCCCGAGATAACTGGTTCAGCCTCAGAATACTGATTCCGATGGAAATGACAAAATAATAGATACGCATTTAGAATTGTTAAAAATATACAATTTTAAATGCGTATTTTTGTCATATATCGACAAAAGTTAGAACAGTTTATGCAGGAAATGAACAATTTATGAATGAATCGTAAAAAATAGTTAATTTCTGGTATAATAAATGCAGTTGACGGAAAAGCCGTCGAAATCTAAAAGAGAAAGGGAGGAAAGACTATGTTAGCAATTAACATGGCCGATGTGGTAAACGTGTTGAATACATGTAAGCCATATCTGATCGGTTTTGGAGTTGTTTTCGTGATCGCAGTGATCGTGCTGATCGCGGCATTCAAACTGAACAAGACCAAAAGAAAACTGGTCCGCTCAGAGGCGGGCATCGCGATCCTGCTGGCACTGGTCGTAGTAGTAAACATGATCTGCTTCGGACCGATGAACAGCATGATCTCACTGGCAACAGGAAATGGAACAATCAGCGAGGATACTTCTGCAGAGGCTACAGACCTTGTAGAGCAGATCGCGGAAGAGGGTATCGTAATGCTCAAGAACGAGGACAATATCCTGCCGCTGGATGATTCCAATAAACTTAATGTATTCGGATGGGCATCTACGAATCCGTGCTACGGCGGAACAGGATCAGGTTCTCTGTCTGACGCTTATGAGACAGTAACCCTGCTTCAGGGACTTGAGAATGCGGGATTTGAGCTGAACACAGAGCTTTCCGATTTCTACACAGATTACCGTGCAGATCGTCCGGAAGTCGGAATGTGGCAGCAGGACTGGACGCTTCCGGAACCGACAGCTGATTCCTACAGCGAAGATATGATGAACAACGCAAAAGAGTTCTCAGACACAGCTATGGTAGTGATCACACGTGTCGGCGGCGAGGGCGCAGATCTTCCGACGGATGTAAGCCAGGTGACTTACACAAATAATTCAGATGAGTACAACGATTTCGAGTCGGGAGAACACTATCTCCAGCTTAGCCAGACAGAGAGAAATATGCTGGATCTGGTATGCGAGAACTTTGACAATGTAGTTGTTGTATACAACGGAGCAAACGCTATGGAACTCGGATTCCTCAATGAATATGAGCAGATCAAAGGTGCTCTGTGGTGCCCGGGTACAGGTCAGTCCGGATTTAACGCTCTGGGCGAGATCTTAAGCGGTGCGGTTAACCCGTCCGGTAAGACAAGCGATACATTTGTTGCTGATCTTACTGCAACTCCGACAGCAAACAACTTCGGAAGTTTCTTCTATGACAATACAGAAGAATTCAATATGACACAGGTTGGATTCGACGGAACAGAGCAGATCGTAGCTCCGAGCTTTGTCAACTATGTAGAGGGTATCTATGTAGGCTACCGCTTCTGGGAGACAGCTGCTGCCGAAGGGCTGATCAACTATGACGAGTCCGTGGTATATCCGTTCGGATACGGACTTTCATACACAACATTCACTCAGGAAATGGGTGAGATGACAGAAACTGACGGAACGATTTCCTTTGATGTTACAGTAACCAATACAGGTGATGTGGCAGGCAAGGACGTAGTAGAAGTATACTATAATCCTCCGTATACAAACGGCGGCATTGAGAAAGCAACTGCGAACCTGATCGCATTTGAGAAGACAGAGATGCTTGAGCCGGGCGCTTCTGAGACAGTAACCATCTCATTTAACGCAGAGGATATGGCTTCTTATGATTATCAGAATGCACAGGCTTACGTGCTTGAGGCAGGCGACTATGAGATCAGCATTAACAGTGATTCTCATACAGTAATTGATTCACAGACATACAATGTTCCTGAGACGATTACATACAGCGGAGACAACACACGTTCTACAGACCAGACAGAAGTTACAAACCAGTTCGCTTCTGCAGAAGGTGATGTGACATATCTCTCCCGTGCAGACGGATTTGCAAATTATGATGAGGCGACAGCAGCTCCGGCTTCCCTGTCCATGACAGACGAGCAGAAAGCCGCATTCCTCAACAATGGAAATTATGATCCGGCAAACTACAATAACGAAGAAGATGAGATGCCGACAACAGGTGCGGACAACGGTCTGGAACTGGCAGATCTCAGAGGCGTGGATTATGACGACGCACAGTGGGATGAACTTCTGGATCAGATGACAGTATCTGATATGGATCAGCTCATCGCTCTCGGCGGATATCAGACAGTAGCTTTATCAAGCATTAACAAGGTACAGACGATCGACTGTGACGGACCGGCTTCTATTAACAACAACTTTACAGGAACAGGTTCCGTAGGATTCCCGTCAGCGGTAATGATCGCAAGTACATGGAACAAAGACATTGCGACAGCTTTCGGTGAGAGCATCGGTAAGATGGCTGACGAAATGGGCGTATCCGGATGGTATGCACCGGCTATGAACATCCACCGCTCTGCTTTCGCAGGACGTAACTTCGAGTATTATTCAGAAGACGGACTCCTCTCCGGTAAGATCGCATCTGCGGCAATCCAGGGAGCAGAGGAATACGGCGTATATGCTTACATGAAACATTTTGCCCTGAACGATCAGGAGACAAACCGTAACAGTATGCTGTGTACATGGTCAAACGAACAGGCAATCCGTGAGATCTACCTGAAACCGTTTGAGATTTCCGTAAAAGAGGGCGGATGTGACGCTGTTATGTCTTCCTTCAACTACATCGGAACAGAATGGGCTGGCGGATATGCACCGCTTTGCAATACAGTTCTTCGTGACGAGTGGGGATTCCAGGGATTCGTACTTACCGACTACTTCGGAGTATACGGATACATGAACTCTGATCAGGGTATCAGAAACGGTACAGACTGTATGCTGGTTGCTTACGATACAGAGACAAACCACGTAAAAGATCAGGAGAGCGCAACAGGCGTTCAGGCAATGCGTCAGGCTTGCAAGAACATCCTGTATACAGTAGTAAACAGCCGCGCATATGATCCTGATAACCTTGAGACAGGACTGATGGGATGGCAGATAGCAGCGATCGTGATCGATGTTATATGTGCAGCTGTCATCATTGTACTTGAAGTTGTAGCGATTAAGAAATTCCTTAAGAGAAATGCAGAGGGAGCAAAAGCAAAGACTTCTAAATAATAAAGAAAAACAATAACGAGCGGGCCCGGACCGGATGAGTCCGGGCCTGACTTGCAAACAGGGAACGGAGGCAGTATATGAGTAATTTAAAAAGCTGGTGGCTGGACAAGTGGGGCGCTTTCGAGAACAGTCATCCTAAGCTGGCAAAATGGGTTTATCAGATATTTTATTTCTTCGTATTCAGTATGGGCGTAACGATCTTCCAGTACCTTGTATTTACCCTGATGCCCCATATTCTCGGTAAAGGGCTTGCGGGTACGGAGTTCATGTGGCCTCAGATACATATGAATCTTTTCGGCGTGGATTTTGACTGGAGTCTTCTGGGATATGAAGTACTGAAAGATAAGACGACGGGCGAAGTGCTGATCGGAGGCGGTCTCGGATACTTCATCAGTTATGAGGTGGGCTCATTCCTTGCCCAGTGTATCAACTTCCCGCTTCAGAGAAATATTACATTTAAGAGTAAAGGCAATCCGGTCTATCAGGCAATGTGGTACTTTATCGCATGGGTAGTCATCTCCCTGATCTGTAACGGATTCAACAACCTGTGGATGCCGATCGCACAGCAGTATGTAGCTCCGGCAATCTACAATCTGCTCGTCACATTCATCACAGGCGGCGTATCCATGATCATCTTCTTCTTTGTATTTAAGATTATCTTCCCTGAGGGAGAACCGGAGAAAAAAGAAGCAAAATAAAAAGGCGGACGAGATAGACAGGAGAAGAGGAGGAACATTGTGAAACATAAAGAAATCATTGATAAAA
>ERZ1643247.2969-NODE-2969-length-12576-cov-4.610175_pt1 | contig 12576 bp, 8 predicted proteins | sample MGYA00579264_ERZ1643247 | MGnify/ENA primary metagenome ERZ1643247 (study PRJEB29033, sample SAMEA4952262) | chicken gut metagenome | biome: Broiler Chicken; feature: Gastrointestinal Tract; material: Caecum | place: Ireland | collected 2018 | study: Broiler... | reverse complement strand
TGAAGGGCAAGCTGACCATCATTCACGCCTTTGCGCTGGCAACGCTCAACGAGCAACAGGTAGATGAACTGGCGAACCGGATGGCGGCGCAGCAAATTTCTATCGCCTCGACGGTGCCGATTGGCACGCTGCATATGCCGCTCAAACAGTTGCACGACAAAGGCGTAAAAGTGATGACTGGCACTGACAGCGTTATCGACCACTGGTCGCCTTATGGTCTGGGCGACATGCTGGAAAAAGCCAATCTCTACGCGCAGCTCTATATTCGTCCTAACGAACAGAACCTCTCCCGTTCGCTGTTTTTAGCCACTGGCGATGTATTGCCGCTGAATGAAAAAGGCGAGCGTGTATGGCCAAAAGCGCAGGATGACGCCAGCTTTGTGCTGGTGGACGCCTCCTGTTCCGCCGAGGCGGTGGCGCGTATCTCGCCGAGAACCGCAACGTTCCATAAAGGGCAACTGGTGTGGGGGAGTGTGGCAGGTTGATGCGCATTTGAAACGCCTGCAACGGTGAATTGTAAGAGATTTAAGCCCCAGGGAGTGGGGCAATCTGAATATGAGTGTGTCGGCAGAAATGGACATTATCTTTGAGGAATATGCCCTTATTGACGTTGTGTAGATAACTATTTGTCTACGTGAAAAGATCATCAGTTTTGCCGATTTTAGTCTTTTACGGATAGCAAATATCACACTTACAGGCGCTCGCCTTATGGGGAACGTTGCTGCTCTGTTTCATTCAGGCTCGCGGCATGTTGGGGCTGGATCGGGTGGTTTAAATATTGGCTATATTCAATGGACGCGTTTTGCCGCGATGACATATCAGGCGTTGCCAAATACACATAGCTAATCAGGAGTAAACACAATGAAGATCAAAGCTGTTGGTGCATATTCCGCTAAACAACCACTTGAACCGATGGATATCACCCGGCGTGAACCGGGACCGAATGATGTCAAAATCGAAATCGCTTACTGTGGCGTTTGCCATTCCGATCTCCACCAGGTCCGTTCCGAGTGGGCGGGGACGGTTTATCCCTGCGTGCCGGGTCATGAAATTGTGGGGCGTGTGGTAGCCGTTGGTGATCAGGTAGAAAAACATGCGCTGGGCGATCTGGTCGGTGTCGGCTGCATTGTCGACAGTTGTAAACATTGCGAAGAGTGTGAAGACGGGCTGGAAAACTACTGTGATCACATGACCGGCACCTATAACTCGCCAACGCCGGACGAACCGGGCCATACTCTGGGCGGCTACTCACAACAGATCGTCGTTCATGAGCGATATGTTCTGCGTATTCGTCACCCGCAAGAGCAGCTGGCGGCGGTGGCTCCTTTGTTGTGTGCAGGGATCACCACGTATTCGCCGCTACGTCACTGGCAGGCCGGGCCGGGTAAAAAAGTGGGCGTGGTCGGCATCGGCGGTCTGGGACATATGGGGATCAAGCTGGCCCACGCGATGGGGGCGCATGTGGTGGCATTTACCACTTCTGAGGCAAAACGCGAAGCGGCAAAAGCCCTGGGGGCCGATGAAGTTGTTAACTCACGCAATGCCGATGAGATGGCGGCTCATCTGAAGAGTTTCGATTTCATTTTGAATACAGTAGCTGCGCCACATAATCTCGACGATTTTACCACCTTGCTGAAGCGTGATGGCACCATGACGCTGGTTGGTGCGCCTGCGACACCGCATAAATCGCCGGAAGTTTTCAACCTGATCATGAAACGCCGTGCGATAGCCGGTTCTATGATTGGCGGCATTCCAGAAACTCAGGAGATGCTCGATTTTTGCGCCGAACATGGCATCGTGGCTGATATAGAGATGATTCGGGCCGATCAAATTAATGAAGCCTATGAGCGAATGCTGCGCGGTGATGTGAAATATCGTTTTGTTATCGATAATCGCACACTAACAGACTGAAAAAATTAATAAATACCCTGTGGTTTAACATATTAACTTCGCTCTCCACTTAACTTTTTAGTTAAGGAGAGCGAAATAATATCAAAGTAGCAGTAAAACCTATAACGTAAATTCAAATTGTTAAATTAACTCCCTCCAGTACCTAATACTTCACACGTTAGTTATGAGCGATTTCTGATAGTGCCTGGTTTAATCAGAGCTTTATTATCTGCGACGTTTATTTTTATTTAAGAGAGATCGCGATGATATCATTAAAAGCTCCGCACAATAATTTGATGCCATATACGCAACAAAGCATACTTAATACGGTTAAAAACAATCAGTTACCAGAGGATATCAAAAGCTCCCTGGTTTCCTGTGTCGATATATTCAAGGTTTTGATTAAACAATATTATGATTATCCTTATGATTGTCGTGATGATTTAGTCGATGACGACAAACTCATTCATCTCATGGCTGCCGTACGAGACTGTGAGTGGTCAGACGATAACGCACTCACCATAAATGTGCAGTTTAATGATTTCCCTGGATTTTATGACTGGATGGATTACCCTGATCACCCGGTTAAGTTTGTTTTTCGCATACTTGAAAATCAAAAAGGGACAGTTTGGGTATATGACCAGGATGATGCGTTTCTTGATATTAAAGCAAATGTGCAGGCTGGACGCTTTACCGGGCTTAAGAAATTAGTGCAGTTTATCGATTCAGTGCGAACAGATTGCAAATGTATTCTTCTTGAATACCATATGCCTTTGCTGAGAATTTTCCCTAAAGGGAAAGAGTGTATGCATGTGGAAAAATGGCTTCGCGAAATGTCGTCTATTCCGGAGACAGACGCGCCCATTAAGCAGGCGCTTGCGCATGGATTATTATTACACTTAAAAAATATCTACCCTGTTTTTCCTGAATCACTGGTGATGTTATTGCTCTCTGTTCTGGACGTAAAAACATACAGAGATGATGCGCGATTAAATGAATGGATATCTAATAGAGTGCAGGAATTAGGTGACAGATATTATCCTGTAAATAAGCACGTTAAAATCCGCTACACTCTTTAGTTCAGAAAGGGTTCCACCTGCAAGTTGTTATTCCACCAGAGAGTGAATCGCAAAGCAGGTAATCATTTCATCTGTATATCTGTATGCCAACTGGCATTCCATCTCTTTTTTCGCCGATATTTTGTTGTGATCGGCGACACTTCGCTTAAAAAAGCACCAGTAGTGGTTTCGCAGACATGCGGTGTATAAAAAATGATCTCATGCAGATGTTTTGTGAATGTGTTGGTTGACATTCATATGAAAAAAATCATAATTCCATCATGTTTGTGTGGGGTCTTTTCTGTATCTTACGCATCGCACTCAAGCCTGACAGAAAATATGCTGTAAGGCTCATATCAAAAACCGCCATTAGCTCATCAGGAAGAGCAGACGACAACCAGGATTGTTGTATGGTACGGGGTTCGAGGCCTCGATGGCGGTCCAACTTTTCAAAACTCTTCTGAATCAGATCCCCTTATTATCATCCCTGCAAAGTGGAACATTGCCATTGTTTGGCTATTCAGGATGGGGCAGACCAATGAAAAAAGCCCACACAGGGGAGAGTGGGCTGAAATGGGAAGCTAAAGACTCAAGTAAACTTATCGGAAATAAGGACCACGCATTACGGGGGCTATCATCGCCGATGGCCGTGATTCGGCAAATCAGGTTGATTACGTAGAGAGTAAATTATCTGCTCACCGCTGCGTCACCCCTTCGTAAATCAGGCGTAGCGCGAATACACCAATAATTGCACCAATAACCCGACTGGCAACGCGTTGCATACGCCCATAAGCACGACGCACAGCGGGCAAAGAAAACGCCTGACTAAGAAAAACTCGCCAGATAATTGATGCGAGCACAATCCCCGCCCAGGCCATTAAACGTGCCCATGTTGGTGTTTCGGCATTTAATGTTACTGAGAAAATACTGATAAAAAATAAAACGGTTTGCGGGTTAGAGAGATCGGTAATTAATCCGCGGCGAAAAAAGACATACCAGGGGGCGCTAATCGGTTGTTGTAGTGTGCTCATTTGCGGTGTTGACTGGCGGCGCATGCTGCACCACGCAAACCATAAGAGATAAGCGCCGCCGACGATTCTGATAAGCGAAAAAATCTCCTCACACTGCGTAATTAGCGTTGCAAGACCAAACAAACCCAACCCGGAATAAAATGCATCGCCCAGCGCCACGCCCAGCCCGGTCAGCACCCCTGCGCGTCGACCGGAAGCCAGGCTGGTTTGTACTACCACAAAGAGATTGGCTCCCGGATTAAAAAAAGTAATCACGAACAGTCCTACGGTCAGGTAAACGGCATGCAAAGGATCCATAGTGATTTCATCCATAAATAAGTGAACTAACTGCATCATATTTCTACCAAAAATAATCGGGTACGAGAGAGATCACAAAGTGTCTTATTTCCGGTTACTGGCGTTTATGCCCTGACTGAACTAATTATTAATCAACCCAATAATGTGGGTGGGTGATAGTGTGATAACAACTCCGGAGCCGTAATATGAAAATAATCTCTAAAATGTTAGTCGGTGCGTTAGCGTTTGCCGTTACCAATGTCTATGCCGCTGAATTGATGACCAAAGCGGAATTTGAAAAAGTTGAATCGCAGTATGAAAAAATAGGTGATATTTCAACCAGCAATGAAATGTCGACTGCAGATGCAAAAGAAGATTTGATCAAAAAAGCGGATGAAAAAGGGGCTGATGTGTTGGTACTGACCTCCGGTCAAACTGACAATAAGATCCACGGCACGGCAAATATTTATAAGAAGAAGTAATTCTGAATCCTATGTAAACATCTCCGATGCGTAAGTTTATCGGTGATCATCTATTGAAATTTATGCCGGATAAAGCGTTCGCGCTGCATTCGGCAGTTCAGTTTTTCAGCCGCCGCCAGAACGTCGTCCGGCTTATGCCTAAATAATTCGCCGCTGCTGTTTTATCGCCTTTAAATTTCTCCAGTGCCTGTTGTGGTGTCAGTAAGCGTGGAGCGGGAATTTTCGCCGACTCGCGCGCCAGTTCCGGCAGTAGCAGCTGCAAAAACTGCGGCGTTAAATCCGGCGTCGGTTCCACACTTAAAAACAGCGCCAGTCGCTCCATCATATTGCGCAGTTCACGAATATTACCTGGCCAGTCGTAGCGCAGCAGCACAGTTTCACTTGCCTGTAACCCCTGGCGTAATGCAGCAGAAAATGGGGCGGAGAGCGCCGCCAGAGACACTTTCAAAAAGCTTTCCGCCAGTGGCAGAATATCTGCCACCCGCTCGCGCAGTGGTGGCAATTGCAGACGCAAAATACTCAGCCGATAAAACAGATCACGGCGAAAACGTCCTTGCTGCATATCTTCTTCCAGATTGCAGTGAGTGGCGCTAATGACCCGTACATCTACCGGAACAGGTTGATGCCCGCCGACGCGGGTGACCTCTTTTTCTTCCAGCACCCGTAACAGGCGAGTCTGCAAAGGTAGCGGCATTTCGCCAATCTCATCCAGAAACAGCGTACCGCCGTGGGCAATTTCGAACAGCCCGGCGCGACCTCCGCGTCGCGAGCCGGTAAACGCCCCTTCCTCATAGCCAAACAGCTCCGCTTCCAGCAGCGATTCGGCAATCGCCCCGCAGTTGACGGCAACAAACGGATGCGACTTTTTGCCCTGTCGCGCATCGTGGCGGGCAAAATATTCCCGATGAATCGCCTGGGCCGCCAGCTCTTTGCCCGTCCCCGTTTCCCCCTCAATCAACACCGCCGCACTGGAGCGGGCATACAGCAAAATAGTCTGCCGTACTTGTTCCATCTGTGGTGATTGACCGAGCATATCGCCCAGCACGTAACGAGTACGCAGGGCGTTGCGGGTGGCATCGTGAGTGTTATGGCGTAACGACATGCGCGTCATATCCAGCGCATCGCTGAACGCCTGGCGCACGGTGGCGGCGGAATAGATAAAAATTCCGGTCATTCCGGCTTCTTCTGCCAGATCGGTAATCAGCCCCGCGCCGACCACCGCTTCAGTGCCGTTAGCTTTTAGCTCGTTAATCTGCCCGCGGGCGTCTTCTTCGGTAATGTAGCTACGTTGATCGAGGCGCAGATTAAAGGTTTTTTGAAACGCCACCAGCGCTGGAATGGTTTCCTGATAGGTGACAACGCCGATAGAAGAGGTGAGTTTTCCGGCTTTTGCCAGTGCCTGTAACACATCGTAGCCGCTCGGTTTAATCAAAATAACTGGCACTGACAGGCGGCTTTTCAGGTACGCGCCGTTAGAGCCAGCCGCGATGATGGCGTCACAGCGTTCGTTTGCCAGTTTCTTGCGGATGTAGGTCACTGCTTTTTCAAAGCCAAGCTGAATAGGGGTAATGTTCGCCAGGTGATCAAACTCGAGGCTGATATCGCGAAACAGCTCGAACAGGCGCGTTACAGATACCGTCCAGATAACCGGTTTGTCGTCATTAAGCCGTGGTGGATGTGCCATAGCGCACCGCAAAGTTAAGAAACCGAATATTGGGTTTAGTCTTGTTTCATAATTGTTGCAATGAAACGCGGTGAAACATTGCCTGAAACGTTAACTGAAACGCATATTTGCGGATTAGTTCATGACTTTATCTCTAACAAATTGAAATTAAACATTTAATTTTATTAAGGCAATTGTGGCACACCCCTTGCTTTGTCTTTATCAACGCAAATAACAAGTTGATAACAAAGGATGGGCTATGTCTCTACACTCTCCAGGTAAAGCGTTTCGCGCTGCACTGACTAAAGAAAATCCATTGCAGATTGTTGGCACCATCAACGCTAATCATGCGCTGTTGGCGCAGCGTGCCGGATATCAGGCAATTTATCTTTCTGGCGGTGGCGTGGCGGCAGGTTCGCTGGGGCTGCCCGATCTCGGTATTTCTACCCTTGATGATGTGCTGACCGACATTCGCCGTATCACCGACGTTTGTTCGCTGCCGCTGCTGGTGGATGCGGATATCGGTTTTGGTTCTTTTGCTTTTAACGTTGCGCGTACGGTGAAATCGATGATTAAAGCCGGTGCGGCAGGATTGCATATTGAAGATCAGGTTGGTGCGAAACGCTGCGGTCATCGTCCGAATAAAGCGATCGTCTCGAAAGAAGAGATGGTGGATCGGATCCGCGCGGCGGTGGATGCGAAAACCGATCCTGATTTTGTGATCATGGCGCGCACCGATGCTCTGGCGGTAGAGGGGCTGGATGCGGCGATCGAGCGTGCGCAGGCCTATGTTGAAGCGGGTGCCGAGATGTTGTTCCCGGAGGCGATTACCGAACTCGCCATGTACCGCCAGTTTGCCGATGCGGTGCAGGTGCCGATCCTCGCCAACATCACCGAATTTGGTGCCACGCCGCTGTTTACCACCGACGAATTACGCAGCGCCCATGTCGCAATGGCGCTGTACCCACTTTCAGCGTTCCGCGCCATGAACCGCGCCGCTGAACATGTCTACAACGTCCTGCGCCAGGAAGGCACGCAGAAAAGCGTCATCGACACCATGCAGACCCGCAACGAGCTGTACGAAAGCATCAACTACTACCAGTACGAAGAGAAGCTCGACAACCTGTTTGCCCGTAGCCAGGTGAAATAAAAAACGCCCGTTGATTGTATTCGACAGCCGATGCCTGATGCGTCGCTGACGCGACTTATCAGGCCTACGAGGTGCACTGAACTGTAGGTCGGATAAGACGGATGGCGTCGCATCCGACAACCGATGCCTGATGCGCCGCTGACGTGACTTATCAGGCCTACGGGGTGCACTGAACTGTAGGTCGGATAAGACGCATAGCGTCGCATCCGACAACCGATGCCTGATGCGCCGCTGACGCGACTTATCAGGCCTACGGGGTGCACTGAACTGTAGGTCGGATAAGACGCATAGCGTCGCATCCGACAACAATCTCGACCCTACAAATGATAACAATGACGAGGACAACATGAGCGACACAACGATCCTGCAAAACAGTACCCATGTCATTAAACCGAAAAAATCTGTGGCACTTTCTGGCGTTCCGGCGGGCAATACGGCGCTCTGCACCGTGGGTAAAAGTGGCAATGACCTGCATTACCGCGGCTACGATATTCTTGATCTGGCGAAACATTGCGAATTTGAAGAAGTGGCGCATCTGCTGATCCACGGCAAACTGCCGACCCGTGACGAACTCGCCGCTTACAAAACGAAACTGAAAGCCCTGCGCGGTTTACCGGCTAACGTGCGTACCGTGCTGGAAGCCTTACCGGCGGCGTCGCACCCGATGGATGTTATGCGCACCGGTGTTTCCGCGCTCGGCTGCACGCTGCCAGAAAAAGAGGGGCATACCGTCTCTGGCGCGCGGGATATTGCCGACAAACTGCTGGCGTCGCTTAGCTCGATTCTCCTTTATTGGTATCACTACAGCCACAACGGCGAACGCATCCAGCCGGAAACCGATGACGACTCCATCGGCGGTCACTTCCTGCATCTGCTGCACGGCGAAAAGCCATCGCAAAGCTGGGAAAAGGCGATGCATATTTCGCTGGTGCTGTACGCCGAACACGAGTTTAACGCTTCCACCTTTACCAGTCGGGTGATTGCGGGCACTGGCTCTGATATGTATTCCGCGATTATTGGCGCGATTGGCGCACTGCGCGGGCCAAAACACGGCGGGGCGAATGAAGTGTCGCTGGAGATCCAGCAACGCTACGAAACGCCGGACGAAGCCGAAGCAGATATCCGCAAGCGCGTGGAAAACAAAGAAGTGGTCATTGGTTTTGGTCATCCGGTTTATACCATCGCCGACCCGCGCCACCAGGTGATTAAACGTGTGGCGAAGCAGCTCTCGCAGGAAGGCGGCTCGCTGAAGATGTACAACATCGCCGATCGCCTGGAAACGGTGATGTGGGAGAGCAAAAAGATGTTCCCCAATCTCGACTGGTTCTCTGCTGTTTCCTACAACATGATGGGCGTTCCCACCGAGATGTTCACACCACTGTTTGTTATCGCCCGCGTCACCGGCTGGGCGGCGCACATTATCGAACAACGTCAGGACAACAAAATTATCCGTCCTTCCGCCAATTATGTTGGACCGGAAGACCGCCCGTTTGTCGCGCTGGATAAGCGCCAGTAAACCTCTACGAATAACAATAAGGAAACGTACCCAATGTCAGCTCAAATCAACAACATCCGCCCGGAATTTGATCGTGAAATCGTTGATATCGTCGATTACGTCATGAACTACGAAATCAGCTCTAAAGTGGCCTACGACACCGCACATTACTGCCTGCTCGACACGCTCGGCTGCGGTCTGGAAGCTCTCGAATACCCGGCCTGTAAAAAACTGCTGGGGCCAATTGTTCCCGGCACCGTCGTACCCAACGGCGTGCGCGTCCCCGGAACTCAGTTCCAGCTCGACCCCGTCCAGGCGGCATTTAACATCGGCGCGATGATCCGCTGGCTCGATTTCAACGATACCTGGCTGGCGGCGGAGTGGGGCCATCCTTCCGACAACCTCGGCGGCATTCTGGCAACGGCGGACTGGCTTTCGCGCAACGCGGTCGCCAGCGGCAAAGCGCCGTTGACCATGAAACAGGTGCTGACCGGAATGATTAAAGCCCATGAAATTCAGGGCTGCATCGCGCTGGAAAACTCCTTTAACCGCGTCGGCCTCGACCACGTTCTGTTAGTGAAAGTGGCTTCCACCGCCGTGGTCGCCGAAATGCTCGGCCTGACCCGCGAGGAAATTCTCAACGCCGTTTCGCTGGCGTGGGTGGACGGTCAGTCGCTGCGCACCTATCGCCATGCGCCGAACACCGGCACGCGTAAATCCTGGGCGGCGGGCGATGCCACTTCCCGCGCGGTACGTCTGGCACTGATGGCGAAAACGGGCGAAATGGGTTACCCGTCAGCCCTGACTGCGCCGGTGTGGGGCTTCTACGACGTCTCCTTTAAAGGTGAATCGTTCCGCTTCCAGCGCCCGTACGGTTCCTACGTTATGGAAAATGTGCTGTTCAAAATCTCCTTCCCGGCGGAGTTCCACTCCCAGACGGCAGTTGAAGCAGCGATGACGCTCTATGAACAGATGCAGGCAGCAGGCAAAACGGCGGCGGATATCGAAAAAGTGACCATTCGCACCCACGAAGCCTGTATTCGCATCATCGACAAAAAAGGGCCGCTCAATAACCCGGCAGACCGCGATCACTGCATTCAGTACATGGTGGCGATCCCGCTGCTATTCGGGCGCTTAACGGCGGCAGATTACGAGGACAACGTTGCGCAAGATAAACGCATTGACGCCCTGCGCGAGAAGATCAATTGCTTTGAAGATCCGTCATTTACCGCTGACTACCACGACCCGGAAAAACGCGCTATTGCCAATGCCATAACCCTTGAGTTCACCGACGGCACGCGCTTTGAAGAAGTGGTGGTGGAGTACCCCATTGGTCATGCTCGCCGCCGTCAGGATGGTATTCCGAAACTGGTCGATAAATTCAAAATCAATCTCGCGCGCCAGTTCCCGACTCGCCAACAGCAGCGCATTCTGGAGGTTTCTCTCGACAGAGCTCGCCTGGAACAGATGCCGGTCAATGAGTATCTCGACCTGTACGTCATTTAAGTAAACGGCGGTAAGGCGTAAGTTCAACAGGAGAGCATTATGTCTTTTAGCGAATTTTATCAGCGTTCGATTAACGAACCGGAGCAGTTCTGGGCCGAGCAGGCCCGGCGTATTGACTGGCAGACGCCCTTTACGCAAACGCTCGATCACAGCAATCCGCCGTTTGCCCGTTGGTTTTGTGAAGGCCGAACCAATTTGTGCCATAACGCTATCGATCGCTGGCTGGAGAAACAGCCAGAGGCGCTGGCGCTGATTGCCGTCTCTTCGGAAACAGAAGAAGAGCGCACCTTTACCTTTCGCCAGCTGCATGACGAAGTAAACGCGGTGGCGTCAATGCTGCGCTCACTGGGTGTGCAGCGCGGCGATCGGGTGCTGGTGTATATGCCGATGATTGCCGAAGCGCATATTACTCTGCTGGCCTGCGCGCGCATTGGCGCTATTCACTCGGTGGTGTTTGGTGGATTTGCCTCGCACAGCGTGGCGGCGCGAATTGATGACGCTAAACCGGTGCTGATTGTCTCGGCTGATGCCGGAGCGCGCGGTGGCAAAATCATTCCCTATAAAAAATTGCTCGACGATGCGATAAGTCAGGCGCAGCACCAGCCACGCCATGTTTTGCTGGTGGATCGCGGGCTGGCGAAAATGGCGCGCGTCAGCGGGCGGGATGTCGATTTCGCGTCGTTGCGCCATCAACACATCGGCGCGCGGGTACCGGTGGCGTGGCTGGAATCCAACGAAACCTCCTGCATTCTCTACACCTCCGGCACGACCGGCAAACCTAAAGGCGTGCAGCGTGACGTCGGCGGATATGCGGTGGCGCTGGCGACCTCGATGGACACCATTTTTGGCGGCAAAGCGGGCAGCGTGTTCTTTTGCGCATCGGATATCGGCTGGGTGGTGGGGCATTCGTATATCGTTTACGCGCCGCTGCTGGCGGGGATGGCGACTATCGTTTACGAAGGATTGCCGACCTGGCCGGACTGCGGCGTGTGGTGGAAAATCGTCGAGAAATATCAGGTTAGCCGGATGTTTTCAGCGCCGACCGCCATTCGTGTGATGAAAAAATTCCCTACCGCTGAAATTCGCAAACACGATCTCTCGTCGCTGGAAGTGCTCTATCTGGCGGGGGAGCCGCTGGACGAGCCAACCGCCAGTTGGGTAAGCAATACGCTGGATGTGCCGGTTATCGACAACTACTGGCAGACCGAATCCGGCTGGCCGATTATGGCGATTGCTCGCGGTCTGGACGACAGGCCGACGCGTCTGGGAAGCCCCGGCGTGCCGATGTATGGCTATAACGTGCAGTTGCTTAATGAAGTCACCGGCGAACCGTGTGGCGTCAACGAGAAAGGGATGCTGGTGGTGGAAGGGCCGCTGCCGCCGGGGTGTATTCAGACCATCTGGGGCGACGACGACCGCTTTGTGAAGACTTACTGGTCGCTGTTTTCCCGCCCGGTGTACGCCACCTTTGACTGGGGCATCCGTGACGCTGACGGTTATCACTTTATTCTCGGGCGCACTGACGATGTAATTAACGTTGCCGGGCATCGGCTGGGGACGCGCGAGATTGAAGAGAGTATTTCCAGTCATCCGGGCGTTGCCGAAGTGGCGGTGGTTGGGGTGAAAGATGCGCTGAAAGGGCAGGTGGCGGTGGCGTTTGTCATTCCGAAAGAGAGCGACAGTCTGGAAGATCGTGATGTGGCGCACTCGCAAGAGAAGGCGATTATGGCGCTGGTGGACAGCCAGATTGGCAACTTTGGCCGCCCGGCGCACGTCTGGTTTGTCTCGCAATTGCCAAAAACGCGATCCGGAAAAATGCTGCGCCGCACGATCCAGGCGATTTGCGAAGGACGCGATCCTGGAGATCTGACGACCATTGATGATCCTGCGTCGTTGGATCAGATCCGCCAGGCGATGGAAGAGTAGGTTATTGTCGGATGCGTCGCGCGGTGCATCCGGCACTGTGTGCCGATGCCTGATGCGACGCTGACGCGTTTTATCATGCCTACGGACCTGAACCGTAGG
>ERZ1643247.2967-NODE-2967-length-12581-cov-5.043589_pt1 | contig 12581 bp, 8 predicted proteins | sample MGYA00579264_ERZ1643247 | MGnify/ENA primary metagenome ERZ1643247 (study PRJEB29033, sample SAMEA4952262) | chicken gut metagenome | biome: Broiler Chicken; feature: Gastrointestinal Tract; material: Caecum | place: Ireland | collected 2018 | study: Broiler... | reverse complement strand
GCCGACCAGTACGCTCGTAAAGCCCGCGATCTCCTGCGCCGAATATTCCTTGATATAATTGACCTTGAAGCTGTACGAAGTCGTCTCCGACTCGAGAGCCTGCGCGTTCGTGCTGTTGAACGCCGAAACTTTGAGGGTATAGGTGCCCGCCGCAAGATCCTTCACCGAGAAGCTGATATTTCCCTGCGCCGTCTTTTCCTGCACGGCGGTGCCTTCGTCATTGACGAGCGTCACATAGTAGGAATCCGCGTTATCGACCGCATCCCATACGATATCCATGCCGTTTTCGATGGAATATCCTCCAACCTTTGCGAGCTGGCCGCTGAATGCAGGGGTATAATCGGAGATATACATGACCGAACAGCCGTTGTAATAAGCGACCGAATCGTTCGCCGTCGTCGAGCTGGAATTATCCACGCCCAGGCGGATGATCGAGCTCTTGGAGCCCGTAAGACCCTGTTCCGCAAGCGATGCCGTGGAGATATCGATCGCCACGTCTGCCAGTTTTGCGCCGTCGTCCAATACCTTGATATTGTTGCCGCCGACCTGGATCTGCGCGTGGAAACCGCCCACTTCGATGGCTTCGATGTCGATATAGAGGACCGCATTGTTTTCATAGTTGACCGTCACCGCAGGGCTGCCGACACGGCCCCAGCCGTCTGCCGTCGGCGTAACTTTGGCGACCTGCTTGTCGTTGTATGTCACCAGCGCCACGTTCGCATGCTCGCCTACGGGCGCATTTCCGTCAAACTGCGCGATCGCCGCCGCATCGAAGCTGCGCACGAGCGTGAGCGTGATCTCATAGCTCTCCGGCGTTCCTTCGGCCGTGTCGTGGCGGTTGTCGGCAGGGGTCAGCGTAAAGGTATAGTCCCCCGTCGTGAGCCCGAGGCCCGCGATCATGAACGAGTTACCCGACGCCGTGATCCCCTTCAGGTCGAGCGCCTGATCCTGGCCGCGCTGGGTAACGGTGACCTTGTACCCGAGAGCATTGTTCTCATCCCAGCGGAAATAACCGCCGTCGATGCGCAGATTGGAAATAGCTTCGTATGCGCCCAGCGAGGCGATGGTCAGCGTGTAATCGGTCGCCTGCGAATCGGTTACAAAGATATCGTCCGGATCGGCGAGCGTCTGCACCTGCACCGCATATTCGCCCGCTGCCAGCGAGGAAATGTCATAGCTGGTTTCGATCTGCTCGCGGCTCACGATCGTTTCGCCGCCCTTTTTGATGGTGAGCATATACGCGTCCGAACCCGCGACTTCCTGCCACGAAAGCACGTTCTGATCGGAATCCGTGGTGATGCCCGCAGGCGCTGCGATCGGTACGGCATTGATCTTCACTTCATAGGTATACGCGTCGGAAGGTTCCGTCGTCGCGGGATCGCCCGTCGCAACGACGCTGAGGGTAAATTCGCTCTCCTCCACGTCCGAAATGTCCACTTCCGCCGCCGTCACCGTTTCACTGAACAGCGTTTCGCTGTCCTTCACGGCTTCGACTTCATAGGAGGTCGCACCGTCTACCGCGTTCCACGTCACCTTGCGCGCCGCCGCGTCCACCGCGCCGCCCGCGGGCGTCGCGAGTTTCGTCTTTGCGGGAACTACCGTGAACTCGTATGCCGCCGCCAGCGATTCGAGCGCTTCGCCCTCCACCGCCTTGGCCTTGACGCTGACGGAATATTCCCCCGCTTCCAAACCGGAAACGTCCAGCTCCGCCGCCGTCACATCCTGTTGCAGCGCGGTCGACCCGTCTGCCTTTTTCGTGACTTTGACGGAATATCCGTTCTTTGCGCCCGTGACGGCCGTCCAGGTCACCTTTCCGTTCGCATACGCAAAACCCGTAGGTGTACCGAGCGCGGAGAGCGCCGCCGCCACCGTAAAGTCCGCTTTCTTTTCATCGCTCGGCGTTTTGCCTTCCGCCTGCGCGATGACGCCCGCCGTGTAGTCCCCCGCCGCGAGGGTGGATACGTCCAGCGTCGTCTTGGTGACGGTCTGCGTTTCGAGCGCCTCGGTAGAGCTGCCCTTTTCGTAAACCGTGACGCTGTAGGACTCGGCGCCCTCCACGGCCGACCAGCTCAGCGTTCCGTCCGCATAGGTAACGGAAGCAGGCTGTGCGAGTTTGTCGCTCTGCTCGCCTTCCGATTTGCAGCCGATCAGGCTGAACGACAGAAGGAACATGCAAGCCAGCAAAAGCGCGATGGTTTTTGTGAACTTCTTCATCTTTTCCTTTTCTCCTTATTTTTTTAGAATCGGGGGAATGTTCCCCGCTCCGATTTCCACAATTTTTCCGCGCAACCGCTCAGACTTTCGCCTGGCCGCCCTCCGCGCCTTCGCGGATGCGGCGCATCGTCTTGCGCTTTTTGATCTCCGCCCAGATAAACAGCGAAGCCGCGATCACGACTACGCACGCCATGAAGATCCCGGGTTTGAGCATGTAATTTTTCGTCACATAATCTTTGTCATAATTCTTGATGCGGAAGAGCGTCGAACGCACGGGATGCACGCACGAAGAGGTATCTGCCTCGCCGCTGCATACCATGCCGTACAGATTGATCCCCCACGACCAGAGATTTCCGTCCTCATCCTCTACAAACGTGCGGTCTCCGATGGAGCCGACCAGGCCCGTGACGCGCACGTCGATCTTCCTGGTCGCGTCGACGGGAAGTTTGCCCTCCAGCTCGCCCGTTTCCTTTTCCGCCTCCTCTTCGATGCTCAGAGGCTCATAGAACTGGACGCGCATGGGCAAAACGACATTGGATTCGGAGATGCAGGGATGGTCCAGATAGGAAGATTCGGACGGGTTGATCGCCGCCTGCCCGTTCCCGGTGGCGCCGAACGCGTACACGCGGCCCTCGGAATCCAGCACAAAGTTCGTGCGCCCGCCGCAGAGGATATCCGTAACCGAAACCTGCACTTCCTGCCCGTCCGCGTCGTAAAATGCCCCGATCTGCGTGGGCACGGCCACGCTCAGGTCGGTCAGATCCTTTACGCCCAGCTGACGCACCGCATTGTTGCCCCAGCCGTACACTTTCCCGCTCTCGGTGAGGATCATGACCGTCATCGTTTCGGCGGATACCTTCCTGATCTTTTCGGAAAAGGTCAACTGCACCGGCGTTTCGTAGATATCGTTCTCATCGACCGATCCGTTGCCGAGAATGCCGTAATCGTTGGCACCCCAGATATACAGCGTTCCGTCCTCTGCGAGGGCAAAACCCGTATTCTCCGCTGCATCGATCTGGACGATCTTTTTCCCGCCGAAGTAGGACGGGTCGATGCGAGTAAGCCTGCCCACGACCGTCTTGCGGGTGAGCTCCATGCCGCCGATGCCCGTCTGCCCGTCGCCCGCACGGCCGCAGGTGTACACCTCGCCCGCTTCGTTCAGAACGACGGTGAAGGCGTCTCCTGCCGCAAGAGCGGCGACGGGACTGGACGATTGATAGCTCATCTCGGCAGGGATCAGAACGCAGTTTGTGTCTCCGTCGTTGTTGTATTCGGTGCCCTGCCCCAACTGCGCATATTGGTTGTTTCCCCACGCCCAGAGCGAGCCGTCCATGCGGAGGGCAACGGCAAAACCCGATTTGCCGTCCGCAATCGTCTTTACATTCTGCATCACCTCGCGCGGCATGCTGTATTCGCCGCCCTTGGCGCCGTTCCCGTACTGGCCGCTGCCGTTGCTGCCCGCAAAGTACAGCGTGTTTTCCTCATCGATATAATAGGAAAAGGATGCTTCGCCCGAATAATATCGGATCACATACTCCTCCGAAACGAGCGTATCGGCGAACGCAGAGCGAGGAAACAAGAGCACAAACGCAAGGACGACCGCCGCCGCTGCCGCCAGGGCAGAAAGTTTTTTTGAGCTGACTTTCATATGTCCCCTCCCGCAAGGCTGTTTATGCCTGCTCGTCGATAAAATTCTGCAGCTGCTCCATCAGCGAATCCTTGATCACCTTGACCGCCGACTGCAGACTCGTATTCGAATACCGCGCCTGCAGCTTGCTGTTCCAGCTCGTGACGGGATCTTCGATCTGACCCAGATAGTACGAAACAGCTTCGCTCTTCGCGTTGGAAAGATCCGCATTGGAGAGCGCCGTGGTCAGCTGCGAGGTGGCCGTATGGTCAAAGGTGAAGCCCGAATACAGGATGCCGACATAGCGGGATGAATCGTACATGTAATTCATGTACTCCATCACCTTGGGATCGGACGCGGAGTTCACGCGGATGAAATTCTGGTTCCAGGTCAGCTCATACGCGGGGAAGGTGTACGACTCCATGTCCTGCGTGGTGTACGTGCCCTCGATCTCCTGCCCGTTCGCGTCCTTTGCGACCTCCCAGTGTTTTCCCTTGATCCCGTACTGGAACAGATCGTGGTTTTCCTCGCTCGAGAACAGCCAATTCATGAATTTGAGCGCCATATCCCGCTTCGCTTCCCCGACGGCCGTCGGAATGCAGAGGTAGTTCCAGGCCTTGTAATCCGTCTGCGCATACCCGGAAAGTTTGTTGCGGATCGCGTAATCGTTGACATAGATCTCCAGCTCGGCGCCCGGCGTGCTCGCCTGCAGCGTCGCTTCGACCGTGGAGAAATTGTTGATGCTCTGCACGACGCATCCGCCCTGACCCGCTTTGAACTGCGCGTCTGAATCGGTCGTGGAGAGGACATCGCTGTCGATGATCCCGTCCTGCGCCCAGCGCCGCGCGAGCGTGAAGTTGCTCTGCCAGGTCGTATCTGTCGTGTTGAAGCCCGCAGGGAAGGAATTCATTCCGTTTTCGGATTTGGGATCTTCCACGTCGTTGATATACGCGGCTTCCACCGTTCCCCTGCGGATATACGCCGTCGCCGTGACCGTGGAGGTGAGCTTGATCTCCTGCTTGACGCCCGCATTCACATAGTCCGCCGCCGATTTCGTGGGAAGGTTGCGCGAGTTGATCAGATCCCAGGCGCCCCACGTTGCATCGTTATTGGACAGGCAGGGAACGACGCCCTGTTTGTGGTCGCGCACCCAGTACAGATAGTACTGCAGTTCGTCGAAATTGTCGATCCCGTCGCTCAGGCTTTCGTTGGTGATATTGGTTTCCGTTTCAAACTTGCCCGCCGGCATCTGCCAGGTCGTATCCGCCGCGCATTCTTCGCGCCAGTCTTTGCGGATATAGGCGACGGAAATTTCACCGTACGTCTGCGTCAGAGGAATGCCGTACAGCCCGCCGGAAAAGAGGTTGCTGTCCAGATATTCTTCCGAGAAGGAGGAAACAAGCCCCGTATACGGCGAACCTTCGCGGAAATATTCGTTCAGGTCGAAATAGTAGCCCTTTTTCGCAAAATCGTTCAGATAGATCCATGCCGCGTCGAATACCATATCATATTCGCTGCCGCTGGACGCCATCGAAAGATTCAGATTCTGCTTGTAATCGGACTGCGTATCGAATTTGAAACTCAGCGTGAACCCGAGATCTTCCCCGTACGTCTCGTTGAAATAATCCACCACTTCGGGGAACCCGTCGGGCGTGTCGCCGTCATCGCTCCATAGATAGATGCGCAGCACGTTGTCCGCTCCGCCGCCGGGATTGTTGTTCGCACAGGCCGCTACGCTGAACCCCATAAGGCACGCCAGCGCCATTACCAACACACTTTTAAACTTTCTCATCATTGATCTCCTTTTTTATTCTTTCACGCCGCCGACGCGAAGTCCGGCAACGAAGTACTTTTGCAGGAACGGGTACAGCAGCACGATCGGCCCGATCGTGACGATCGCCGTAGCCAGACGCAGGGTATACGCGGGAACGGAGGTTATGCCCGTCGGCAAGCCCGACTGCCCCGCGCTGGACGCCGCGGATATGCTGTTCACCATCCGCACGATCAGATATTGCAGCGTGTACAGGCGGGAATCGTCCATATACAGCATGCTCTCCATCCAGATATTCCAATACGAAAGGGACGTGAACAGCCCGATCGTAGCCAACCCGGGGAGCGAAAGAGGCAAAATGATGCGGAAGGCGATCGTCACTTCGTTCGCCCCGTCGATCATCGCCGATTCGCGCAGGGCGGGCGATATGTCGTTGAAAAAGTTCCGCAGAAGGAACATGTTCCAGACGTTGAGCAGCCCCGGCACGATATACACCAGCAGATTGTTGCTCAGGTGCAGATAATTCTTGATCAGGATGTAGTAAGGAATGAGACCGCCGCTGAAGAGCATCGTGAAGTAGAAAAAGAAGTTGATCGCGTTCCTGTATTTGAGCTTGTTCCCGCTCAGCGCGTATGCCGCCATCGCCGTGATGATCAGCGAACAGAATGTTCCCACCACCGTCGTGAAGATCGTGATCCCGTACGCATACAGGATATCGTCTGACCCGAACAGCGTGCGATACGCGTCCAGCGAGAACTTGGAGGGAATGAATTTATATCCCTCCCGGATCAGCGTCGTCTCATCCGCGAACGAGGAGATCAGAACCTGATAAAAGGGATACAGGCACAGGAGCGCAAACACCCCCGCTATTATATAGAATACCGCAAGCAGGATCCTGTCGGATCTGCTCGCCAGTTTCTTTTTCCGCTTTCCGTTCCTGCCCGAGCCGTCCTGCAGGATCGCAGCTTCTGCCGCGGCCGCTCCCGCTGCGGGCATTTCCTGTAAATTGTTTTCCGGATTCAGCATTGCCGTTCCCCCCTCTCAGAATATAGCCGATTCGGGCGCATACCGCCTTGCCAGCCAGTTCGCGAACAACACCAGCAGGAAGCCCATCAGAGACTGATACAGTCCGATCGCCGCCGTCCTGCCGTAGTTGGTGAAGGAACGCAGCGCACGGAAAACATAGGTGTCGATGACGTCCGTCGTCGGGTACAGCAGCGTGTTATCCCCGATAAACGGGTAGATCATGCCGAAATCTCCCTTGAAAATGTTCCCGATGCTCATGATGAACATGAGGATAACGATATTTTTGATCAGAGGGAGAGTGATCGAAAAGATACAGCGCAGGCGGCTCGCTCCGTCGATCTTCGCCGCTTCGTAGATGCTTTCGTCGATGCCGAGAATGGCCGCCATATACACGATCGCGCCCCAGCCCGCGCCCTTCCAGATGCGGATGATCACGAATACCGTCGGCCACACGTCGGGCGAGGAATAAAACGGCACCGCCGTTCCGCCCATCGCGGTGATCGAGTTGTTGATGATACCGTCCGTGCTAAGAAACGCGACCGAAAACAGCGCGACCGTCGCCCACGAAACAAAGTTCGGAAGGGTCATCAGCGTCTGCGATACCTTGACGAACCAGCCTCGCTTCATCTCGCTGAGGATCACCGCGATGATCAGCGACGCCACCGTGCCTGTGCCGATAAACAGCGTGTTCAGGTACAGTGTGTTCAAAGTTACCTGGATCCAGTCTGAACTCGAAAAGAAAAAGCGGAAATTTTCAAATCCGACCAACGGACTCGCAAACATCCCCGCGATCGGATCGTAATCCTCAAACGCGATGATGATGCCTACCATCGGGAAATACGCAAAGACTATGATAAATACGAGCGCAGGCAACAGCAACAGATACCCATAGCGGTTCTTTACCAGATCCGTACGCTTCAGCCACCCGATAATGTCTCTGTTCCCGCCGCTTCCGCCGCCGGAAGAGACCGCCCCTTCCGCTTTCTCCGCTTCGGGAACGCCATGCAATTCTTCCCTTACCTCATTTCTCATTGCAAACACTCCATCACCGATTGGATTTTTATTTCGCCGCCGCAAACGTATTTGTCTGCCGCGCCATAATAAATCAAGAGTTCGTCCCCGCGCACGACTCCCCCGCACGCGAATACCACATTAATAAAGAATCCCTTCCGCTCGCAATCCAGTTCCGGACGGATAAAAGGCTCCTTCGTTCGGCCGAGCACTTTCCAGGGCTGCTCCCCGTCCAGGAGCATCGCCCCCAGCGAGTACGCGTTCAGAACGTCCGCCCCGTGATACACGACCAGCCAACCCTTCTCCGTGCGGATGGGAACGCCCGATGACCCGACGCGCAGTCCGTCCCAGCCGCCCGGGCGGATGCCCGCAACATGGCGGTGATTCCCCCAATGCACGAGATCTTCCGAGTCGGCGATCCAGATCTCCGGCTTGCCGAATTCCGACGTCGACGGACGATGCAGCATAAAATACTTGCCGCCCACCCGTTCGGGGAAAAACACCGCGTCCTTATTGTCCGGATGCAGGATCGCTCCCAGAGGCTCATATTGATAAAAATCCTTCGTCACCAGACCTTTCACGCAGATGCCGTACTCCGATATCGCCGAATACAGGATATAATATTTCCCTTCCAGAAAGATGATCCGCGGATCTTCGATCCCGTATTCCTCCAGCTCGTCCTGCGGCAGGATCGTGCGCCCTTCTTCCATAGTAAAATGAATACCGTCCGCCGAGGTCGCCACCTGGAAATAGGACATCGAGGTCAAAAAACGCTTTCCCTTTTCTACCGCGACCCTTTCGTCCGAACAGTCCAGCTCCGACCTGTCCAGCTGCAGGATCTCGATCTTCCCGTCCCGCAGGACAGGCACGCGCAGAAAATGGTCGTCCTGCTTGGGACGCACCGCAACGCGCAGCAAAAGAAGAATCTCCCCGTTGACCTCCGTGACGCCCGGATTGAAAACTCCGACCACTTCAAATCTGTCATCAAACGGCTTGACATCCTCCGGACGAATCAAAGGTTTATCCGAAAATCGCCTGAACACTGCACGTACCTCCTCGGTTTTTTCAAATTCGTTTCTTGCGGGAACGCCAACTTTTCCCGTTTTGGGGGCACTCCCTCTTTTTCGCCACCAGTATAACACGAATCTTTTACCTTGTCAATACTGTTTAGCTAATTTTTTTTAAAAATTAACTAAATATTTTTATTTTCCAATACTTTTTAGCTAAATTTATATTTTTTTAGCCGATTTTCACTTAAAATATTAAAATAATATCACAAAATAACGATATTTTATTAAAAAAGAGCGGATAGGCGAGGGATACTTCTATTTTTTTAGGTATTTTTTACTTGATTTTTAGTTATTGCTATGCTATAATTCAGGTAAGAGGAAGGAGACTAAGATGAAAAAAGTTTCTTTGGAGACCATCGCAAAGCAACTGAACATCTCGGTGGTCACGGTACACAAGGCATTGAAGAACCAGCAGGGCGTCGGGCCGGAATTGCGGAACAAGATTCTGGAGCTCGCCGATCAGCTGGGCTACGTACGGCGGGTTTCCTCTCCGAAGCGCAATTATATCCACATCATCCGCAAAGATTTTCTCATCGGCATGGATGAGCGCTATTACACGACGATCTATTATTACCTCAACCGCGAATGCACCAATGCCGATTCCAAACTGTTTTTCGTCGTGCACGATATCCTCAGCGCCACGATGGCAAACGTCAAAAACCTCATGCAGGAAACGCACATCGACGGCATCTTTTTATCCGGCCAGATGGACAGCGACCTGCTCATCGAGATCGAGAAGCTGAAGATCCCCGTCGTCTGCATCGACTTCTATTCTTCCGACTATAATTTTTATTACGCCTATATCGATAATTACTATGCGGGATATACCCTGACAAAGTATCTTATCCGCCACGGACACAGACATATCGGTTTCGTCGGGGACATCAAATTTTCCAACGCCGTTGCAGACCGCTATTTCGGATGCCTGCGCGCACTCAATAAATTCGACATTCCCGATCGGGTGTTTCACCTCAATTCCAATATCGAACGCTTCCCCGACTCCTTTGAACTGAACAGGAACAACCTGCCTACCGCCTTCATCTGCCATTGCGACCGCGCCGCAAGCGTGCTCTACGAGAAGCTGAAAGCGCTCGGCTACCGCATCCCGGAAGATATCTCCGGCATCAGTTTTGACAATACCGAGATCTGCGATATCCTTTCCCCCAAGCTGACCTCCCTGGGCATCGACAAAGCGGTTTTTGCCGCCCAGGCCTTCCGCCTGATGGATCTGGCGCTGCAAAACAAGACGGACGGGATCAATTATATCAAGCTCAACCTTTCCCTCTATGAGCGCGAATCGGTGAAGGATATTACGCAGAGCTCCCCTTCCGAAACGGAAAACGACTGCACCTTCGTCGCACTCCGCTCGGCGCACTCCGCTGTGCGGGCACAGTTTCCGCCCCGCAAAATTTGATGACTTTTGACGCCCCCGAAAGCGACCGCTTTCGGGGGCGTTTTTTGCGGACGGTTTTGCTCCCGCACACCTTTTTGTTGACGCGCCGCCCCGATTCGCATAACGCCTGCGCTCGCACGCCTCTGCGATTCCCCGTCACCCGATTCGCCACCCCTGCTCCCGCACGCCTTTTTGACGCACTGCCCTGCTCGGGCGGAACGGAGCGATTCCGTCTTAGGATCTGCAAAAACGGCATTTTATTGCAAAAGTGAGAAAAATCGGGCATCTTTTGCATTTTTTCGCACCAAAAAAGGCAAAACTCCGAAAAATGAGCGACATGTCTTCCCCGCAAAAGCACGGCAAAAGAATGTGCGGCATAAAATGATATGGCAGGCCGTGCGCGGCCCGTGCACATATCGCGATCGGAGGCAAAGACAAACGGATACATCCTTGCAGCAACTGCGCTCGCGCCTGGACGGGTGCCCCACTAAGAGTGTACAAACACAGGCGGACGGAAAAAAATTTACCGTCGTGCGCCACTTCGCGGGCGACAAGGAGCTCGGAAAGGTGATCGCGGAGATCGCCCGCGAACGCGCGGACAGGGAAACGGGTCCGCAATGAACAGGACGGCGCTCTACCTTCGGCTCTCGCGCGACGACGAAAAGGCGGGAGAGTCCCTTTCCATCGAAAATCAGCGAACGATCTTACGTCGGTTTGTGCAAGAAAACGGCGGCACCGTCGTCGGCGAGTACATCGACGACGGGTGGTCGGGGACGGACTTCGAGCGCCCCGCCGTAAAGCGGCTTTTCGAGGACGCCAAAAACGGAAAGATCGACACGATCGTCGTGAAAGACCTGTCCCGCTTCGGGCGAAATTATATTCAGGTCGGGCAATATATCGATTATATCTTTCCCGCTTACGGGATCCGCTTTATTGCCCTTTCGGATAACGTGGATACCGCCGACCGCACGAGCGCGGGCATGGATATGATGCCCATCATGAACGTCTTTAACGAGTGGCATGCGGCAAATACGAGCAAAAAGATCCGCGCCGTGCTGGAAGCCAACTGGCGAAAGGGCAAATACACCAACTGGGCGTATCCGTACGGTTACAGAGCGGGCACGGACGAAAACCGCACAGCGATCATCGACGAGGAGGCGGCGGGCGTCGTTCGGCGGATCTACGATATGCGCCTGCAGGGCAATTCCGCGCGGACGATCGCAAGGACGCTGACGGACGAGGGTATCCCCAACCCCGCGGCGCACTATACGCGGCTGGACGGGAAAAAATCCGAACGGCGCGGTTCGCCCTGGTGGTCGCCCAAGACGGTTGCGGATATCCTCAAAGACGAGACCTATATCGGCACGCTGACCCAGCACCGCACCGCCCGCTTTTCCTACAAAAACCACAGGGTCCTGCCCGTGCCGGACGATGAACATATTAAAAAGGAAAACGCGCACGAGGCGATCATCAGCCGCGAAGTGTTTGAAAGGGTGCAGGCGATCGGCAAGAGCGTTTCCCGCGGAAAGACAGATAAAGAAAAAAAGGTGCACCCTCTCTCCGGGCTCCTCTTCTGCGCCGATTGCGGCAAAAAACTCAAGTATAAGTCGGCAGGGAATCGCAAATCCGCCTGCAACGGCTATCAGTGCCGCACCTATACGGACCTCGGGAAAAAGTATTGTACTTCGCACACCATTTCCGAAAGACAGATCGAAAAGATCGTATTGCAGGATATCCGCTCCATGCTCGGCGAAGTGAAGGTCGACGAAGAAAGGGCAAAAGAACACTTCCTCTCCGAAAGGGCAAAGCGCGGGCGGAAGAACAGGCTTTCGTACGAAACGGAACTTTTATCTCTCACTGACAGGCTTTCCGAATTGGATAAACTCATCCAGGCGGCGTTCGAAGACAGGGTTTTGGGCGATCTCCCCGAGAGCGTCTGCAGGGATCTGTGCGAAAAATATCAAGCCGAAAAGGATAACGCAGCGGATAAGATCGCAAAAATCGAACGACGGCTTTCGGAAGAGCAAAATCGCAGCGAAGAGGCCGAAGCGTATCTGTCGCGCCTGAAAAAGTACGCGCGATGCGAGGAACTGACGAGAGAGATCTGTCTGCAACTCATCGAGTTTATCGTCGTCGGCGAAAAAACGGACAATGGCGCACCGCGTGAATTACACATTTACTACAAACTTTCTGTGGATAACTGTCTCACCGACCGCGGCAATATCTGAAACATATTCCCATAAGCCACCTGCCCTACCGGGCCGACCGGGCCTGCGGGCGCGGACGGAGCCGTCGGAGCGACGGGCGCAACGGGGCCTACGGGTCCGACGGGCGCGAGCGGTGCCGTCGGAGCAACGGGCGCAACGGGGCCCACAGAGCAGGTTACATATGGGAAACAAAACAAAGCCATTCGGGAGTAAAAAGCGGCAGAATTTTATGTTCTGCCGCTTTTTTTGCACATTTTACGGT
>ERZ1643247.2965-NODE-2965-length-12582-cov-5.586733_pt1 | contig 12582 bp, 8 predicted proteins | sample MGYA00579264_ERZ1643247 | MGnify/ENA primary metagenome ERZ1643247 (study PRJEB29033, sample SAMEA4952262) | chicken gut metagenome | biome: Broiler Chicken; feature: Gastrointestinal Tract; material: Caecum | place: Ireland | collected 2018 | study: Broiler... | reverse complement strand
TGTTTGGTATTCCTTTCGGCATAGTAAAGCACCCCATTTGTTATTCAGTATATCACACTGTCTAACAAATGGGGTGCAGTTCAAAACGGGGCAGCCCGCTTATTTGATTATGGGATCGTGGGCACTGCCGGATCAGCGCTTACGGCGCTTGTAAAGGGTCAGCAGGACCACAAAGGCGATGGCAGCCACGATCAGCAGACCGACCAGCAGCCCGATGGGCATGGAGTCACCGGTCTGCGGAATCACCGCAGAAGTTGCGGCGGCAGCTGCAACAACGGGAGCAGCCGTGGGCGCCGGGGTGGCAGCCGGTGCCGGAGTAGCGGCCGGTGCCGGAGTAGCGGCCGGTGCCGGAGTAGCGGCCGGTGCCGGGGAAGACTCGTCGTTGTTGTCGGTGGTGCCGTTGTTATCGGGAGTGGTTTCCGTGGGGGTATCGCCCCAAACCAGCACGTAGGGAGAGAAGCTGTCGGTGGCGAAGGAGATACCGTACTCGTCCGTCTTGACTTCCAGCGTTTCGATGTTGGCATTGTTGATTTGGGAAGCAACATCGGAGGTGTTCATGTCACGGTCCATGCCGTCAAAGTGAACCAGGCGGAAGTTGGTGTTGGCATCGGTTCCCTCGGGGTACGGCCAGTAGATGGTCACATCCTTGCTGGGGGTCAGCCAGACGTTGCCGTTGTTGGAGTCCACCAGATTCAGATATTTTGCCTGGAACTGAACGTTCTCCAACTCATCGCCGATGATTTCCAGGGTTTTGTTGGTGAGCATGGTGGCGTAGTCGTCCACGCCTTCGGTGTTGGTGTTGGAAACGATGTCGTCAAACAGCAAAGAAACCTGCGCAAAGCCGTTTTCGTTTACGTCCACATCGCTGCCGTTGATGAAGAAGCGGGTGTCGGCGTCCTTGATGACGTAAGCATTGTTCAGCGCGGGCTTGGTGGGGTCATCGTCCAGAGAAGCCTGGGCAATGTCGGTGTAAGCCGGTGTGACCACACTTTCCTGGCTGCCGGTGACGTAACGGACGTTCAGCTTACCGGGTTCGGTGTCCATGGTGCAGCAGTAGCTGGTGCCGTCGGGCAGGGTAACCTCAATGATGACCTGGTGCAGATCTACCAGACCGGGGTAAACGTCCATGGTGTACTCGTTGTGCAGGGAACCTTCGGCCGCCGGAGCAAACTCGTCGCTGGAGGTTACATTTCCGTCGGCGTCAGTGAAGTTCAGACGGAACGGGCTGGTGTTATCACCGGGAACGATGGCGTAAATGTACTTGTTGAAAGCGGCGGAATAGGTGTTGCCGTAGGGCGTCAGGGTCCAGGTGTAGTTGTTTTCGCTGCCCACCGTGTGGATGGTCAGGTACTGGGACAGGTTGGCGGGCGCGCCGTCCACGATCAAACCGGCGTTCTTGAGCGCCTCGTTCACGGAATCGGGCAGGGTGATGTAGTAACCGGGTTCGGGCAGAGAGTTGCTGCCGGAAATGGTACCGTTTTCTTCCGAAACACCTTCGTAACCTTGTTCGCCGCCCATATAGATGGTCATATCGGCAGGCTGCAGGACGGCGGTTTCGGTGTAGGCGGCTTTCAGGCTGGTGAGGCCGGTGACGGTTGCTACGTTATTGGTGAAGGCAGTGAAAGGCACTACGTGGTAAGTGCTCAGATGGGAAATGTCCCAGCGGCTTCCTTCACTGTCGTCATACCAACCGTCAATTAGTCGATTGTCATCATCCAAAATCCAGTCGGAACCAACGGTAGAAAAGGTGAGTTTGGGTCCATTCACGCCGGTGGAAACATAAATATCATCGCCGCCTTGCGTGGCATGGTTATTATAAATTTCTGCACTGGCGGGTAAGGTGACAGTTGGGTCATAGTTGTCACCATAACCAACATAGAGGCCGCCGCCGTATCCATCCAGCAGATTGTTACTTACATCGTTGCCAGTGATACGCAGGGTGGCTCCATCCTCCACCGCAAAAGAACCTTGGCGGATATAAAGGCCGGTGTTATGGTTATCCGTAATAATCAGAGAACTGGTGCTATCCAAAGAAGATGCAAAATTGTTATACAGACGGACGGCAGCATAACCGTAAGTGGCATTGAAAGCGTTTTCGGAAACAGTTACAACCGAATGATCTGCAATAATCAACTCATTGTTGACTGAAATGCCCATTCCTTTATTCCGGAAGGCGTTTACGGTGGAATTAGTGACATGCAGCGCACCAGCAGACAAACCATGGCTTCCGTTATCGTTGAAATTTACAGTGGAATTTTCAATCGCAAAGTGAGAGCCATTGGAGCCGTTGCCGAGGCTGTTGATCACATCGACCTGCGAATTCTTGAGCGTTGCAGTAAAAGTACCTGTAAATCCGGAACGATTGTGATCGGAAACGAAGGTGGAATCAGTAATGTTGACGTTATATCCGCCGTCACCACCGTCCCATTCCAGAGCGTCGTTGGGATAGTTCGAAATTTTTAAGGACGAATGGTTTTGAAGGGTGAGCTTGTTGTTACTGCAAAAATAGATGGCGTGGGGCTGGCCGGAAGCGCCGGTAGCATCCATAACCATTTGGGTGTTATCCAACGTCAAAGATGCGTCCTTGCTTGCACAAATTGTCATCCAGCCCCATTCCACGTAGGGGGTGGAACCGATGCCGTTCATTACGACGTTCAGGTTCCTAAACGTCAACGCTTTGCCCCACAGTGCGATACCGTTTTTGGTAAAAGTGAGTGTCGGCATCGTTTCGAGACCATCTGCAGCCTGAATTGTCAGCGACTTGCTCAGGTTCATGCCCTCGGTAGTGGCATCTGCCAGCAGTTCAATGGTGGCGCCATCTTCCGCTGCCTTTACGGCTTCGTCCAACGTTGCGTAGGGGGTGTCGCCAATCTGAGCAACAGGATTTTCCACAAAAAGGGTTGTATCATATGTGGAGGGCGTAGACTCTGTGCCGGAAACAGTATGATCAGAACCCTGCGATTCACTTTCGTTGCCACCAACTACAGTATTGGGTGCGGGGGTTTTTTCCGCAGGTTCTTCCGTTTCGGCGGGAGCAGTGGTGTCGGTGGTGTCTTCCCCTTCGGCGGCCGGTTCTTCAACAGCCGGAACAGGTGTGGCAGTAGGGGCGGGGGAAGCAGCCGGAGTCTCGGCGGGCTGCGCGTCGCCGGTATCCGTGGCGGTGGCAGGCTGTTCCTGATCGGTGGGCAAGGGGCTGGCGACGGGCGTTTCTCCGCTGTTATCGGCAGGCTGTTCGGTGCTGTCGGTAGCTGCCGGTGTGGCGGTGGGGGTGGATGCTTCTTCGGTGATGACGGTGGTTTCCGGGACAGGCGTCTCGGCCCAGACCGCTGAAGGCATCATGGCCGTCAGCATCGCCAAAGCACAGATCATACTGGCGATGCGTCTTGCGTGGCGTTTCATCGGGTGATTTTCCTCCTTTGACTACAAAGCAGATGTTTGTACCGGAAATTTCCGGATGTGGTTTTACTACCACGAAATATAGAATACGTGGTAGAACGGCGGGTAAAATACAGCAGCCACAAAAGTGCCTGCTGTATTACCTTATATTTTACCTGAGCATGATAAAAATTGCAAATCAACTTTTGCCGAAATTGGACAACTTTTTTTGTACAAAAACACAAACAAGCCGCATAGCCATAAGCAATATCCGATGCAAACAAAAACAGGGCGCGTGATTAAATTTCACATTTTTTGGGTATATTTTTGCACTTTTTGTAAGAATTTAGCAAGATACTGCGATTGACAAAAGAAAAATGGTTTATTATAATGAATAAGATTTCGGGTATAAACGATGGCGTTTGTGCAGCCGCAACCGCCATCGGCTTTTTTTATTCTCTTCTCTGTCCACGTACGACGCACAACCGTGTTTGCTATGCGGCGTACAGGCGGCCGGAAGCACCTGAATGACGCAAATTTGTATTCCATAATGAAACGGAGTGGCACATCACAATGGCGAAGTACGTCATCAAGCGCGTGGCAATGGGCATCTTCAGTGTGTTTATTGTGGCGACGCTTACCTTCTTCATCATGAACCTGGTCCCCGGCGGCCCGTTCGTGTCTGAAAAATCCATCAGTGCGGCCGCCCAGCAGGCCCTGAACGAAAAGTACGGCCTGGACAAACCCCTGGGCGTGCAGTATGTGAACTACATGAGCAGCCTGCTGCACGGCGATATGGGCCTGAGCCTGAAACAGCGCGGCCGTACCGTCAACCAGATCATTGCCGAAAAACTGCCTGTCTCCTGCCGGACCGCCGGCGTTGCCGTGGCAGTGGCGCTCTGCCTGGGCATTCCCATGGGCTGTATTTCCGCGTACAACCGCGGCAAATGGGCCGATAACATCATCATTGTGCTGGCCACCTGCGGCATCGCCATACCCAGCTTCATATCCAGTGTATTGTTACTATATACCTTCGGTATGAACCTGAAACTGCTGCCAACGGTAGGCTTGAATGAACCGGCCGCCTACATCATGCCGGTCACGGCGCTGGCCATCTACCCCACCGCGTACATCACCCGTCTGATGCGTTCCAGCCTGCTGGACGTTATGGGCCAGGACTATATGCGCACCGCCCGTGCCAAGGGTGTTTCCAGCGTGAAGATCCTCTTCAAGCACGCGCTGCGCAACGCCATTCTGCCTGTCGTCACCTACGTAGGCCCCATGCTGGCCGCCCTGATGACCGGTTCCTTCGTGGTGGAAAAAATCTTCACCATCCCCGGCCTTGGCCGCGACTTTGTTTCGGCCATTACCAACCGTGACTACACCCTGATCATGGGCACCACCATTCTGCTGGCCACCATGGTCATCATCGCCAACGTGATCGTCGATATCCTGTACAAGATCATTGACCCGCGCATCAAACTGAAGTAAGGAGGGCGCAAGCAATGGAAAATCTGAAAAAGAATCCGTTGAGCCTGCACCTCAACGTGGACGACTTCATGCCCGCCACCAACGACGAAAAACAGAGCCTGGTGGTCATGCGGGAGAGCGTCAACTTCTGGAAGGACGGCCTGCGCCGCCTGCGGAAGAACAAGATCGCCATGGTCAGCCTGGTGGTCATCATCCTCATTGCCATTTTTGCCTATGTGCTGCCCGCTGTCTGGCCCTACGGCTACGACGAGCAGATCAAATACAGCGAGAACCTGGCCCCCTTTGAGTACAGCGAAAAGGAACTGGCCCGCATTGCCGAGGGCGAAAGCGTATTTCCCCACATTCTGGGCACCGACCGCTCCGGCCGTGACTTTGCGGTTCGTCTGATGATGGGCACCCGTGTCAGCCTGTCCGTCGGCCTGCTGGCCTCGGTGCTGGTGCTGCTCATCGGCGCCACCTACGGCGCCATCTCCGCCTTTGCCGGCGGCTGGGTGGATATCATCATGATGCGCATCACCGATATTTTGTATACGATACCGGACATTCTGCTCATCATTTTGCTGGGCATGGCCCTGAAAGACCCGCTGGAAGCCATTTCCCAGCAGCCCGGTTTTGGCTGGATGCAGAAGCTGGGCCCCAACATGATCTCCATCTTCATCATCTTCGCGCTGCTGTACTGGGTCAGCATGGCCCGTATCGTCCGCAGCCAGGTGCTGACCCTCAAGGAGAGCGAGTATGTTACCGCCGCCCGCGCCCTGGGCGCTTCCAGCGGCCGTATCATCAAGCGTCACCTGCTGACCAACTGCATCGGCACCCTGATCGTCACCACTACCCTGCAGATCCCCTCCTCCATCTTTACCGAGAGCTACCTGAGCTTCCTGGGTCTGGGCGTTGCGGCGCCCATGCCGTCCCTGGGCTCTCTGGCCACCGACGCTGTCAAGGGCATGAACACCTACCCGCACCTGCTGCTGGCCCCCGCGCTGATGATCAGCGTGATGATCCTGGTGTTCAACCTGTTCGGCGACGGCCTGCGGGACGCTTTTGACCCGAAACTGAAGAACTAAAAAGAGGGGAGAAACAGACGCTATGAGCGAAAAAATTCTGGATATCCAAGAAGAACGCCTGTCTTTCTTCACCCCCGCCGGTGAGGTCAAGGCACTGAACGGCGTTTCCTTTGCCATGAACCAGGGCGACGTGCTGGGCATCGTGGGCGAATCCGGCTCCGGCAAGTCGGTCACCGCGTACTCCATCATGGGCCTGACCGCTTACCCCGGCAAGCTGGTGGGCGGCAAGATCTGGTTCAACGGCCATCAGATCGACCAGATGAGCGAGAAGGAATTCCGCAAGATCCGCGGCAACGAAGTCTCCATCATCTTCCAGGACCCCATGACCAGCCTGAACCCGGTGTACACCATCGGCAACCAGATCGTGGAAGTGATCCTGCTGCACACCAAAAAGAGCAAGAAAGAGGCGTGGGAACGCGCCAAGGAATTGCTGGAACTGGTGGGCATCAACGAGCCGGAACGCCGGCTGAAACAGTACCCCCATGAGCTTTCCGGCGGTATGCGCCAGCGCGTGATGATCGCCATTGCCCTGGCCTGTGAGCCCAAGCTGCTCATTGCCGACGAACCCACCACCGCCCTGGACGTGACCATCCAGGCCCAGATCCTGGAACTGATGCAGGACCTGCGCAAAAAACTGGGCATGAGCATCATCATGATCACCCATGACCTGGGCGTGGTGGCGTCCATGTGCGAGAAGATCGCCGTTATGTATGCCGGCCACATTGTGGAGTATGGCACCACCGACGAGATCTTCTACAATCCCCAGCACGAATACACCAAGGGCCTGATCAACTCCATCCCCAAGCTGAACGCGGCGGAGAAGGAGCGCCTGGTGCCCATCGAAGGTACCCCCGTGGACCTGCTGAATCCGCCGGCGGGCTGCCCCTTTGCCCCCCGCTGCAAGAGCTGCATGAAGGTCTGCCTGCGGGAGATGCCGCCCCGTACCGAGCTGAGCGACACCCATTACACCTACTGCTGGCTGCGCCAGAAAGAAGAATTTGAGAAAGGAGGCAAAGCCGAATGAGCGAAGCGAAAAACCTCGTAGAAGTCCAGCACCTGCAGCAGTATTTCCCGGCAGGCGGCATGGGCAAGAACAAGCGCTACGTCCAGGCTGTGGACGATGTCAGCTTTGCCATCCGCAAAGGCGAGACCCTGGGCCTGGTAGGCGAGTCCGGCTGCGGCAAGACCACCACCGGCCGCACCCTGCTGCGCCTGTATGAGCCCACCGACGGCACCATCATCTACGACGGCAAGATGCTGTTTGACAAGAAAAAGAAGATCGCCGTGGACATGCTGCCCTACCGCCGCCGCATGCAGATCGTGTTCCAGGACCCCTACGCCAGCCTGGACCCCCGCATGACCATCGGGGACATCGTGGGCGAAGGCATCGACATCCACAAACTGGCGGCCAACGACAAGGACCGCCACGACCGCATTATTGCCCTGCTGGAGCGTGTGGGCCTGAACAGCGAGCACGCCAACCGTTACCCCCACGAATTCTCCGGCGGTCAGCGGCAGCGCGTGGGCATCGCCCGCGCCCTGGCGGTCAATCCCGAATTCATCGTCTGCGACGAGCCGGTTTCGGCGCTGGACGTTTCCATCCAGGCGCAGGTGGTCAATATGTTTGAGGATCTGCAGCAGGAGATGGGCCTGACCTACCTGTTCATCACCCATGACCTGAGCGTGGTCAAGCATATTTCCAACCGCATCGGCGTTATGTACCTGGGCAAACTGGTGGAGCTGGCCGACAGCTTTGAGCTGATCGCCCACAGCGTCCATCCCTACACCCGCAGCCTGATTTCGGCCATTCCGGTGGCGGACCCCAAGACGGCCCGTGCGTCCAAGCGCATTGTGCTGCAGGGTGATGTGCCCAGCCCCCTGAACCCGCCCACCGGCTGCCGGTTCCGTACCCGCTGCCCCTATGCGGATGAGCGCTGCGCGGCGGAAGTGCCCCAGTTCAAAGAGGTGGGCCCCGGCCACTGGGCTGCCTGCCATCATTTGGATAAAGTGGCGGATTAACGAGAAAATCCGGGGAATGTGCGCCCCGGGATCTTCTGCCCAGTGTGCGGTTTCACAGGACCGTCACAAAACAATTACAAAAGCTTTTGCGCCCTTGTATGTGCCGGTCCGCTGGGTTATAGTTATGGTATTCATTCCGAAGGAATTTCCGGAGGGATTGGGTATAGTACTTTTATCAATTGGAGGAAAAACCACATGAAGATGAAGAAATTTGTCGCTGCGGCGCTTGCCGGCTGCCTGGCAGTTTCTCTGGCTGCCTGCGGTTCTTCTGCGTCTACTTCGACGGGAAGCACCGGCGAGACCGCCGAGGCTGCTACGGAAGCCAGCGCCACCGGCGCAGGCATCACTGTGCAGCTCGGACCTAACCCCGAGACGCTGGACCCTGCCCTGAACAGCACCGTTGACGGCGCCAACACCATCATCACCATCTTTGAGCCGCTGCTGCTCATCGACGAGAACAACGAGGTCATCCCCGGCCAGGCTGAGAGCTACACTGTCAGCGAAGACGGCCTGACCTGGACCTTCACCATGCGTGACGGCCTGAAGTGGAGCGATGGCACCGACCTGACCGCCAAGGACTTTGAGTACAGCCTGAAGCGCCTGGCCAACCCCGACACCGCCGCTCCCTACGCCGAGACCGCTGTCGGCATGATCGCCGGCTTTGAGGAGGCTCAGGGCAACCCCGATGCCGACGGCAACCAGACCACCACGCCCAACCCCGATGCTCTGCAGGTCACTGCCAGTGAGGACGGCAAGACCCTGACCATCGTGCTGAGCTACCCCTGCTCTTACTTCGACAAGCTGGCCGCTTTCGCTTCTCTGAGCCCGGTCCAGCAGGCCACTGTGGAGGCCAACGGCGATGCCTGGTGCACCAGCCCCGAGACCTTCGTCAGCAATGGTCCCTACAAGATCACCGAGTGGGTCCCCAGCGAGCGCATCGTGCTCTCCAAGAATGAGAACTACGTTGGCGGCTGGGATACCAGCAAGATCGTCACCGACACCATCACCCTGCTGCTGCTGGAAGACTCCAGCGCTGCTTACGCCGCTTACAACACCGGCGAAGCCCTGCTGATCAAGGACGTTCCCACCGACGAGATCCCCAGCCTGACCAAGGCCGAGGACGGCGGCGACTTCTACACCGACGCCACCCTGGGCACCTACTACATCAGCCTGAATGACCAGCGCGAGCCCTTCACCGATCCTCTGGTCCGTAAGGCTCTGAGCCTGGCCATCGACCGCGAATACGTGGCCAATGTCATCATGCAGGGCACCTACAGCCCCGCTTACAACCTGGTCGGCCCCGGCATCGTGGATGCTGAGGACGGCACCTACTTCATGGACAACGCCAACGGCGGCGAGCCCTACATCAGCGAGGACTACGAGGCCAACCTGGAAGAAGCCAAGAGCTTGCTGGCCGAGGCTGGCTACCCCAACGGCGAAGGCTTCCCCACCGTCACCTACAGCGCCAACGATTCCGGCTACCACATCCCCGTGGCTGAGTACCTGCAGACCGCTTGGGGCGAGCTGGGCATCACCGTGAACATCGAAAAGGTCGAGTGGAGCAGCTTCACCTCTCAGCGCCGCGCCGGTGACTTCGACATCAGCCGTAACGGCTGGCTGATGGACTACAACGACGCGTCCAACATGCTGGAACTGTTCACCACCGGCAACGGCAACAACGACGGTAAGTACAGCAACCCCGACTTCGATGCTGCCATCGAGGCTTCCAAGGTTGCCGACAAGACCGAGCACTTTGCCAAGCTGCATGAGGCTGAGGACATCCTCATGGAAGACATGGGCTGCATCCCCGTTGCTTACTACAACGACTTCTGGCTGCAGAGCCCCTCTCTGCAGGGCACCTGGCACAGCCCCTACGGCTACTGGTACCTGCAGTACGCTTACGTTGCTGAGTAATCAAATCAGCCCTGTAAGGCGTAAAACCGTACAATAAAAGCCGCCCCGCTGTTTTTGCAGCGGGGCTTCTTTTTGCGTTCGGACGCGAAAAAAGGCCCGGTCGTGGGACCGGGCCTTTGAATTTGGAGTTTCTTTGGTTCTTTCTTTGCAAAGAAAGAATATTCCTGCCGCTTCCCGGTTACTCGAACTTTGCCCCCAGGGTGGCGGCTATCACGGCCTTGATGGTGTGCATCCGGTTTTCCGCTTCCCGGAACACGATGGACTGGGGACCGCTGAACACCTCGTCGGTAACTTCCATCTCGGCACGGCCGAACTTCTCGCCCATCTCTTTGCCCACGGCGGTCTTGTGGTCGTGGTAGGCGGGCAGGCAGTGCATGAACACGGCCGTGGGCTTGGCTTTGGCCATCAGGGCGGCATTCACCTGGTAGGGGGCCAGGGCTTCAATGCGTTCTGCCCATACTTCCACCGGTTCGCCCATGCTCACCCACACGTCGGTGTATACCACGTCGGCGCCGCTCACCGCATCGGTGTTCTCACTCAAAGTCACGCTGCCGCCGCTCTGGGCTGCCAGCGCCAGGCACTGGGCTACCAGGGCTTTGTCCGGCCAGTAGGCTTTGGGGGCGCAGGCCACAAAATCCAGCCCCATCTTGGCACAGCCGATCATCAGGCTGTTGCCCATGTTGTACCGGGCATCCCCCATGTAGACGAATTTCAGACCTTTCAGGGTACCGAACTGCTCCCGCAGGGTCAGGAAATCCGCCAGGATCTGGGTGGGATGGAACTCGTTGGTCAGGCCGTTCCACACCGGCACATCGGCGTATTTGGCCAGTTCCTTGACGATCTCCTGCCCGAAGCCCCGGTACTCGATGCCTTCAAACATGCCGGAAAGCACCTGGGCGGTATCAGCAATGGATTCCTTCTTGCCGATCTGGCTGCCCGTGGGGTCCAGGTAGGTGGAACCCATGCCCAGATCGTGGGCGGCGACCTCAAAGGCGCAGCGGGTGCGGGTGGAGGTCTTTTCAAAAATCAGCGCCACATTTTTGCCACGCAGTACATCGTGCGGGATGCCCGCCTTCTTTTTGGCTTTCAGCTCGGCGGCCAGGTCCAGCAGCCCGCTGATCTCCTCCGGCGTATAGTCCAGCAGCGTCAGAAAATCACGTCCCTGCAAATTCATAACAATAAACCCCCTCTAGGATGCATAAAAATACAATATTATTCATTTATTATAGCGCGTTTTGCCCCGTTGTGCAACCCCCGTTTTTTTATGGTATAATGGCAGCAGAAGCCGCCGCGAGCAACGGTGCGGCAAGTTTTCGACGGGGAAAAGGGGGCGCGTCCATGGCCAAGGTATATTTTCATGTGGATGTAAACTCGGCGTTCCTGTCCTGGTCAGCCCTGAAAAAGCTGCGGGAAGGGGACACGCTGGACCTGCGTACGGTGCCTTCGGCGGTGGGCGGCGACGAGGAAAAGCGCCATGGCGTGGTGCTGGCCAAAAGCGGCCCTGCCAAGGCGTTCGGCGTGCGTACGGGGGAAAGCCTTTTCTCCGCCCGGCTGAAATGCCCCGATTTGGTCGTGACCCCGCCGGACTTTGATTTTTATGTGCAGAACAGCAAGGCCCTCATTGCCATTTTGCAGCAATACACCCCCGATGTGGAACAGTACAGCATCGACGAAGCGTTCCTGGATATGACCGGCACCGAAGCCCTGTTCGGCCCGCCGCTGACGGTGGCCCACACCATCCGCAACCGTGTGCGGGAGGAACTGGGGTTTACGGTGAACATCGGGGTGGCGCCCAACCGGCTGCTGGCCAAGATGGCCTCGGATTTTGAAAAGCCGGACAAAGTGCATACCCTTTTCCCCGATGAGGTGCCCCGCAAAATGTGGCCGCTGCCGGTGGGGGCGCTGTTCGGGGTGGGGCCCAGTGCGGTCAAACGGCTGAACCAGTGCGGCATGTATACCATCGGGGACCTGGCCCAGGCGGAACGCAAGGTGATCGTGGGGCTGTTCGGCGCCCGGGGAGATACCCTGTGGAACTACGCCAACGGCCGGGAGGCGGACCCTGTGACCAAGCAGGCCACCCGGGATAATACCTACGGCAACAGCGTCACTCTGCCCCAGGACCTGGCCAGGCCCGAACAGGCGGACGCCACCCTGCTGGCCCTCTGCGACTCGGTGGGGCGGCGGCTGCGGGCCGACGGCAGGACCGCCCGGGTGGTAACGGTACAGCTGGTGGATAATGCCTTCCGCCGTACCAGCCACCAGACCACCCTGCCCGACCCTACCAACTCCACCGACCGGCTGTATGAGGTAGCCCTGCGGCTGATGCGGCAGATGTGGCCCCAGCGCCCGGTGCGGCTGGTGGGGGTCAGTGCCGAAAAGACCGGCACCGACAACTTTGAACAGCTGGACCTGTTTACCGACAGCACCCGCCGCCAGAAACAGGAAACTTTGGACCGCACGGCAGATGCCCTGCGCCGCAAATTCGGCGGCATGGCGGTGACCCGGGCCAAGCTGCTCACACCCGAAACCCGGGCCCCGGCAGCCCTCTCCGCCGCCAAGGAGCGGGATAAACAAAAGAAAAAATAAGACGGCAGAACCCAGCGTTGAAGTGACCCCGAAAAGTTAGACAATATTTTTGAAGAAATAGTTCAAGCAACCGAAAGAGCTTGTTGTCTGTGAAGAGCAGGCGGCAAGCCCTTTAGTTTTATCTTGATTCTGC
>ERZ1643247.2963-NODE-2963-length-12585-cov-41.376217_pt1 | contig 12585 bp, 11 predicted proteins | sample MGYA00579264_ERZ1643247 | MGnify/ENA primary metagenome ERZ1643247 (study PRJEB29033, sample SAMEA4952262) | chicken gut metagenome | biome: Broiler Chicken; feature: Gastrointestinal Tract; material: Caecum | place: Ireland | collected 2018 | study: Broiler... | reverse complement strand
ATATTTTTTGAACTTTATTGATCAGACCGGCAAAAACTTATGCTTTTCCCTCTCCCTGCAAATACCCTGCGCGCAGCTGGCCGCAGGCGCCGCCGATATCCGCCCCGATGGTGCGGCGCAGCGTGGCGGACAGACCGCCCCTCTCCAGCAGGCCGAGGAAGCGGTAGGCATCCTTTTCGGACACGCCCGCAAGATTCCGCTCCTTGACCTCGTTCAGGCGGATGAGGTTGACGTGACAGGGCCTGCCGCGCAGCAGCGCGACGAGCTGTTCGGCATGCATTTTGCCGTCGTTTTCCCCCGCGATGAGGGAATACTCAAAGATGTAGCGGCGGCCGGTCTTGGCAAAATACGCGTCGCAGGCGGCGAGGATATCGGCAATTTTATAGGCTCGGGCCACCGGCATGATGCGGGCGCGCTCCTCGTCGGACGGGGCGTGCAGCGACACGGTAAGATTGACGGGGATGCCCTCTTCGGCGAGGTCGTACATGCGCGGGACGAGGCCGCACGTCGAAAGGGAAATATTGCGCGCGCTGATGCAGATGCCGCCGGGCGCCGTGACGTTGCGCAAAAAGCGCACGGTATTGGCGTAGTTGTCCAGCGGCTCGCCGCTGCCCATCAGAACGACGTTGGTGACGGCGCGCTTATTCGGCGTACCGCCCAGCCGGGCGTTGACGACGAGCACCTGCGAGAGGATCTCGCCCGCGGTGAGGTTGCGGATGAGGCCGTTGAGGCCGGAGGCGCAGAAGGCGCAGTCCATACGGCAGCCCACCTGCGTAGAGACGCACTGGGTATTGCCGTACTTGTAACGCATGAGCACGCCCTCGATGATATTGCCGTCCGCCAGCTCGAAGAGATACTTTTCCGTCCCGTCGGACGCGGTAAAAACCTGCGCAATGCGCACGGGCTCGTCCTCGAACCGCTCCAAAAGTTTGGCCTTGAACGCCTTGGACAGTTCAGAAATATCCGAAATGCGTCCCCCGCGCATCAGCCCGCGGAAGAGCTGACCGGCGCGGTACTTGGGCTCGCCCAGCTCGGAAACGAGCGCCTCGATCTCTTCCAACGAATGGTCCTGCAAGATCTCCTTCATAATTCGTTCCTCGTCAGTTTTGCGACATAAAAGCCCGCGCCCATCGACAGATTGGGCAAAAATTGCAGCCCGTAGCGGGTGCGTCGGTGGCCGAGCGGACTTTCGAGCGGGACGGGCGCAAAAGCCGTATCCTGCTCCAAAAAGGCGGCAACGCTGCCGTCATTTTCCTCTTCAAAAAAGGAACAGGTGGAATAATACAGACTGCCGCCCGGGCGCACATAGCGGGCGCAGGCGGAAAGCAGCCTGCGCTGCACTGCCGCCAGGGCGGGAATGTCCCCTTCCTTGCGGAAGAGCTTGATATCCGGATTCTCCCCCGCGACGCCCGAACCGGAGCAGGGCGCATCGACGAGGACGGCGTCAAACCGCCCCTCATAGACTGGCTCGAAAACGGAAGAGTCGCGGCAGACAACTTCGACATTCTGTACGCCCATGCGCGCGCAGTAGCTCTCGATGAGCTTGGCGCGGTGGGGATGCAGCTCGCAGGCAGTGACGCCGCCGCACTTTGCGGCGAGCAGCACGCTCTTTCCGCCGGGCGCGGCGCAGGCGTCCAAAAGCCGATCGCAGGGGTCGACGGCCGCACAGATCGCGACGGACCCGACCGACTGAAAGGTATATTCGCCGCGGTCGTACCCCTCCTCCCGACGGAAGGAAGAGAAGGACCAGACGAGCGGGAAGGGCGTGCGTTCCCCCCGCTCGGCGGCGCGGTACTTTTGTTCCGCCGCCTCGTCGCGGAAGCGCACAAAGGTGCGCGCGGGGCGGGGGCGCAGGATCTCCTCCGCATCGGCGCCGTACTGCACTATGACGCGGCGCACGGCAAAGTCCGGCCAGGAACAGCGCAGGGCAAGCCCTTCCTCCCCCTGCGGCAACTTCAGCTTTTCCTCATCGAAGGCGCGCAAAAAGGCATTGACAAAGCCGGAAGCGCCCCCTTTGCCCATCTTTTTGACGAGGGAAACGGCGTTATCCGCGACCATATAGCGCGGCTTGTCCAGAAACAGCAGCATATACAGCGCCACTTTGAGCAGGATCCGCACCGGCAGCTTCGGATTTTTGGATGCAAAGGAACGGATGCAGAAATCGAGATAGCGGTCGTTTTCCAGCACGCCATAGCAGAGTTTGGCTGTGCGGGCGCGCTCGGCCGGTTCGATCGGCGTTTCGGCGAGCGCCTGCTTCAAATAGGCGCCTCCGCCGTATACGCGGCGCAAAACGGCATAGGCGTCGTAGAGGGGGTTGGTCATCGCATTTCCCCGAACACGTCGCCGACGGCGACCTTGCGGCCGTTGACGGCGTCCGCCGCGCGCAGCATCTTCCCGCCCGCAAATTGCAGCTCGGTCACGCGCAGGACGCCGCCGCCCGTTTGGACATAAATGCCGCTCTTGTCCGCGCGCAGCACCTGTCCGCATGCGCCCGCCCCCGCTTCCTCCGCCGGGAGGGCATAGCCGAAGTTGACGGCCGTGCCGCGCAGCGAGGAATAGGCGAGCGGCTCGGGCGCCATTGCCCGAACGAGGCGGGAAAGCTCCGCCGCCGAGCGGGAAAAATCCACTGCGGCATCCTCTTTGCGGATCTTTTTGCAGAGAGTGACTCCCGCCTCTCCCTGCGCCGTAAAGACAGCGCTGCCCTTTTCGAGCGCGGAGAGCGCCTCGCAGATGCAATCCCCGCCCAGTTCGGCGAGGGCGGGGGAAAGGGTCGCCGCCGTCTCGGTGCCGTCCAGCGGCAGCGAACGGCGCAGCAAAATATCTCCGGTGTCCAGCCCGACGTCCGTCTTCATGACGGTGATGCCCGTTTCGGCATCCCCCGCCAAAATAGCGTGCTGAATGGGGGAGGCGCCCCGCCAGCGGGGCAACAGAGAGGCATGGATGTTGTACACGCCGCGCGGGAAGGCGTCCAGCACCTCCTGCGTGAGGATCTGCCCATAGGCACAGGTGACGAGCGCATCCGCACCGAGCGCGGCGAGGTCGGGCGCATGGTCGCGCACCCGCTCGCAGTCGAGCACGGGGATGCCGGCGCTCTCAGCAAAGGCTTTGAGCGGTGTAGGAGTGAGCCGCGCCTTGCGGCCGACAGGGCGGTCGGGACGGGTCAGCACGGCACAGACGGAAAAGCCCGCCGCAAGCATCTTTTCGAGCGGCGGGACGGAAAACGCGGGCGCACCCGCATAGACGTACTTCATCGCAGATACCTCAGTCCGTTTCGCGCTCGACCCGCTCGGCGCGGTCGATATACAGGATCCCGTCGAGGTGGTCCAGCTCGTGGCAGACGGCGCGCGCAAAAAAACCGTGCGCGGTCAGCTTCCTGGGTTTCCCTTTGCGGTCAAAATACTCGACGGTGACCGTCATCGGGCGGGTCACGACGCCGCGGCGGCCGCGCACGGACAGGCAACCCTCATAGCCCGTCTGCGAGCCTTTGGATTCGACGATGACGGGATTGACCAGCTCAAAAAAGCCCTCATCGACGTCTACGACGACGGCGCGGCGCAACACGCCCACCTGCGGCGCGGCGAGCCCCGCGCCCTCCTCGCGGCGGACGGTGTCCTTCATGTCGTCGAGCAGCTGCGCGAGCTTGGCATCGAACGAGGTCACTTCAAAACATTTTTTGCGCAGGACGTCATCCCCGACCTGCACCACATTGCGGATCGCCATTGATATACCTCCTCTTGCGCCGCCTCAGCTGAGGCTGGCGGGATTCTCCTCCACATATACGAGCACGTCGCGCGTACGACAGGCGAGCGAACGCTCGTAAATGAGCGGCAGCAGTGCCCCGTCGGTGATGCGCATGAGCACCTGATAGCGGAATTTATTTTGGATGCGCTTGACGGGCGCCTTCATTTTATTAAAGAACAAAAATTTGCCGGGCTGCGCGTCATACAGCTCTTTTAAGGCACTGTAAACGGCCTTGAGCACTTCGGCGACCTTCGCCTCCTCCTCGCCCGTCGCCATGACGCGCACGATGGTCGCAAAGGGCGGAAAGGCCGTTGCCTTGCGCAGGGCGATCTCGTGCTTGTAAAAACCGGCATAGTCGTAGTTGACGGCGAAGCGCAGGATATAATTTTCGGGGTCGTACGTCTGCAAGACGACTTTGCCCGCCTCCTCCGCGCGGCCGCTCCGCCCCGCGACCTGCGTGATCAGCTGAAAGGTGCGCTCGCCGCTGCGATAATCGGAAAAATGCAGGCTCATGTCCGCGTCGAGGATCCCGACAAGGGTGACCGAGGGGAAATCGTGCCCCTTGGCGACCATCTGCGTGCCGACGAGGATATCCGCCTCGTGCTCCGCAAAGCGGCGGAGGATGCGCAGGTGCCCCTCTTTGCCCGCCGTCGTGTCCGCATCCATGCGCAGGATGCGCGCCTGCGGGTATAGCTTTTGGAGGGCGCCGACCACCTTCTGCGTACCGGTGCCCGCATAACTGAGGTGCGTGCCGCCGCACGCGGGGCAGGCGGTGAGCATCTTATACGCCGCGCCGCAGTAATGGCATTTGAGGCAGTTTTCCTCGCTGTGATAGGTGAGGGAGACGTCGCACTGTTCGCACTTGGCGACATAACCGCACTCGCGGCAGATGACGCTCTGCGCATACCCGCGGCGGTTCAGGAACAGGATCGCCTGATTGCCGCGCGCGAGGCAATCCTCCAACTCGCTGCGCAATGCGGCGGAAAAAGGGCTGTCGTTGCCGCGGCGCACCTCACGGCGCATATCGGCGATCGTGACCTCCGGCAGCGGCCTGCGGTTGATGCGCTCGGGCAGTTCAATGAGGTTGTACTCCCCTTCCTGCGCGCGGCGGTAGCTTTCGACCGAGGGAGTGGCGCTGCCGAGCACCAGTTTGCATCCGTTGTATGCGGCTCGCATCTGCGCGACGGCGGCCGTTTCATAGCGGGGCGCCGTTTCGCTGCGGTAGCTGCCGTCGTGCTCTTCGTCCAAGACGATGATGCCGATCTTTTCTAAGGGAGCGAACACGGCGCTGCGCGCGCCGACGGCGATGCGCGCCTCACCCGTGCGCAGCCGCCACCACTCATCAAATTTTTCCCCCGCCGAGAGGCCGCTGTGCAGGATGGCTGCCTGCGAGCCGAACCGCTCGCGGAGCTGGCGGAGCATTTGCGGGGTAAGGGAAATTTCCGGTACGAGGAAGAGAGCGGTCCGCCCCGCCGCAAGCGCACGGGCGATGAGGGTGAGGTAGACCTCCGTTTTGCCGCTTCCGGTGACGCCGTGCAGCAGCTGCACTGTCTGCGCAGAACTCTCTACGGCGGAAACGGCCGCCTGCTGCGCAGGCGTGAGCGAATGCCCCGCCACGCCGCTGCCGCCGACCGCCGCATAGGGGGAACGCCCGACGCGCTCCTTTTCGACGCGGGCGGCGCCGCGGGAAATCAATCCGGACGCCGCGGCGCGGCCGAACTTTTCGCTTAGCTCGGCAAGCGCAGTCCCGCCGTGCTCGGTCAAATACGCATACGCTGCCGCCTGTGCCTTGGCCCGGGCGGGGATCTGCGCCCCCTCTACGGGGTATACGACATTGCGCGTCAGCTCCCGCACGGTCCCGCGGCGCATCTCTGCGGGCAGGAACAGCCGCAGCGTGAGCGCCTGCGGACAGTGATAGCGCTCGCTGATCGCGCGGACGAGCGAAAGGCACTCGGGCGTCAGCGCATCGTCCACCACGGAAAGGATGGGCTTTAAACGAAGAGGGGGGCAATCGCTCCCCTCCTTCAGCCGCATGACATAGCCGTCCACCGTGCGGCCGCCGAAAGGAACGCGCACCCGACAGCCCGCGCGGACTCCGTCGATCGCGGTATATTCAAAGATCCGATCCACCTCGCTGCGGGCGATGTCCACGATCACTTCCGCCGTCATAGTGCGAAAAATTTCCTCCGTAAAAGGGCACAAAGCCCGCAAAAAACAAAGTGCCCCGTTCGGCCGCGGGCGCCCGCAGCCGCGCGGGGCGCTTCCGCTTACCGTGCGTCAGTCTTTTGTCATCGTCAGCTTGCCGGAGACGATCTCCTGGCAGGCGAGCGCGATTTCCTTGACGTTGCCGGGCAGCTCGTGCAGGCCCTGGCTCTGCTCCTGATCGATGATCTGGCGGGCGCGCTTGGCGACGACCACGCACAGCGCATAGCGCGACGCGGGGTGCTCGGGCGAGCCCAGTTTTTCCACCAATTTATCCACGACAGGTTCGTTGATCATAGCATTCTATCTCCCAAAATAATTTTACGATGTAATGAAAAGGCATGCGCCGTCCGGCAGATCACTCGATGTTCTGCACTTGTTCGCGGATCTTTTCGATCTCGTTTTTAAGGGCAAGCGCGGCGTTGGTCACGGTGAGGTCGTTGCTCTTGGAGCAGATGGTGTTTGCTTCGCGGTTGAATTCCTGCACGAGGAAATCGAGCTTGCGCCCCACGCGCTCCTCCCGGCAGACATTGCGGAATTGCGAAATGTGCGAGCGCAGGCGGGTGATCTCCTCGTCGATATTGCACTTATCCGCAAACACGGCCGCCTCGGAGAGGAGCCGCGCCTCATCCACGGGCGCATCCGCGAGCACCTCGCGCATGCGTTCAAATAACTTGACACGGTAATTTTCCGCCACCAGCGGCGCGCGCGCGGCGATCTTTTCGACCAATTTTTCCACGGTATCCATGCGCGCGAGCATATCCGCGGCGAGCTTTTCGCCCTCCTTGGCGCGCATCGCGTTCAGCTTTTCGAGCGCGGCGGAAAGGGCCGCCGTCAGCGCGGAAAGGACCTGCTCGTCGTCGGCGGAGTCTTCCTCGGAGCGGATGACGTCTGCACTGCGCAGCAGCGCCGTCAGGGTAAAGTCATCCGGAAGCGCGGGGAACAGCGCCTTCAGCTGCACGGCGGCCTGTACATAGGCGCGGGCCGCGTTTTCATCCACGGCGAGGCGCTTCGCCTTTTCGCGGCGGTCATTGAATCCGATAAATACATCCGCATGGCCGCGGCTGAGCGAACCGCGCACGAGAGCGCGGACGGTCTCTTCATAGGCGTTGAAACTTTTCGGGCTCTTGACAGAAACGTCGAGATAGCGGTTGTTGACCGTCTTGATCTCGACGGTCAGTTCGATCCCTCCCTCTCTGTATTCCCCCTTGCCGTAACCGGTCATGCTGAACATACAAGCGCTCCCATCCGCCCTGACTGCAACGGGCGTGGCACCTTCCTTTCCCTCCGAGCAGCCGCTGCGGCCAATATCCGATTTTTGTTCTACTTATTATAGCAGGATTCGAAAAAAATTGCAATCTATTTTGTATCCGATGCGCCGCCGCCGAGCATTTTTGCAAATTCTTCCTCGCCGATGACGCGGATGCCGAGCGCTCTCGCCTTGTCCAGCTTGCTGCCCGCGCTCTCCCCCGCGACGACCAGCGTCGTCTTGGACGTGACGGCACTCTGGCAGACGCCGCCGAGTTCTTCGATCTTTGCCTGCGCCTCGCTCCGCTTCATGGACGAGAGCGTGCCCGTCAGCACGACGCTTTCCCCGGCAAAAGGTCCGCCCTCGCGCCTCTGCTTGACATACGGATGGACGCCCGCCGCCAGCAGCCGGGCGATCTCTGCGGCGTTTTCAGGATCGGCGAACCAGTTGACGATGTTCGCCGCCGTCTTTTCGCCGATATCCTCCATCTCGACGAGCTGTTCGGCAGAAGCGGCGGAGAGCCCTTCCAAACTGCCGAAGCGCGCTGCGAGGTCCGCCGAAGCGACCCGGCCGATGCCGCCGATCCCGAGGGCGAACAGGAAGCGGTCGAGCGGGACTTCCTTGCTCTTTTCGATGGCGGTGAGCAGATTTTTGATCTTTTTGGCGCCGAAACCCTCGAGCGCCGAGAGCGACTCTTTATTTAATAAGGTATAGAGATCGGAACAGCGGCGGACGCCGAGCGAATCGTACAGCTGATAGGCGGTCATTTCGGAAAAACCGTCGATATCCATCGCATTTTTACTCGCAAAATTGGCGAGCTGCGCCGCGACGCGCGGGCGGCAGGCGCGGTTGGGGCAAAAGAAGTTTGCCCCCTCTTCCGCGAGCGGCGTACCGCAATACGGGCAGACGGCGGGCGGATCGATTTCCGTCCCCCCATCTCCGCCGACGGCACCCAAAATTTCGGGGATGACCTCATTGCTGCGGCGAATGAGCACCTTCGAGCCGATCCGGACTCCCTTGCGGCGGATATCGCCGAGATTGTTGAGGGTGGCGCGGCGCACCGTAGCGCCCGCAAGTTCGACGGGATCGACGAAGGCGAGCGGCGTGAGCTTGCCCGTCCGCCCGACCTGCCAGCGCACCTCGCGCACGACCGTTTCCGCCTCCTCCGCCTCGAACTTGAAGGCGATCGCCCAGCGGGGGAATTTATCGGTATACCCGAGCTGTTCGCGCGCAGCGAAATCGTTGACCTTGACGACGGCGCCGTCGGTGAGGACGTCGATGCGCTTGCGCTCCACCTCGATCTCGTCGATGGCGGCGCGCACCTCCTCCTGCGTGCGGCAGAGGCGGTAGCCGAAGGTCTTAAAGCCTTCCCGCTTCAAAAAGGCAAACGCCTCCTCCTGCGTGGAGAGGATGGGTTCGGACATAAAATTGACGTCGTAAAAGAGGATCTCGGGGCGGCGGGCCGCCGTGACGGCCGGGTCGAGGTTGCGCACCGCGCCCGCCGCCGCATTGCGCGCATTTTTGAGCGGCTCCGCAGCCGTGCGGTTGTATTCTTCGAGTACGGAGAGGCGGATGACCGCTTCCCCCTTGACTTCCAGCGTGCCCCGATAATTGACGGAGAGGGGAAAGGAATGCATCGTCAGCACCTGCGCGGTGACATCCTCGCCCTCGCGCCCGTTGCCGCGCGTCGTGGCGCGGACGAACTGCCCGCCCTCGTAGGTCAGGCACATGGTCAGGCCGTCATACTTGTATTCGACGGTATAGGCTGCCTCCGGAGACACCTTTTCGACGCGGGTAAAAAAGGCGGCCAGCTGCTCGTCGGTGACGGCCTTATCCAAACTGTACAGGCGGGCGATGTGGGCATGGCGGGCAAACGCCTTGATGGGCTCGCCCCCGACCCGGCGGGTCGGCGAATCGGGAAGGCGCACGCCGCTTTCCCGCTCCATTGCGGCCAGCTCGTCATACAGCCTGTCATACTCCGCATCTGAAACGGTGGGAGCATCTAAGACATAATATTCGTATCCGTAGCGATTGAGCGTATCGACGAGCGCGCGCATCCGCGCGTCCGCCTGCGGCGTCTGCCCTCCCATGAGTGCAATTCCTCCCCGAATTTATTGAATGATGGTGAGCGGCGCGATCTGTACCGAAAGCGCCTTGATGCCCAGCCCCGGAAAGCTGATGTTGGCGATGAGCGCGCTGCCCTCCCCGCGCGTAGAGACGATGAGCCCGTCCCCAAACTTGGGATGGCGCACCTTGACGCCGGCGCGGAAGGCGGAATAATCCTTGCCGCCGCTCTTGCCCGGCTTTCCCGCCGCCTGTGTGCGCTTGAACGCGGATGCCGCCGAAAAGGCGGGAGACGGCGCGCTCTGCGGCTCGGGCGGAAGGTCGCTGTGATAGCCGTATTCCTCTTCATCCGACGAACGCGCGCGGGAAAAGCTGCGCCGCGCCCCGTAACCGGTATACGAACCGGAATAGCCGCTCCGGCCGCCCGCATACGAGCGGAAGGAATAATCGGAACGCCCTCCCTGCGGCTGGATATCCATGACGGAGGAGAGCTCGTTCAGAAAACGGGACTGCAGCGTCAGGCTGCGCTCGCCGTAGAGGTAACGGCTGCGCGAACGGGTAAAGTACAGCCGCTCGCGCGCGCGGGTGATGGCGACGTACAGCAGCCGGCGCTCCTCTTCCAGCTCCTTATCGTCATAGGCGGCGCGGGATACGGGCATGATATTCTCCTCCATGCCCACGATAAAGACTGCCTTGAATTCCAGCCCCTTGACCGAATGGATGGTGGCGACGGTGACATAGTCGCTCTCGTCCATCTCGTCTGTATCCGAACTGAGCGTGACCTGGTTGAGGAAGTCTGCGAGCGTCGCCCCCTGATTCAGTTTGCAGAACTCGTCCACCGAATTGACAAATTCGTCGATGTTTGCCTTTTTGTTGATGGATTCATCCGAATCGTCCGCGTACATAGAGAGGATGCCGCTGTCATTGATGACGTCGCGGATGAGCTCGTCCGCTCCCTCCTCAGCCCCCTTGATGACCAGCTCCTTGAGCAGGCTCCCGAAAGCGCGCACCCGCTGCTTGGCGGACGCCGTGAGGGGGAGCAGGTCAACGTCGAGTACGGCATCGTACACGGAGAGATCGTTGGCGGCCGCGTACGCCTCCAACGTCTCCACCGTCTTTGCGCCGATACCGCGCTTAGGGACGTTGACGATGCGGGTAACCGCCTCGCTGTCAAAGGGGTTGTTGATCACGCGCAAATAGGCGAGCAGATCCTTGATCTCCCTGCGCTCGTAGAAGCGGAAGCCCCCGAACACCTTGTACGGGATGCCGTATTTGGCGAACTCCTGCTCGTACGGGCGGGTGAGCGCGTTGATGCGCATGAGCACGGCGCAGTCGGAATATGCGTACCCCTGCCGCGCGAGATCGGAAATGGTGCGCGCGGCAAAGAGCGCCTCGTCCGTCTCTGTCTCCGCCTGGTAATACTGCGGCTCGGCGCCGTCGCCGTTTTTTGTCCAAAGCACCTTATCCTTGCGGCGGCCGTTGTTTTTGATGACCGCATTGGCGAGCTTCAAAATATTTTGGGTGGAACGGTAATTGCGCTCTAATTTGTACACCTTGGCGCCGGGGAAATCTTTTTCGAATCCGAGAATGTTCTCGATCTCCGCGCCCCGCCATCCGTAGATGCTCTGATCGTCGTCGCCGACGACGAAGAGGTTGCCGTGCACGGTAGCGAGCAGCTTGACGATGGAATACTGCACGCCGTTGGTATCCTGAAACTCGTCCACGTGGATATAGCGGAAGCGGCCGGACAGATATTCGAGCGCCTCCCTGTCCGTCTCGAGCAAACGCAGCGCTTCGGTCAAAAGGTCATCGAAATCGAGCGCATTGTTCTTTTTCAGGTGCTCGCAATAGGCGGCATACACCTGCGTGATATCGCGGATGCCCTTGAGGTCCGCATTGCTTTCGGCATACTCCTCGGGGCTTTGCCCGAGCATTTTGGCATTGGCGATGTGGAACTTGATGTTTTTGAGCTGCTTTTCATCCTCCAGCCCACACTCCGCAAATGCCTTTTTGATGATGTTGGCGCGTTCCGTTTCACTGTAGATGGAAAAATTTTGATTAAACCCGAGGCGGTCGGCAAATTGGCGCAGGATGCGCACGCACATGCTGTGGATGGTACAGACCCACATGGACGAGGCGCCGTCGATCATGGCGGCGAGGCGCTCTTTCATCTCGTTGGCGGCCTTGTTGGTAAAGGTGATGGCGAGGATGGAGGAAGGGTAGACCCCCTTTTCCTCGACGAGATAGGCGATGCGCGAGGTGAGGACGCGCGTCTTGCCGCTGCCGGCCCCCGCCAGAACGAGCACTGCGCCCTCCGTATCCGTCACCGGTTTGATCTGTTCTTCATTGAGTTTTGCAAGAATTTCGTCGATCATCGTAAAAAATTTCACCGCGCGCGGGCATACCTGCGCGCGGAAAGTCCCCTCTCTGAAAAAATCTTTATCCTGATTGATCTATTATAGCATATCCGCCGCCAAACGGCAAGCCTTTGCCCTGTCTGACTGCCTATAAAGAAATGCCGAACAGCTCGTTCGGCGTGATATCCAACAGCTCGCACAGGCGGAGAATCTGTTCATAATTCAATTCGAATACGCCGTTCTCGAAACGGCTATACTGCTGCTGCGTCATATACATCTGCGCGGCGACCGCCTTTTGCGTATATCCCTTTGCCCTGCGGGCTACCTTCAGATTATTGCCGACAATTTTTGCTATTTCCATGCCAATAAGTTACCACTTTCTGATGTAAAATCATTAAATTACATCAGTAAATGATGTATATTAGCATCAAAAATACAAAGGAGAAACGGAATGTACGAATACAAATCAGAGCGCGTAGCTCCGGCTCAACAAAATAATCTTGTCAACACTTATGCAGCTTTCGGCTGGGAATTGATGAGCGCACAAGAGACGTATCACGAGAACACGGAAATCACCGGCGTACACGCAAAAGCACGGACATACGGCGCGTTTATGCAGGGATTTACCGGTGACGACGGAAAAGTAACCACAACGATAGACACAGCCAAAACAGTTACGAATTATGTCACTCTCCAGTTCCGGCGCGATACGGCGATTCCGAACTACGCAAAACTGGTCGAACTGGAACATAAGGCGCCGGACCTTTTCCCGACCCGCCCCGCAAAACCGCACAAACCGATCGCGAGAACGATATGATCCGTGATTTGTGTATTCTTTCTGATCGTCTCCCTCGTCCGAATGACGCAGACGACCGTCGAGGTATCCGGATTCGATCTGGTGATCGTCGGCGCCATGGTCATCCTCTTTGTTCTGACCCTGATCGGCTGGATCGTTTACGGCAAAAAGGCAAG
>ERZ1643247.2962-NODE-2962-length-12599-cov-5.440928_pt1 | contig 12599 bp, 10 predicted proteins | sample MGYA00579264_ERZ1643247 | MGnify/ENA primary metagenome ERZ1643247 (study PRJEB29033, sample SAMEA4952262) | chicken gut metagenome | biome: Broiler Chicken; feature: Gastrointestinal Tract; material: Caecum | place: Ireland | collected 2018 | study: Broiler... | reverse complement strand
TTAGGCACACCGCCACGCCAAGCCCCTCCTCCACCAGCAGAACCGTATTGGAGAGGATATTGTAGTTGGCCCGAATGTTGACCTGATGCTCCTCGCATCCCATCCAGTGAAGGATCTCCCGCCGGGAGCTGGCCCGGGAGGGCAGCAGCAGGGGCTGATCCCACAGCTCTTGCACCTGTACCTCCCTTCGCTGGGCAAAGGGGTGGTCCTCCCGTACCAAAACGCCCCACTGCTCTCGTTGAGGCAGGCGAAGAAACTCATATTTTGTGGTATCCACCGGCTCTAAAACCAGGGCCAAATCCACTGACCCTTGGTCCACGCTTTCCCGCAGGGTATCTGCCATGCCGTTGTACAGAGTGAACTGCACCTCCGGGTAGCTGTGGGAAAACTCCTTGACCAGCCGGGCCAACGTAACGGCGCTTAGGGACTCTACCACCCCCAACGTGATGATACCGCCCACAACGCTGGTCCGCTGGGTGAACTCCCGTTCCGCACGGTCGGCCAGCTCCACAATGTCCTCCGCCCTTTGGCGGAACAGCAGGCCGTCCTCGGTGAGTGTCAAGGCCCGTTTTCCCCGCAGGAACAAAGTGGCGCCCAATTCCCGCTCCAAATCGCTCATCTGCCGGGACAAGGTGGGCTGGGTCACATGGAGCAGCTCCGCTGCCCGGGTGATGTTCTTCTCGCTGGCGACCGCCAAGAAATAGCGCAGTGTGCGAAGTTCCATTCTATCACTCTCCTGGGAAAAGCATAGCACACTCACCAAGGTACGGCAAGGGTCTGGCGTCCGTTTTCTGTCGGAAAAGGAGCCAGAAGCCCCGCCTGTGCTGCCGGCAAAACCTTCTTGCCCTACTTACTTTTTCACGTCCAGCAGCTTGACCCCATCCGCCGGGTTGTGGTCGATGGCTCCCACCACCTTATGGGGCACATAGGGTTCTTCCAGAAAAGCGATGTCCTCCGCTGTGAGCTTCACGGAAAAGGCCCCTGCCGCATCATCAAAATGGGAGGCTTTTGTGGCCCCGATGATGGGGGCCGTCACGCCTTTGGCCCACTCCCACGCCAAAGCGACCTGCTGCATTTTCACGCCATACCGTTCCGCCAGCGTGTGGACCCTGCGAACGATCTCCATGTCCTGCTCCTGGGTGCTGTCGTATTTTCCCATGGCGGCCCGGTCTGTTTTGCTGCGGAGGGAGTCCGAATTCCACTGTGGCCTGGTCAAATGCCCTGCGGCCAGAGGGCTGTAAGGCATGAGGGAGACGTTCATCTGGCGGCAAATGGGAATCAGCTCCCGCTCGTCCTCCCGATACAGCAGGTTGTAGTGGTTTTCCATGGCCACGAACGGGGCCCATCCATGGTCCCGCGCGGCCAACTGCATATTGTAGAACTGGTATCCATACATGGCCGATGCGCCGATGGCCCGCACCTTTCCGGAAACCACCAGGTCGTTCAATGCCTCCATAGTTTCCTCGATAGGCGTATCGTAATCGAAGCGGTGGATGATGTACAGGTCCAGATAGTCGATGCCCAGCCGCTTCAGGCTTCCCTCAATCTCCCGGTGGATGGCCTCCGAGGAGAGACGCCCCGGGTTAAAGTAGACCTTGGAAGCGATGACCACCTTGTCCCTGGGCACATTCTTCTGGATAGCCCGGCCCAAGTACTCCTCGCTGGTGCCTTCGGAATAGCCGTTGGCCGTGTCGAAAAAGTTGATGCCCAAATCCAAGGCGTGCTTCACAATGTTTTCCGTCTCCCCTTCGTCCAGGGTCCAATCGTGGAGCGTTCCAGGTTTTCCGAAGCTCATGCAGCCCACACAGAGCTTTGACACTTCGATTTCCGTGTTTCCCAATTTTGCGTATTCCATAAGTCCGATGCCTCCTATCTAAGTCCTTCAGTATAGCGCGTTTAGGATTCCGGCGTGGTTTCAAACATCCCCGCCACCCTCTGCAGCAATTCCGTCACCGGCAAATGCTGGGGACAGGCCATCTCACACTTGCGGCACTGCACACACGCGGACGCCGGGGGCGATGTTTTGGTGATATTGGCGTACCGCCGGGCGGCGTCCCCCTTGCCCTGGTAGATGATCTCGTTGTTAGCGATACGGAACAGATCCGGAATTTGAATGCCCTGGAGACATCCGGCAACACAGTACCGGCAGCCGATGCAGCGGATGGTGTCCACGTTTTCCAAACGCTGCCGGGCCGTCTCCAGCACCAGCCGTTCCATTTGGGAAAGAGGCTGGAAATGCTTCATGGTGTTTACGTTGTCCTCCATCTGTTCCATGGTGGACATGCCACTGAGAACCGTGATGATGCCGTCCAGGGAGGTGCTGTACCGCAGCGCCCAGGAGGCCAGGGAGGCCTCTGGCTCAGCGTTCTTTAGAACTTTCGCCACGTCCTCACGGACCTCCACCAAGGTGCCGCCCTTGCAAGGTTCCATCACCACCACAGGCACCCCGTGACGGCGGGCAGCCTCGTAGCATTTCCGGGATTGGATCACATCGCCCTCCCAGTCGGCGTAGTTGATTTGCAGCTGAACGAAGTCCACCTCCGGGTGGGCGGTGAGGATTGAGGGGAGCCCCCGAAAAGCCTTGAAAAATCAAGGAAAATCGACAATCAGAGAATTTGAATACGGACTCAAATCCCTCAAAGCCGGTGTGGGGCAGATCCGAGCGGCGCTTGGCCCCTCCTGCCTCTAAAGCATCGAATAAGTCCTTGGTAAAGGTCTCCCGCTGCTCCCGGTCCGCCGACTCGATCCACTGGTCGAAGATTTCGTTGTAGAACTTCGCCTCTTTGGAGAGCTCTTTGCGAGTGGTGAAGGAGTCCCCCTCCACCTCCCAGGTGAAGCCGTCGTGCTGGGAGAGGCCCGACGCGCTGCTGGCCACGATCTTTGTGGGAGCCTCGTGCTCGAACAGGGAGCCGATGACGCTGAACTCCGGCACAATCCGCACCAGCTTGCCCTGCAGCCTTTCGTACTGCCCCAGGTCGATGATCTCCTGGCACAGGCCGGAGCCGCCGTTGCTGTACACGTTTAGAATCTGGGCCTGTTTCTCCTCCGGCAGCAGCATGGCGGCGTAGACCGCCAGGTTCCCGCCCTTGGAGTGGCCGCCCACCCGGTAGCGGCACTCCTTGCTGTCCATGGTTTTCTCCAGATAGGCCGCGGCCAGTTTCTGGGAGGGCATCAACTGAAAGCTCATGCTGAAGTCTTCCCGCCAGCCCATGAGAGAGTCGTTTGTCCCCCGGAAGGCAACGTACACCGTGCCATCCCCCAAAGTGATGTGCAGGGCGGTGAACTCCGTCTGGGTGGCGGGGTCCTCCACATCCTCCAGCTTGGAGAGCAGCACCCCTTGGTAGCGCCTGGAGGCCGTCATGGTAGAGAGGAAGTCCTCCGACGGCCCCGAGGCACAGGTCTTTTTGCGCACCTGCTCATAGTAGAGTTGGGACACCTTCGCCAAGGTGAGGGTATTCCCTTCCTCCACACCAGGGACGATGTGGGAAAAGTCCAGGTACGCCAGCTCGGACAGCACCAGGTTGTCCACTTCACAGAAGGGGCGCTCCTCAAAGGTCAGATCGCCCCGCCACTTTAAATAGGTCATGATGTTTCCCATAAAGCCCCGCCTTTCCGCCTTGTTTTCAGCCCAACGCCAGGGATGGGCACATACCGCTTCTATTTATCTTGTAGCGCCCTTTCTATAAACTGCAAAGGCCATTCCGCCCCTGCTGGGAAAACAAGAGCTCTTTTGAAAGTTAGGTGGCCACGCCGGCAAACTGGGTCATATACAGCTGGTAGTAGCGGCCCTGCTGCTCCAACAGCTTCTGGTGGGTGCCCTGCTCCACAATGCGTCCTTGATCCATCACCACAATGAGATCGGAATCTCGAATGATGGACAGCCGGTGGGCAATGACAATGCTGGTGCGGTGCTCCATCACCTTTTGCATGGCAGCCTGAATGGCCTTCTCCGTGCGGGTGTCCACGTTGGAGGTGGCCTCGTCTAAAATGAGAATTTTGGGATCCGCCACGAAGGCCTGAGCAATAGCCAGCAGCTGCCGCTGGCCCTGGCTGATGTTCTCCCCCGAGCCGGTGAGGACGGTGTCATACCCCTGGGGCAGACCCCAGAGCAACTCTTGGCAGTGACTCATAGTCAAGGCTTCCTCCAGCTGCTGCTGGGTGGCGTTTTCATTGCCGTATTGCAGATTTTGCCGGACGGTGTCGGAAAAGAGCACCGTGTCCTGAAGAACAATGGCGATGCTTTTGCGCAGGCTCTCCCGGGACACCTGGCGGATGTCTTGGCCGTTGATGAGGATCTTGCCGCTGTCGCTGTCATAAAAGCGCAGGAGCAGGTTGACGATGGTGGTTTTGCCGCTGCCGGTGGCGCCCACCAAAGCCACCTTCTTCCCGGCAGGCACCGTCAGGGAGAAATCCCGGATGATGGGGTGCCCGGCTGGTAGGAGAAATCCACGTGCTGGAAGGTGACCGTCTCCGTGGGGCTCTCCTCCAAAGGCTGGCCGGACTTGTCCTCGTCCGCCTCGTCCAGCACGGCAAAAGCCCGCTCCGCCCCGGCGATGGCCGTTTGCAGCTGGCCGTAGACCTGGGCAATCTCGTTGATGGGGCGGCTGAACTGCTTGGCGTAGACAATAAAGGCGGAGATGACGCCCACGGAAATCAGCCCGGTGATGGAGAAGTACCCGCCAAAGGCGGCGATAATCACAAAGCCAATGTTGCCAATGCAGTTCATAATGGGGCCCATGACGCCGCTGCACACATCGGTTTTGATGCCGGCCTTGGTCAGGGAGTCGGCCGTCTGGCAGAACTCCTGGGTGGTGATGTCCTGGTGGTTGTAGGCCACCACCGTGGGGTAGCCGGAGACCATCTCCTCCACCGTGCCGTTGAGCTGGCCCAGGAGCATTTGGCGCTCCCGGGAAAACTTGCGCACCTTGCCGGAGAGGATTTTCGTGGCAAGGACCGTGAGAATCACCGTGGCAAAGCTGAGCAGGGCCAGCTGCCAGCAGTACCACAGCATGATGGCCACGGTGCCCACAATGGTCAGCGCCCCGGAGAACAGGGACGGCAAGGACTGGGACACGGTGGTAGAGATGTTCTCCACATCGTTGGTCATGCGGCTCATCACATCCCCGTGAGAATGGGCGTCCAGGTAGCGCACGGGCAAATCCAGCAGCTTGCCAAACAGCTCCTCCCGCAGGCGGCCCACAATCCGCTGGCTGAGCTTGGCGCTGATGAGCCCCTGGAGCAGCTGGCTGCTGCTGTAGAGCAGGTACACCGCCAGCATCAGGGCCAAGGTGGGCCACAGGCTGCTCCCCTGCTCCCCGGCGATGATGTCGATGGCGCTGCTTTGCAGGCTGGGGGCGAACACGCCGCACAGCGTGCCGAACACCACCACGTCCAGCATGGCAGCCACCATGACTTTCTCCCGGACAAAGTAAGCTACCAGCCGCCGGAGGGTGGCGCCCAAGTTTTCCGCGTGCTCTGTGAGGCCGAAGCGCTCGTGGTGGCCCATACCAGGAAGGGTGCGCTCCAGCAGGCTTTTGTTGTACTGGAGGTTATTCGGCTCACTCATGAAGCTCATCCTCCTCTCCCAGCTGTGAATGGTAAATGTCTTGGTAAGCAGGGCAGGTGCGCAGCAGTTCCTGGTGGGGGCCGCAGCCGGCTATCCTGCCATTTTCCAGCACCAGGATACGGTTCGCCCGGCGCACGGAGGCCACCCGCTGGGCCACAATAAGTTTTGTGGCCTGGGAGCGGGAATTGTCCAAAGCGTCGTACAGGGCAGCCTCGGTCTTCAAGTCCAAGGCGCTGGTGGAATCGTCGAAAATAAGAATCTCCGCGGGTTTTATCACGGCTCTGGCGATGGACACCCGCTGCTTCTGGCCGCCGGAAAGGCTGGCGCCGCCCTCGGCCACATAGGTGTTATAGCCCCGAGGGCTGGCGGAGACAAAGCTGTCCGCCTGGGCGACCTGCGCCGCCTGCTGGATGTCTTCCTGGCTGGCGCCGGGGCTGCCCCAAGCGATGTTCTCCCCGATGGTACCGGTAAACAGCTGGCTTTTTTGCAGCACGGTGGAGACCTTTTCGCGCAAGTCCCGCTGACGGTACCGGCGCACGTCCACGCCGTCCACCAAGACCTGCCCCTGGGTAACGTCGTAAAAGCGGGGAATCAAGTTGACCAGAGAGGTCTTCCCGCAGCCGGTGGCGCCCATAATGGCCACAGTTTCCCCGGGGCGCACCTTGAAACTGATGTGCTCCAGCACAGGATGGCTGCTGCCGGGATAGGTAAAGGACACATCTCGGAATTCGATTTCCCCGTGGGAGGCGGTGTCCCCGGTGAAGGGGCCGTCCACCAAGGCAGGCTGGCTTTGGAGGACTTCCTTCACCCGCTTCCAGGAGGCAATGCCCCGGGAGATGCTTTGAAACAACATCACCAGCATCAAGATGCCGTTGAGCAGCTGGGTGGTGTAGGTGATGGCCGCCATAATAGTGCCCGGAGAGGTGGCGCCGCTTTCCACCTGGAAAGAGCCCACCGCCAAGATCACCGCTACCACCACGTACATCAGGGCATTGATAACGGGATTCATAAAGGCGAAGATAACCAAGGTGCGCAGCTGAGTCTGGATGAGCTGACCGTTGGCCTTTCCAAACCTGGCTTTCTCGTACAGCTCCCGCACGCAGGCCTTGATCACCCGGATGCCGGAAACGTCCTCTTGCAGGATGGCATTGATGGCGTCCAGCTGAGATTGAAGCTTTGTAAACAAGGGGTTGGCCTTGGCGATGCAAACGGCCAAGCATCCCACGGTAAGGGGAAAGGCGCACAGCACCACCAGGCCAAAGGTATGGTTTAAGCGGAACATGCAGTACATGCTGCCAAACATCAGCATAGAGGTGCGAATCATGCCCCGGACAAACTGGGAGACAAAGTTCTGCACCTGGGTGATGTCGTTGGTCACTCGGGTGACCAACGAACCCGTGCCGAACTGGTCCAGCTGGGGGAAGGAAAACTGCATCATCCGGCGGAAGCAGTCCTTGCGGATTTCGTTGCCGATGTTCTGGCCAGACATGTGAACGAACACGTTATTCAGAGAGCCGCACAACACGCCGAACAACACTAGGCCCACCATCTGCAGGCCAGCTTCCAAATCAAATCCAGATTGCCCACGCCGCCATTGTGCAGGCCCAGGACGCCGTCGTCCACAATTTGGCTCATGATGCCTGGCTGGAGCAGGTCCATGGCCACCTCCCCCACCATGAACAGCCCCGCCAAAATGGCGTAGGGCAAAAAGGTTTGATGTACTTCCACATGCTTTACTCCTCTCGGTGGCCGTGGGGATGCCCATAACCGTGGCCCCGGCCTGCCGCTGGATAGCGGCTGGACCAATCTTCCCGCAGCTTCTCCAAGAGGGTGAGAAGCTGCTGCTTTTCCCCTTCGCTAAGGCAGGAAAACATCTCTTCGTGGCGGCGAGCGCGCTGGGCACGGGCCTCCTTGGCTCGAGCCAACCCTGCTTCCGTTAAGGCGATGTCCACGGTTCTCCGGTCCTCCTGGCTGGGGGTGCGGGTGACGGCCCCGGCGTTTTCCAGCTTGGCGAACACCTCGCTGGCAGAGCCGGGCTGGATGCCCAGCCGTTGGGTCAGCTCCCGCTGGGTGACAGCACCGCCCAGATCCTCCAGCACCATCAGCACCCGCTTTTGACTGCCCTTGCTCTCGTACAGACCGCGCATCACGTGGCTTACGTCCCGCAGGCAGATGACGAGCCAGTGGCTGATGCTGGACTCTCCCCGGCGCCTTGCTTCGTGAAATTCTTTCATAGGCACATGCCCTCCCAATCAATTCATTCGGTACCTTAATAATAAGCGCGCTGCGCAAAATTGTCAAGGTACCTTTTGAATTTTTTCAGCGAGGAAATTTTGGGAAACGAAGGTTGACAAAGGCAAAAAAACATGCTAGAGTGAACTTATTCGGTAAGTAAGGCTCCTACAGGGATATGGGCTGCTGCCGCGAAATGGTGGAGACACCATGAGCTGGTTTGAACAGGGCACGTCGAAAGCAAGGCGTGCCATAACGCAGTTTCACCGCCCTGCAGAGTTAAAGCTCAAACGAATGGGACGGAACTCTTTTCCCCCGTGTTCTTACCGAACGCGGGGGATGTTTTATTTTCTGAGAAAGGCAGGGACGACCATGTCCTGTGACAGTTGCAAACAAAAGATTTTCTCCAAGCGATGGCCGCCTCTGTCCGGGCAGGCTTAGGCTCTTTTTGCCCTGCATACAAGGCGCCGCCGCTTGGAATCCTTTCCGCGGTGGCTTTTTTATGCCCTTTTTTGGAAAACAACGCCTTTTGGCGATGAGATACACAACTTTCTTTTACAGGGAGGTGAGACACATGGACACGGGAAATTGCGGCGGCGCGGCCTTGGGAGAACAAAAAAGCACAGCACGGGATGACCCTTGTCCCTGCTGTCTCTGACCCTCTCCGCGCCTCCACCGTTCTCTCCCGCTTTTGCGCGGATCATTTTTACTTGGGAGGTGCAAACCAATGATGAAAAAATGGAAGAAGAACGCCGCCCTGTCCCTGGCGGCTGACAAGATGAAAAACGAGGGGACCAACGCCCGGTTGCTGTGGGCCGCCACCCACAAGGCAGGGGAACTGTTTCAAGCCTATGGCACCACTGCCAACGGGCTGTCCCCGGAGGCGGTGGAGCTCTCTCGGGAGGAACATGGCGAAAATGTGCTGACCTACGGCAAGAAAGAACCCTTGCTCCGCCGGCTGGCGGAGGCCTTTATCAACCCCTTTACAGTGGTGCTGCTGGCTCTGGCGGTGATCTCCCTGTTCACCGATGTGCTATTGGCCCAGCCGGGAGAAGAGAATATCGCCACGGTGCTTATCATCACCGGCATGGTAGGGATTTCCGGGGTCCTGCGGTTCGTTCAAGAGACACGCAGCGGAAACGTGGCTGCCAAGCTCAGCGGGATGCTTCACACCACTGCTCTGGTGGAACGGGACAACGTCCGCGCCGAGCTGCCCATGGAGGAACTGGTGGCAGGAGACATCGTCCACCTGTCCGCCGGGGACATGGTGCCAGCAGATGTGCGGATCCTCCAGGCCAAAGACTTGTTCCTCAGTCAATCGGCTCTCACCGGGGAAAGCGAGCCCGTGGAAAAAACAGGGGCCGTTGCCCTGGGAAAATCCTCCCTGACCGAGCTACCCAACCTGGCCTTTTTGGGCAGCAGCGTGGTCAGCGGCAGCGCCAAAGCTCTGGTGCTCTCTGTGGGCAACCGCACCATGCTGGGAGTGCTGGCAAAAAAGCTGAACCAGCGTCCCTCTAAAACCACCTTTGAGAAAGGGGTCAATTCCGTCTCTTGGGTGCTCATCCGGTTTATGCTGGCGATGGTACCGGTGGTGCTCTTCCTCAACGGGTTTACAAAGGGAGACTGGATGCAGGCGGTGTTGTTCGCCATCTCCATCGCCGTGGGTCTGACCCCGGAGATGCTGCCCATGATCGTCACCACGTCCCTGGCAAAAGGGGCGTTGACTATGAGCAAAGAAAAGGTCATCATCAAGAACCTGAACTCCATCCAAAACCTGGGCTCCATGGACATTCTCTGCACGGATAAAACCGGCACCCTCACCCAGGATAAGGTGGTGCTGGAATATCACCTGAACCTGACCGGCGAGGAAGACGACCGGGTGCTGCGCCACGCTTTTCTCAACAGCTACTTTCAAACAGGGTTGAAAAACTTGATCGACTTGGCAGTGCTGGAAAAACAGCAAGAGCTGGGAGCGGAAGAGCTGACCGGCCGCTATGCCAAGGTGGATGAAATCCCCTTTGACTTTGAACGCCGCCGCATGAGCGTGGTGGTGCGAGACCGGAAGGGCAAGACCCAGCTGGTCACCAAAGGGGCGGTGGAAGAGATGCTCTCCTGCTGCTCCTACGCCCAGTGGGGAGACCGGGTGCTGCCTCTGGAGGACAAGGTGCGCCGGCTGGCCCAGGAGCAGGCCGATAGGTTGAACCAGCAGGGGATGCGCGTTATCGCGGTGGCGCAAAAGACCAATCCCGCCCCGGTGGGACAATTCTCTGTAAAAGACGAGCGGAACATGGTGCTTTTGGGCTTTTTAGCTCTGCTGGACCCGCCCAAGGACACGTCCCGAGCCGCTGTCCAGGCACTCCAGGAGCACGGCGTGGCGGTGAAGATTCTCACCGGGGACAACGAAAAAGTCACCCAGGCAATCTGCTGCCAAGTGGGGTTGGACGCAGATCATATCTTGCTGGGCAGCGACCTTGACGGCCTCACCGACCAGGAGCTGGGCCAGTGCGCCGAGAAGGTGGCGGTGTTTGCCAAGCTCTCCCCCGACCAAAAGGCCCGGGTGGTGAAAGTCCTGCGGGACAAAGGCCACAGCGTGGGTTACATGGGAGACGGCATCAACGATGCACCCGCACTGAAAGCTGCAGATGTGGGCATCTCCGTGGACACTGCGGTGGACATTGCCAAGGAATCCGCCTCGGTGGTGTTGCTGGAAAAGGATTTGCTGGTGCTGAAAAAGGGCGTTTTGGAGGGACGGAATACCTATGCCAATATGATGAAGTACATCAAAATGACCGCATCCTCCAACTTTGGGAACATGCTCTCCGTACTGGCGGCCAGTGCCTTCCTGCCCTTCCTGCCCATGGCCTCTCTGCATCTGCTGCTCCTCAACTTGATCTACGACATTTCCTGTACGGCCATGTCCTGGGACAATGTGGACGAGGACTATTTGAAAGTTCCCAGGAAATGGAACGCCAAGGGCATTGGGCGCTTCATGCTGTGGATCGGGCCCATCAGCTCTATCTTCGACATTGCCACCTACCTGCTGCTGTACTTTGTGCTGTGCCCCCTGGCAACCGGCGGCCTGCTCTACTCCCAGATCAGCGATCCGGCCACCCAAGCCCTGTATGTGGCCCTCTTCCAAACCGGATGGTTCGTGGAGTCCATGTGGACCCAGACGCTGGTCATCCACATGCTGCGCACCGAAAAGCTCCCCTTCCTCCACAGCCGTGCTTCCGCCCCGGTGACACTGCTCTCCCTGGCAGGCATTGCTCTGGTTACGGCAATCCCCTATACGCCCTTAGCGGCCGGGTTGGAACTGGCGCCTCTTCCCCTCGTGTATTTTCTCTTGCTGGGGGCCGTGGCACTCAGTTACATGGCTCTCGCGACCGTCGTGAAAAAGCTGTATATCCGGCGGTATGGGGAGTGGATGTAACGGCGCCATGGGTGATAGAGAAGCAAAAGCTGGAGGGAAACCCCTCTGGCTTTTTGCTTTGCCATCGCTTTTCCCCAGGCGCCGCCTGTGTTATACTAAAGAACTAAGGGAAAAATAAGGGAAAGCTGATATGCTTGCAGAAGAGAGGTGAGAGTGATGAAGCTTCTATACGCCGAGGACGAAGCCGCCATGAGCGAGGCGGTGGTGGATATCCTCACCTATCACAACTACGTGGTGGACCCGGTCTACGACGGGCAGGAGGCTTTGGCCTATGCCCAGTCCGGCCACTACGACGGGATTATTTAGGACATCATGATGCCCAAGCTAGACGGCCTGGAGGTGCTGCGCCTGCTGCGGGCCCAGGGCTGCCGCACGCCTATTTTGCTGCTCACCGCCAAAGCGGAGGTGGAGGATCAAGTGCAAGGCCTGGACCTGGGTGCGGACGACTATCTGCCCAAGCCTTTTTCCATGGACCTGCTGCTGGCCCGGGTGCGGGCCATGCTTCGCCGGCGGGAGGAATTTACCCCCACGGTGCTGCAGTGCGGGAACATCTCTTTGAACCAGCAGACTTTCCAGCTCTCCAAGTTGGAATACCGCCTGATGGAGGTGCTTCTCTTAAACCAGGGCATCTATCTCTCCACCGAGGAGCTGCTCACCAAGGTGTGGGGTTATGACACCGACGCGGAACTGGGCGCTGTCTGGGTGTACATCTCTTACCTGCGCAAGCGGCTGACCGCTCTGCACGCCAACGTAGCCATCACCGCCAAGCGGGGCGTAGGCTATACCTTGGAGGTGCGGGAATGACCAAGACGCTGCAAAAGAAATTTGTGGTGACAGCCATGGCGGCTATCACTGTGCTGCTGCTCCTGCTGCTGGGGGTCATCAACGTGGTGAACAGCGTGCTGGTATCGGGGGAAATCCAGCGCACGCTGGAGATTATCTGGCAGAGCGAGGGCGGCGAAGGCCTTCTCCCTCCCCCGGACCCCGCGCCCCGCGGCCCCGGGGAAGGTCCCAAAAACGCCCACGACACGGTGCTCTCCTCCAACTACTTCCTGGTGCATTACGACCAGGAGGGTGCTGTGGCCAAGGTGGATGTGAGCCGCACCTCCGCCGTCACGGAGGAGGTGGCCCAAGAGCTGGCCGCTCAGGCCTGCGCCGGGGAGCGAGAGGGAGGGAGGCTCTCCCGGTTCCGATACCTGCGGCGGGAAGCGCCCCAGGGCGGTGTCACTCTGGTGTTTTTTGGACACCTCCGAGGAGGTGTTCTCCTACATCCGGGTGTTGCTGCTCTCGGTGGCGGCAGGCCTAGGGTGCTGGGGGTTGATGCTGGTGGTCGTCATTCTCCTATCCCGGCAGGCCATCCGGCCCCTTGCA
>ERZ1643247.2961-NODE-2961-length-12600-cov-37.097967_pt1 | contig 12600 bp, 9 predicted proteins | sample MGYA00579264_ERZ1643247 | MGnify/ENA primary metagenome ERZ1643247 (study PRJEB29033, sample SAMEA4952262) | chicken gut metagenome | biome: Broiler Chicken; feature: Gastrointestinal Tract; material: Caecum | place: Ireland | collected 2018 | study: Broiler... | reverse complement strand
AAAGAAAAAGAGCATATGGAATTTGGAATCCATACACTCTATGATTACTGGAACTTTATTTCATTTTTAATTCAACAAACTTTTGTTTATCTCGTTCTTAAGTTCATCTTTATTCTCGTATGTTCTCACTATCGGAATCGTACTCTGTCTGTTCTACATAATCTGCGGAACAGTCTCGTTTGTACGGATAAAAAAATAAACTGAGCCACGGCTGTTCCAACATGAAATCAGCCGTGGCCTTATTTATATCATTTCACTCTTTTTTGAAATAGAACAACACCACAGCAACAACTCAAAACGACTTAAAATTCCAGACTATTCGCATTCAGCAAGAAATACTTCATTCCCATGATGACAAAACCTTCATCATTTCTCCAAGGCTTCTTACTGCCATTTACAATGACAATCTTCTTAAAAGAGTCTGGGATATTACGCAGAGAATTAAACTCCTGAGTCTGCTTTTCTTCCGAAGTCATGTCATAAGCAACCTGAATGTAATACCTCTGGTTGCCTTGGTTCACCACAAAGTTAACCTCCAGCTGCTTACGAACACGCTTGCCCTCTTTATCCTTATCGAAGATGTCCACGACACCCACATCAACATTGTAGCCACGGATCAGCAGCTCGTTATAAACAATGTTCTCCATGATATGGGTAGGCTCCGGCTGTCTGAAATTTAGACGGGCATTTCTCAGTCCCAGATCAGTAAAGTAGTATTTCAGATTTGCACCGATATACTTTCTGCCCTTAATATCGTATCGGCTTGCCTTGGAAATCAAAAAGGCATCTGTCAAATGGTCGATATGCTTGGAGATGGTTTTATTAGTATAAGTCATCTGGCGCTCACTGGCAAAGGTATTGGCAATCTTTGAAGGGTTGGTCGGTGCGCCGATTGCAGATGTAAGCACATCAACCAGAATCCCAATCTCATCCACGTTCTGAATCTTATTTCTTTCGATAACATCCTTCAGATAGACATTTGCAAAGATGTTCTTCAGATAGTCCGCTTTCTGTCGTTCGCTCTGAAAACTTACGATCTGTGGCAATCCTCCGTAGATCATGTAGTCATCCCAGGCATCATCATAATCGCCGTCATAAGCAGAAAAAAACTCTGCAAAGGAGAGGGGATAGATTCTGATTCCATCACCTCTGCCACGGAACTCGGTTACAATATCGCTGGATAAGAACTTAGAGTTGCTTCCGGTGACATACACATCAATATTGCTCATGCGGAGCAGGCTGTTCAGCACTTCCTCAAATCGTGGCATAAACTGCACTTCATCTAGAAGCAGATAATATTTACCATCGTCTTTCATGGCATCTTTGATGTACTTGAAACACACCTTAGGATCTCTTAGTTCCTCATTTTCAATACCATCCAATGCAATCTCAATAATATGATCAGTATCAACATCATTCTCCAGTAAGTATCTCTTAAAGATAGTAGACAGCAAAAAGGATTTGCCACATCTACGAATGCCGGTAATCACCTTTATCATTCCATTATCTTTTCGCTCAATCAGCCTGCTATATCGTTATTATAGTTAAGCTGAAACACGGAGGAGATTTCAAAGGGGCACTATCTTTTTGGAGAAGTATAAGTGATGCTTTTGTCCAAGGAGGTTTCTTATGAAAAAATGTTTTCTTTAGTCCTTTGCACTATCCTTACTCCTTTCTTTGTCTACTACTGGCTATGCAGCAGTAAATGATGATTGCAACAATATCACTATTGACGTTTTGAAGAACATTTTTATTATGACGGAGATTGTAGAACAGAAAATTGTATCAGGTTGCAAAAATCTTTCCTGAGATCAAGTAAAGAAAAAGAGCATATAGATGAACCGCCCCCCAGAAGTTAGACCCAAAAATCTAACTATTGGAGGTCGGTTCAATTGTAGGCTCCTTTTTTACATTCCAAGAGTTTTGATTACTACCTGTGCCAGAATTCTGGCAAGATAATCATTGGGGTGATTTAACCAGTTTCCGGTTATATCAATGTATCGTTTTCTCTTTCCGATTTCTTTTTGAACTGCCTGTATATCTGCTATAGCAACTCCCATACCTTCTAAGCCCTTCAGACTTTCACTGTATTCATCCTGATGTGCCCAGAAATGGTGTGGCTCCGTAGCAGCCAGTTCATTGGGAAGCGTAGACGCAATCAATAAAAATTCCGTTTTCGGACTAACCTTCCGGATTGCCTCTATGAGTCTGCCTGTTTTATTTCTGTATTCTTCCATACCGCAACGGTCATTCATTCCAAAACCAAGAATAACCAGATCCGGATGGAAGTTGGCTGCACGCTGTGATGAATTTTCGATTGCCCATTCGGAATTCACTCCTTCTACCGATGTGTTGTGGAAGCATACCGGACTCTGCCATTTTTCCTCCATCTGATGGAACAGCAGCTCTGCCCAGGTAGGCTGTCCCGGCTTCTGTCCATACATACCGCTGCAGTCACAGCCACAGCACACGCTGTCCCCATACAAAACGATCTTAACGGGTTCTCCTACTTCCAGCTTTGCAGAGAGCTTCGGCAGTTTGTCCAGTTGACTTTCCGGAGCGGAAAGTAACTCCTTCTTCGTTGCCTTATAGGTAACTGCGATCTGTTTCTCTGTAACAAGCTTCGGATTTCCTATGGCACATAGGTTTAAGAATTTTCCGTTGGTAGTCACTAGCGGACCGAAATCTTTTGCAAATTCGTTTGCTTCTCCTGCCTTCTTTGCCGTATCAAAGTCCGGATAGAGGAAGGTATCCCATCCGGTTACCGGTATGTGACTCCCTTCAGGAATTACCAGCTCATCTCCCTCTACAAGGTAATCGATCCCCTCTTCATATACTGTTTCCCCGTCATAGCTTTCTACGGACAAAACTTCTTTTGGAGTCCACAGGAAAGAAGCCCTGCATCCATTCTCATCAGCAACTGCTGCAAAGGTTTCCCGGAAGCAATACTCACCTTCCCATATCGGCTCCAGCCATTCTTTATGGAAAATCTTTCCTATCGAAAGGGTTTTCTTGATCTGTTCTTGTAAAAATTCCTTAAAGGGCGTCACCCATCCGCAGTTCACTACCGGTCTATCTGACATGAAGATCATCTCACAGGGCTTTTCTTTTTCATATGGATACCAGTAGGGCATTGGTTTTCCGTCCGCATCATTGCCGTTTGGATCACCTGTTTTTATGAAATTCACCCAGTAATTGCACATCATTCTGGAAAGATCGTAATGCTGCCCAACAAAGGGTCTCCAGCATTTCGCCAGTGTTTCAAAGAAAAACCATAAATCTACAGAATGGAAGGTTCCGGCATTATCCCATCCTGGAATATCTGGATCAAACCTGTAATAATAGTAGGGCTTTTTTTCACCTGCACTTTTTTTATCTGAAAAAAGACACTTGATCGTACATTCAATTCCGTTTACCTTCGCATACTTTCCATCAGAATCCTCCCGCATTGCCTCGGGAAAGCGCAAAAAGGTCTCAGCATTCTTTCCGAAAATCTCTTCTGCCTTCTTTTTCAAATCTTCTTTTGAGGAAGCTTCTATATAACTGGGAAATTCATCTGAAGTATTTCCAGACATAACGGGAACATTTACATGCTTGCCTTCCATGAAAAGAACCATTGGGTCACCTACACAGAACTTGTGATCCAATACGGTAAACATAGCCGGAAATATTTTGGTATATTCCTCATACTTGTCACGAATCGTAGCCGCATCCAGCTTACGAGCCTGCTCAATAGTTGAGCAACCCAGGAAAGAAAGAAAATGCTGTCCGTTTTCCTCAGCATGCCACAATTCCTCCGGCACTCCGATTCCTCCAACCTGATAAGGAGAGCGAATCATTGCACTCATCACTACTGCACGATGAAATAAGCCTTTATTATCCATACATGCCATCTGGCTCATAACACTTCCGCCTCCGGCTGACTGTCCTGCAATGGTCACATTACCCGGATCTCCACCAAAGAAAGCAATATTTCTCTGTACCCATCGAAGTGCTGCCTGCTGATCTAGACTTCCAAAATTAGTCGGTGCGTCAGGCTGCTCCTCTGTCAGCTGAGGATGTGCCAAAAATCCAAAAACATTAACTCGGTAGTTTACCGTTACAACTACCACACCGCGACGTGCAATTCTCTCTCCGTCAAATTCCATTTCGGCAGGATATCCACACTGGAGTCCTCCTCCGAAAAACCATACCAAAACCGGCTGTTTTTCTGTTACTTCTTTAGCACCTGTCCATACGTTCAAATACAGACAGTCCTCATCCATGGCAATTTCCGGATCCACATGCCACTCACGGATATACACGTTATCACCGATTCCCGGGACGCTCTGCATGGAAATCGGAGCAAAGCGATAGCATTCACGAACTCCATCCCAGTCTTCACAGGGCTGGGGTGCTCTCCATCTGTTTTCTCCTACCGGAGGAGCCGCAAAAGGGATTCCCTTAAATGCAGTTATTCTAGGGTCTGCGGCTTCAATACCTTTCACCCATCCATTTTCTGTCCGTACTGTTCTCAGCATAATTCCTACCTCCGCTAATTTTACTATTAGCCATGAGCAAAACTCCACATACTCAGTATTTATGCATGTTTGCGAGGCATGGCAACCTCTCTCAATGACTTATAAGTTACTACAGCACATGCAATAACATAGATTATGATAACTCAAATGATCTTAATGCAGCATTTCCGTTACCGCGATAGGTCAGGTAAAGCGCCTGTATTCCATCCGGAATCGTAACCGGTGCGGTATACTTTTCCCAGACATTGGTATATTGAACCTCTAATGTCGCCAGTACCTCTCCATCCCATGCTGTCTTTACTTCAAAAGTGCCATCTGCATAGCCCCGGATCCAAATACTGATTTCACGAATATCATGGCAGTCAAAATATTTGAAGCCGATAGTAGTTGAATCTGTAATATTGGCAATATATCCAACTTCTTCGTCTCCATCCCTGCCGTCCTGCATTACTCGTGGAAAATTCCCTTCGCCCACATAAACTGATGGGGTATCGGTAAACAGATTACATGCAAGATAAGCGGGGTATTCGCCTTTACCCTCAAGCGGACCTCCATTTAAACCGCAGGAGGTAATTTTTACCTGTGGAATACTGCCGTCCGGCATAATCTGAAGCTTTTCAGCACATCCCTGTCTACTGTACCAGGTATTATTGGTATGCCTGTGATAAAAAATGTACCAGTCCTCTCCGATCTGCACAATACTTCCGTGATTATTGGCACCGTAAGCTGTTGGCATATCTGCCGGCTTGTAGGTATCGATGTGCAGATCACAATTGCTGACAATAACTCCGCCATAGACAAAGTCCCTAGTAGGATTCTTGCTGGTGGCATAACATAATTCGTGCATTAATATGGATGAATAGACAAAATAATAGGTGTCACCTACTTTACGGATGGAAGGTGCCTCAAAAAACTCATGTCCCTCAAATCCGGTACCGGCACCATATTCACAGCCGGGGGCCACAAATACCGGAGCTTCCCTGATCGTCAACATATCTGCTCCCAACACCGTAGCCATAGCTCCGGTACGGGATTTATCACCTTTTCCGCAAAATCCGGTATAAATATATGTCACATCTCCTTCCGTCAGAACCCCCGGGTCAAACTGGGGCTCATCACCTTCCTTTTCGCCCAGACGTGTGCCATCTTCATAATGAACATAGCCATAAAATTCATACTTTCCTGCCGGAGTATCACATACAGCAACTGAAACTACCGAAACCTTGTCCAACACGTAATAAAGATAGTACCTTCCGTCTGGTCCCACCGTAACATCTGGGGCATACAGACACATTTTGCCTTCCGGGTTCAGCGGATCGGCTGTCTTCGGATAAATCATACCCTCATATCTCCAGTTGCCCAGGTCATCGACCGGAGCTGACCAGCACACATAGTCTCCCATGCAGAAAACATATCCGTTAAAGTAATCATGGGATCCGTAAACATATACGCGATCGCCAAAAACATAAGGTTCTCCGTCCGGAATATACTCCCAGGACGGTAAATATGGGTTAAACGCTTGTTTTTTCACTTTGATATTCTCCTTTGCAAGTCTAATCCATGTACATTGTTTCATAAAGCAAATTACTGGGTGCTAGTTTAAGCCTTCAAGCTGACCACACGATCATAGTCATATCCTCGATCCGGATTCACCTTTCCGGCATTCAGTTCGAAATAAACCACACCGTTTTCGTTTACAGGAAGCTCTACGCAGATATTTCCGTCCTCCTGCTTTTTACGCTCTGTTTTTACAAAAGGTCTGGATGATTCCCGAATCAGCTTCGTCTGTTCCTCACTCAGATTGGCAGGTTCTCCCATATCATGCCATACCTTCAAGGGATTACATGTTTCCTCATCTACCGTCTTAGTCAGGAAGCAGTACTCCTCCTGTTCAGCCGGAAATGTAAACTCCAACAGCATTTTTTCTTTACCCTGTTCTGTACTTTTACGGGCAATATTCCAGGCTACACCTAGATAATCACCGTTTGCACGTTTCAAAACGACAATATTGTCATCCTTATATACACAATTGGCTTCACTTTCCTTAAGCTTTTTGTAAAAAGCAAATGTCCAGAAGGTCGGCTTGGTAATACAGCCATTGGCAACCAGTCCAAAGCCGCCGTGGAATGGTGTAAAAGGAACTCCCTGCTCTTCAAACACATCACCAAATGTCCAGTAGGAATAGGATTCATTCACATCTCCCAATCTGGAAAGCTGCTGTGCTATAAGAGCCGCATTCAGGTTTGTATCATGAATGACGCCCTGAGGAGTATAGGAGCTGTTGAACTCCGTGATATGAATCTGCAGACCCTTATATTCCGGGAAACTGTCAATAATATCTCTGGTTGTTTTTAGATTGGCAAAGCCGTCCTCTGCATTCATCAGTTCAGAATATGCATAATGTCCAATATATTCCGGCGGATTAACGGTGTAATGATGTCTGGTTACGAAATCCACAGGTATGTGATTCTCATGGCAATATTCCATAAATGCCTGAATCCATTTTTCATCCGTTCCTCCACAAACAGCAGGGCCTCCTACACGGAATCCCGGATTCACTTCCTTTATGGCATCAAAGGTTCTATGGAACAGCTTAAAATATTCCTGCATATCCGCATTTTCCCAGAAGCCGCAAAGATTGGGCTCGTTCCATACTTCAATGGGCCATTGAATAACTTCCTCTTCTCCATAGCGTCCCATCAGATGCCGCAGCAATGAACGCACCATATTACACCACATATCATAATCTTTTGGAGGAGTGGTATTTCCCTGCCAGTAAAAGATAGTCTGGCTTCCACTTGCCAACTTTTTAGGCATAAAACCCAGTTCAAGAAAAGGTCTCAGCCCCACCTTCTTATAGGCATCCATTACTCTATCCAGATAAGTATAGTTGTACTCGACCCTTACCTTACTATCCTCCTCATAGGTCTGAAAGATTGCCATATCATCACAGAATAATCCATGTCCCCGGATATGCTTAAATCCGATTTCCTTTTGAACCAAGCGCAGCTCCTCCTGATATTCTTCTGTCAATGCAAGCCCCATTCTTCCGGTTCCCACACAATAATCTACATTATTGTGAAAAAAGGCCTTTGAATCCTTTGTAATCACGATCTTTTTTCTGTCATGCTCTGTTGCTCCACCAAAATTTACCATGCATGTATCTCCTTCTTCTAAATCATGTTCCTATGCAGTCACGCATCAGATGTCTGACCGCTGCACGATCCGCAGCTCTCTGATGACAATTACCATATTAATCTGATACTATCGCATTGATTTAAAGTTTCCAATGATTTATACTATAAGAAAATTGATATATCCTCTGATGTATCAGAACGGAGATTCCAGATGACTGAAATTGAATTTGTCGGCTACAGTGCCGTTCACCCCTCAGATTTTATATATGATGTTCCGAATGGCTTTACAGGCTATCTTCTGCTTCTTTTCGACTCTCCCTCGGAGCTGCTCATAGACGGAAGACTAATGCGGACAGCCGCCAATTCTGCTATTCTGTATACACCAGGAAGCAGGATTTATTACCGTGCTGCCGGTGAAGAATACCGGAATGACTGGATTCGTTTTCGTTCCGATCACTCCTTCGTGAAGCTGTTTCCGTTAACAAACACCCCATTTCCCGTAACAGATCCGGAATACTGTCATCAGCTTTTTAAATTACTAACCTGGGAGTCCGCCTTTTTCTCCTCTGAAAGCGAAGCAAACATTACTCACCTGCTGCGGGTTCTGTTCTCCAAATTAAGAGAAGGAATCCAGAATGAGTCCCCGGGTATTCACGATCATGAGCTGGTTGCATTGCATAAGATGATCTACAATAATCCTCAGCTTCCATGGAATATAAACATGATGGCTGAGAAGCTTCACTTAAGTCCCAGTCATCTTCAGACTCTCTATCACCGCAAATTTGGCTCCTCCTGCATGGACAATGTCATCGAAGGACGTCTGCGCCGTGCAAAGGATTTATTAGAGTACAGCGAATACTCCATCCGCGACATTTCCGAGCAATGTGGTTATAATAATGTAGAGCATTTCTGCAGACAGTTCCGTCAGCATAACGGCTGTACCCCTGGACAATACCGGAAAAATGCATCAGCGGGAAGCAACAAAAGACTTCTCACCCACAATACCCTGGGAGGAAGGGAGTTTGAGAAGATTAATCGAAATCATCCGGTTGCAGAATCTTTTCCGGTTCTGTGACGTCTTGATACCGGACATATCGGGATGAATCAACAGTATATTCTTTCTTATTAATTTTAAAGTTCGGGAAGGCCCATTCCACAAGCCTTCTCCAAAGTGACTTTTTCTCCTCCAACATCATCAATATTTTCTGTAAGTTCTCCTCCACCGGCATACATTCTTCCAAGTGTCGGTGTCTGAACCCTTCCAACGGTCAGCTTTTTGAAGTACTTTGTGGTGTAAGCTCTGGTTGCATTCATTCCTACCAGCCAGTCAGCCTGAGAACGGCATACAGCAGCTTCGGCCAGATGTCGGTATTCCTCTGCGGATCTCAGATGCTGCATTCCATCAAGGATTGCTGAATCTTCCAGAGAACTGATCCATAATCGTTTCACCGGCTTTTTACTTCCGGATAAGTCATAGACATGTTTGAAGATTAATTCTCCTTCACGTCCGGCATCACAGGCATTTACGACGTATTCAATTTCCGGACTGTTGAGCAGTCTTTTTAAGATATAGAACTGATCTTTCTTATCTTCTGAGACTGTAACTTTCCAGTCTTTCGGGATGATCGGGAGATCTTCATATCTCCACTGGCTAAATTTCTCATCGTAGACATCCGGTGAAACATACTCGACCAGATGTCCGAAGCACCAGCTGACCATACAGTCGGTTCCTCTTAAATATCCGTCTTCTCGTTCCTGTGCTCCAATCACTTCTGCGATTGCTCTTGATACACTTGGTTTTTCTGCAATTACTAAATACATGATGTATAACCTCCTTCATATAACGAAACGGAGAGAGCATGTTTTACAGCCCCCTCCGCTAAAAAAGTTTATTTATTTTTCATTTTCTTCAAAATCTTCGTCTTCAGACTCTTCCTCATCCGGAATTTCTTCCAGTCCACCTGTTTCCAACCCTTCCGGCTGATCATCCTCGTCTTCCTCTTTCTTTAGCTTATAGATCTTGAAGTAGTAGTATGCTGCTACACCGCCGAGAGCCAGGATCAGGATTGTTGCCATTGCACCCATATTGGTTTTGGTAGATGCTGTTTTCTCCGGATCAACGGTAGCTTCCTTGTCTACATCCTCATTATTTGTTTCATCCAGCACAACCTTTGATGTATCTGGCTGTACTTCCTTATCGATATAGGAGATATTAACAGCAACCGTGAACTGAAGCTTTTTGTTATCTACCAGATCAAGAAGTTCCGGAATTAACTCTGTCAGTCGAATGTAACGCTGAATCTGTTTATAACTTTCACCTGTCCCATCCGCAATTGCTTCCGTTGTTCTTTTGAACTTTGGGACATTTTGTCCCAAAGTCAAGTCTGTCCGAGAACCTTGGTGTTTCATGGCCTCTTGTTTCATTTTGTAAGCAAAAGCTTTTTCACTCGGCAACAATTCCTCTCGCTGAATGTTAGCGTCCACCATCACCACAATGGCATCATCATCTGATAATTCTCTTACGATTGCCGGAATAGTTGTAAGTCCTGCAAGCTGTGCTGCATGCATTCTTCTGTGACCGGATACCATTTCATATTCTTCATTTTCATCCATGCGAAGCAATACCGGTGTCAGTACTCCATTGATCCTTACACTTTCAACCAGATCCTGCATCTTTTCATCATCCAGCACCTTGAACGGATGATTTTTAAACGGATGGATCTTACTGATCTCTATCTCCATTGCAGATTCTTCATTTACCACACCAAGCAGTTCATCAATGCTTGCCAGTTTAATCTTTTCGCCGCTTCTATTTTTCATTTTTCAAAACCTCCTGTGTTAAGTTCTTATATGCTTCGGCAACTTTTCCTTTCGGACAGTGCATGTAGATGCTTTTTCCCTCTGCACTGGTTTCAGCAGCTTTTACAGACATTGGGATCACATTTCCAAATACCTCGATCTGACTTCCGTAGGTTGTATGTACTCTCGATGCAATATCCTTTGCGTAATTGGTTCTGAAATCTACCATGGTCAGGAGAATGCCCTCAATCGCCAGTTTCCGGTTCAGTCTTTTCTTTACTGTAAGAATGGTCTTGATCAGCTGCTGAAGTCCTTTCACCGGCAGATATGCGGCTTGCACAGGTATCAGCACAGAATCGGAAGAGACCAGTGCATTGATTGTCATCATACCAAGGCTCGGCATACAGTCGATCAGGATATAATCGTATCGGCATCGTATCGCATCGATATATTCTTTCATGATCATTTCTCTGCTCATAACATTTCCCATCGTTACTTCCAGTGCGGAAAGCTCAATATTTGCCGGGAGAAGATCTACATTTTCCTGGTGATGTAAAATCCCATCTTCCAGAGAGATTTCTTCTTCGTTGATGACATCCATCATGATCGTTGCCAATGTGATGCGAAGATCATCCGGTTCCTCATATCCAAGACTTGCGGTTAAACTTCCCTGTGGATCCGCGTCGATCAGCAACACTTTCTTACCTTCTCTTGCCAGTCCAATGCCTACATTTACGGTTGTGGTGGTCTTTCCGACGCCACCTTTCTGGTTTACTACGGATATAACTTTACACATGATTTCTTCCTCCTTTAACTTTCCCATGATTCTTTTTTCCATAATTTCAACAGTGCCAGTATTTCCCGTTTCATCATTGCCGGTGTATAAGAATTTGGAAAATACTTGTGCAACTGCTCGTTTGTGAATGCCACTCTTGTGATCTCACCCTTTTTCACTTCACACATGATCTCTTCCATCTTTTCCAGTGACAACTGTTTTTCTTTACTCAGTTGCCGGATCCTCTGGGCCTGTGAGAGTGATGGGATTGCCTGTGCATACTCCATTGCTACAAGCAGTTCTCTTTGTTCTTTTTCACTTAATGCAGCTATCTCTACAGCCGGACAAAAAGAAATGATCTCATCATCCAGTTTCTGCAACATCTCCGGTATCAGTTTTGTCAGTGAGATATAACGCTGCACCTGTTTTGGGCTATCACCACAATCTTCACTGATGATTTCTATTGCCCGCTTTCTTGGTGTTTTGTGGTCAACTTGGCTCTTTTTTCGACCACTTTTTCTTTTTAATACGTCATTCTTCAGTTTGTAAGCAAAAGCTTTTTCACTGTAGCTGATCCGTTCTCTGTGAAGATTGGAATCTACCATGCTCAAGATGGAATCATCTTCACTTAATACCCGGATAATCACCGGTACTTTACGATATCCCAGTTTCTCCGCAGCATGTTTTCTTCTGTGGCCGGATATGATCTCATAGTAGCCATCCGGTACTGGTCTGACGATCAGCGGATTTAAAATGCCATACTTCTCAATGCTTTCCTGCAAAAGAAACATTTCCTTATCATCTTTTACCTGAAACGGGTGCTCTTTGAACGGACGAAGACGCTCAATCTCAATTTCTATGATTCTTTCTTCGTTTTCTCCTGATTGTCTGTTTGGCTCAGTCATCTTGACTCCTTTCCTCCAGGATTCAGGAAATAAAAAATGCCTGCCTGGAACTTTTATAGATAGTAAAGTTCCAAACAGACATTGCTGTTTGACCATTAGCTGTAGCTAATAGAATTGAATACTGTTTCAGCTAATTCATGTTTGCAGGCTTGGGAGAGATTGTTTCTTTTCCCGCCTTTTCTCTGATTTACATCCCCGAATAAGGGGTGACAACGGAGCGGAACCCAAATGTTAGCTGGACTTCTTAAAACCCATGTTTGCAAACCGGTAATTTTGATTAGCTGTCAGCTAACAAAAATCGGATTGCGTTAGCTGGAAATTGATCATTTTGAATGGAATTTTGTGTCACGAACGTGATTTGAAAATAACAAAAGCGTTCGTTGTCAGCTAATCCAGCTAACATTTTCGAACGCTTTGAAGCCCGTCGCCAAGAGGATTTGAACCTCCGACCCCTCGCTTAGGAG
>ERZ1643247.2958-NODE-2958-length-12615-cov-3.801354_pt1 | contig 12615 bp, 13 predicted proteins | sample MGYA00579264_ERZ1643247 | MGnify/ENA primary metagenome ERZ1643247 (study PRJEB29033, sample SAMEA4952262) | chicken gut metagenome | biome: Broiler Chicken; feature: Gastrointestinal Tract; material: Caecum | place: Ireland | collected 2018 | study: Broiler... | reverse complement strand
CGGGAGGCTTTCGCCGCCGGGTAGCTGCCGAACAGGATGCCGATAACCCCGCAGAACAGGATGGCCGCCCCGCCGATGGCCCAGTTCAGGGAGGCGGAGCTGCCCGCCGCCAGGTTATAGAACGCCACTACCCCGAAGGAGAGGGCCAGCCCCACCGCGCCCCCCAGCAGGGACAGGATGCAGGACTCGCAGAGGAATTGGAGCAGGATGTGCCGCCGCTTGGCCCCCACGGCCTTGCGGATGCCGATCTCCCGGGTGCGCTCTGTAACGGACACCAGCATGATATTCATAATGCCGATGCCCCCTACCAGCAGGGAGATGGCGGCGATGCCCCCCAGCAGCAGGGACATGGTGTTGTCCACCTCGTCCATGGTGTCCAGTACTTGGGACTGGTTGCTCACCGAGTAGGCGTCCTCGTCCCGGGTGACCTGGAGCAGGTAGGCCTCCACCGTGTTCATGGCCAGGGAGACGGTCCCCTCGCTGGAGGCCTTTACATAGAAGCTGCCCACGCCCTTCTGGCCGGTGGCCCGCTGGGCGGTGGTGTAGGGGATGAGGATGCGGCTGTCATCGGAACCCGATAAACTGGAGCCCTGCTCCTCCAGCACCCCGATGACCTTATAGTTCCGCTCCCCCAGGGTGATGGTGCCGCCCACCGCGTCCCAGGTGCCGAACAGGTCATAGGCGGCCTAGGTGCCCAGCACCGCCACCCAGGTGGAGGAGTCCAGGTCCGACTCCGCGATGGCCCGGCCGCTCTGCACCGCGATCCCCTGCACGTCGAAGTACGCCGGGGTGACGCCGGCCACCGTATAGGAGCCGGACTCCCCCTTGTGCCGGGCGGTCTCGCTGGAGGTGATGGTGGGCGCTGCGGTCTCGATGGCGCCGGTGCCCGCCAGGGACTCCACCGACTCCCGGGAGAGGGACACGTCGTCGCCGGTGACCGAGGCGGTGATGAGCTGGGGGCCCATGTCGGAGATGCTGCTGGTGATGCCGGTGGCGGCGCTCTGGGTGATGGACACCAGGATGACCACCGCCATCACGCCGATGATAATGCCCAGCATGGTGAGGAAGGAGCGCATTTTGTGGTTGACGATGGCTTGCAGGGACAGCTTTACGATCTTTCTGGTCATAGGGCAGGCTCCTTTCCCGAGACCTTGCCGTCCCGGACGTAGATCTTCCGCTGGGCCTGGTCCGCCACCTGGGTGTCGTGGGTGATGAGCACAATGGTGTTCCCCGCCTGCCACAGGCCCTGGATGATGTCCATGATCTCCTTGCCGGAGGCGGAGTCCAGGTTGCCGGTGGGCTCATCCGCCAGGATGATGGAGGGCTCCATGGCCAGCACCCTGGCGATGGCCACCCGCTGCTGCTGGCCGCCGGAGAGCTGGCTGGGCCGGTGGTCCATGCGGTCAGAGAGGCCCACCTGGGCCAGGGTGGCCTCCACCCGCTCCCGGCGCTGGGCGGCGGTAAGGTGGTGGTAGAGCAGGGGCATCTCCACGTTTTCGAAGGCGGTGAGCTCCGGCAGGAGGTTGAACTGCTGGAAGATAAAGCCGATCTTCTTGCCCCGGATCTCACTGAGCTGGTCCTCGGTGCAGTCGTCCACGTACTCCCCGTCCAGCAGGTAGTCGCCGCTGTCGGGCACGTCCAGGCAGCCGATGATGTTCATCAAAGTGGACTTCCCGCTGCCCGAGGGGCCCAGAATGGACACAAACTCCCGGGGCCGGATGTGGAGGCTCACGTCCTGGAGCACGTCCACTGCGGTATCCCCCAGGGGATAGGATTTATAGATGTGCTTTAACCGTATCATTTGCCGCGCCTCCTCAGCTGCCCATCCCCGGGAAGCTGCCGCCCTGGGGCATGGTGCTGGGATCGAAATTGCTGAAGTCGAAGTCGCTGAAGTCCATGCCGCCGGGAAAGGACCCGCCGAAGCCGCCCATGCCGCCGCTGTCCCCGCTGCCGGAGCCGGCGGCCGGCGGGGTGTCCCCCCGGCAGGCGGCCAGGGCCCGCTCCCAGGACGAGAGCAGCAGGGGCACCGCCATGGCGCTGTCCATGGCGGTCTCCTGGCAGAGGAACCAGGACCGGGCCAGGTGTTCCTGTATCAATTTCTCCACGGTGTGAGGCTTTCCTTTTTTCAGTGCGTTATAAAGCTCTTGATCCACGGCATTCTCCTCCTAGGCTGGACTGCGCAGTATGCTGCTGCCTTTCCAGTGTAGCCGCCTGCCCTAAAGCCAGCCTAAAGCCTGTGTGACGGGGAGCTGAAAACTGGACGATGCCCTTCTTATTTTGCCTTTCCGACAAAAACCGGTGGGACCTTGCTGGTCCCACCGGCTGTTTTCTCCGGGAAAGCATGGCCGCCCCCGTTTTTCTGCTGTTCTTTTCCGCTCAGCAGTCTCCTTGCAGCGCGGGACCGCACTTGCACTCTGCCTCTGTGCAGCAGGGGCCCCAGCACATCCACGGCTTGCACACCGCGGGACGCTGCTTATTCACACGGCTGCTCCGCCTGTCCTGCTTCTTTTTCCAACGGGGAAACTCTGCCGTCAGCATGAGATACGCTTTCTCCAGCTCTGTCATAATCGCTCATCCTTTCTCTCTCGTGGGTGACTTTCCTGCGCCCCGGTGCCCTATTGCCCGGAGCGGTCCTCCTGCTCCTTCAGGGAAACAACATTATTTTTCATGTGCATTCCTCCTTTCTACCTCTATTATACGGCGCCCAAAGAGAAATAGCAAATACCGTTATTTTATTCCATGATATACTTTACACGCATATCATTTTGTGGTAAAATCGCAGAAAAGAAAGGAAGGGGATTTGAGATGGAACTTCGCGTATTACGGAACTTTCTGGCAGTCGCCAACGAGGGCAGCATCACCGCTGCCGCCAACTCCCTGCATCTGACCCAGCCCTCCCTCTCCCGGCAGATCCAGGACCTGGAAGAGGAATTGGGGCAGAAGCTGCTCCAGCGGAAAAGCCACCGGGTGGATCTTACCGCCGAGGGGATGCGGTTCTGCCAGCGGGCCGAGGAGATTGTCGCCCTGGCCGACAAAACTTTGGCCGAGTTTTCCGCCCCGGCAGGACCTATCACCGGGGACGTGTACATTGGCTGTGGCGAGACCCACGTGCTGCACCTGCTGGCAGAGATCGCCCAAAGCATCCAGACAGAACATCCCCAGGTGCGGTTCCACCTGCAAAGCGGCAACAGCTTCTACGTAACGGAACGGCTGGAAAGGGGCCTCATCGATTTTGGCGTGTTGATCTCCCCCTACTCCTTGGAAAAATATGACAGACTGGTCCTGCCGGAGAGGGAACAGTGGTGGGTCCTCATGCGCAAGGACAGCCCCCTGGCCCAAAAAGAGGCCATCCGCCGGGAGGACCTGCTCCACGAGCCCCTGCTGGTCTCCCAGCAGATCGCCAGGAGGGAGCCCAACAATGAGTTTCAGGCCTGGTTCGGCCCCGCCTTTTCAGAGCTCCGCATCGCCGCCACGTTCAACCTGGTATATAATGCTTCCCTCTTGGTGGAGGCCGGCATGGGGTACGCCCTCACCATCGGCCGCCGGGTGGACGCCTCCCCAGAAAGCCCTTTGTGCTTCCGCCCCATGGTGCCGAAGCTGGAAGCGGAACTCAGCTTGATTTGGGAAAAAAGGCGTCCCCTCTCCCCTGCCGCAGAGCTGTTCCGGCAAAAGATGCAGCAGGCGTTTCCCCAGTGACCGCTGTCTGCCGCCACAGCAAAAGGCCGGGTCCATGACCCGGCCTTTTCTGCGATGTTTTAATGATAAACCTCAATAATCGAACTGCCGGTAATACCGCCGGATGGACAGGGGGTGGCGCAAAAACAGCTCCAGGTAGGCGTCCACCCGGTTGTTCACCCCGTGCATCATCAGGTGGGACAGGCTCCCCCGGAACTCCGGGCTGATGCCGGGCATGGGCAGCTCTTTCGTGTCGATGATGGTGTAGTTGCCGCAGACTTTCGGCAAAAACCTGGCCACCCGCTCCCCCAGGGGGCGCTGCTCGTCCTCCCCCAAAAAGAGGGTCACCGGGGTGTCCGCCACGATGATCTCCTGCATCCCGTGGAAGAACTCGCCGCAGCTGATGGACTTTGTCCGGAGCCACAGCTGCTCCTCCCAGTAGCACATGGCGTAGGAATAGGTGGCCCCGTACTGGTTCCCCGCGCCGATAAAGTAGTGGGGCAGGTCCGGGTGCTCTTTTGCGAAGGCAGCTTTCTTTTTCGCGTAATCATAGGCCCAGGCGTCGCACTCCTTCTCAATGTCCGCCAGGTCCTGGGCCAGGTGGGCCTCCATCTCCCGGTTGTACTGGTCATAGTCGGGGAACTCCCCGTTTTTGTACAGCAGGTAGTTTGCCACCATGTAGAATTTCAGCTGCTCGTTCTGGGGGTAGCAGATCAGGTAGTCCCATTTCCCCGGCTGGGTGAGGGCCGAACCGGGGGTGTCGATAAAGGCGACCACCCTGGCGCCCAGGGCCTTCACCTTGTCCACCAGCTCCACCATCTCCTTGGTGTTCCCGGAGACCGAGGAGTACACCAGCACCGACCGGCTGGTAAACCGCCGGTTCCCCGTGGTGAGGAACTCGGCGGCGTTTTCCGCGTACACAGGCAGGGCGGTCTTGCCCCGCAGGTACACCTCCGCCTGCAGTGCCGAGGCCCAGGTGCCCCCGATGCCCATGTACCAGATGCCGTCGAAGCCCTCCTCCCACAGCTGGTCCACGATCTGCTCGATCTGGGGGCGCAGGGCCAACGCCCCGTTGACGCTGTCCACCGCTTTCCCCTCGTTGAAATTCCGCAGGCAGGGGCCCTCCGGCTCCCGCCACAGCGCAGTCCCTTGATATGCCATCTTTCTCGCTCCTTTCTCCAATCCTGTTACCATGCCCCGAAATAGCCCAGCGTTTCCGAGGCGTTCCGGGCGCCGGCCTCCATGGCCGCCTCGATGGGCTGCCCCTGGGAGTAGGCCACCAAAAATCCGGCGATATAGCTGTCCCCCGCTCCCAGGGTGTCCACCACCTGGGGGCAGGGCACCACGCCGGAGCTGTGGAACCGCTCCCCATCCCAGCACAGGCTGCCCCGCTCCCCCCGGGTGGCGGTGACCAGTTTGGGCCCCCGGGCGGCGTAGCCCTGCATCTGCCGCCGCAGGGCGGGGGTGTCCTCTCGGGCGGAGAAGAACAGGTAGTCCGTATAGGGCAGCGCCTCCCGGCAGGCCGGGTCCTCCGGCCGGTCCGCCCCGTCGAAAGCCGTGGGCACGCCCCGGGCCTGCAGCTCCCGGAACTGGCCGCCCACCTTGCCCCACAGGTCGCACACCACCACGTCGAACCCCTGGAGGAAATCCAGGTCCTCCGGGCTCAGGCGGTAGTCCGCCAGCACCCCCTCGTCGTAGTCCCCCAGCACCCGGTCGCCGTCCTCCAGCAGCACCTGGGTGACGGCGGTCTTGCCCGGCTTCTGACGCAGGCGGGACACATCCACCCCTTTTTCCGCCACCGCCCTGCGCAGCAGATCCCCGAACGGGTCGCTGCCCACCGGGCCCACATAGGCGCTCTGGGCCCCCAGCCGGGCGGCGTACACCGCCATGTTCACCGGGCCCCCGCCGGGGAAGGCCGTTCCCCCGTTCAGATTTTCATAGTAGTCGATGCAGTTGCTGCCTACCGCCGCGAATTTCATGGTATGCCTCCTTGGTCCAGAATTTTCCGCGGGGGCAGGGCCGCCGCGGCACATCCGTCACCCCCATTATACCGGACCGGGCCGCCGCCGTAAAGGCGTGGGGGGAATTTTCCTCCTCCCGCCGGAAGCGCGGGAAAGGCCGGGTCCATGACCTGGCCTTTCGCCTGCTGCCAAACCGGTGGTCCCGGCTGTTTCTCTTAAAAGACCCAGGCGCTGCCGCCCTCTTCGTCCTCGTCCTCCGCGGGTTTGGGCTGGGGCACAAAGGCGGGCTTATAGGCCTGCGCCAAGGGCAGCAGCTCGTCGTGGAGGTTCACCTTGGCCTCGCAGGTGTCGTCAAACACCATGGTGACCAGCTTGCCCTCCTGGCACTTGTCCCACTGGGGCAGGCCGTCGCAGTTGGGGTCGCCGGTGCGGGCGAAGTTCACAAAGGCGCCGCTCATCACGGCATCCAGCATGTCCCCGCTCTCCTGCTGGCAGATCGGCACCAGGGCGCCGTTGTGGAAGAAGTAGGGGATGTCGGAGCAGTGCCAGGCCGGCCGGCCCCCGTCGAAGTCAAACACCTTGGCGAACAGGTAGTTGTACACCGGGGCGCTGGCCTCCTTGGCCTTCTTGGCGGTGTATTCCAGGGTGGCGGGCAGGAAGAACAGGTCGTAGTCGGGGGCGAAGGCCTCGTTGGTGTGGGGGAAAGCCTTGCGGAAGGCCTCCAGCACCTTCTGGCCGCCCTCCTCGCCGAAGTGGGCCTTGACCAGGGCCTCCCGCTCCGGCACCGGCAGGCTCAGCCGCTCGCCCTGGGGGGCAAAGGCGGTAAACTCCGCGATAACGCTGCCCACCATGGTGGGCTTCTGCAGGGAGGAGGCGGAGAAGTCCCCGGCCAGGGGGTCGCAGGTGTAATACTTGTTAGGCTGGGGGGACCAGTTGACCCGTTTGCCCTGGCGCTCCAGGGCGGCGCAGGCTTTGTTCACCGCCCAGATAAACTGGGGCACAGGCACCTTCTCCAGCTTCTCGGCGTCCTTTTCGTCGATCTGCAGGGCCTGCAAAATCTCCAGCACCAGCTCCTTGGGGGAGCAGGTGGAGTCAAAATCCCCGGCGGGGATAACGCCGGACATAACGATCATCTTCTGGAACAGGTCCTCCGCTTCGGGGATCTGCCCCAGCACGGTGACCTTGGCTCCGCCGCCGGACTGGCCGAAGATGGTGACGTTCTCCGGGTCGCCGCCAAAGGCCGCGATATTTTCCTTTACCCAGCGGAGGGCCTCCACCAGGTCGGCCATGCCCACGTTCACAGAATTCCAGTACTTCTCGCCGAAGTCGGACATATCCAGATAGCCAAAGGCGTTGAGCCGGTGGTTTACCGTGACTACCACCACGCCGTCTTTTTTCGCCAGATTGAAGCCGTCGTAGGACACCTGCTCAATGGAGGAGCCGGCGGCGTACCCGCCCCCGTGAATCCAGAACAACACCGGCTTTTTGGTGGCAGGGTCACAGGCGTCGGTCCAGACGTTCAGGTACTGGCAGTGTTCGGAGCTGGGCCAGAACCGGTGGGGGATCATCACCTCGCCGGTGGGCATGGGCTCAGAGAGCACCGGGCAGATCATCCCGTAGCTGCCCGCGTCCTTCACGCCCTCCCAGGGGGCGACGGGCTCGGGCATCTGGAACCGCTTGGCCTTGGCGTAGCGGATGCCGTAGAAGTGGTCCACCCCGTCGTAGCGGAAACCACGCAGCTTGCCTTTCGTGGTCTCCACAATGGGGGATGTCTTGTTCATCACAAATTCTTTCACAGCAGTACCTCCCAAACGAAATTTGGTTGCATTTGATAACATTATAATAAATTTTACCGGAAAATCAACCGTGAAAATGGGTAAATTTTCGCCCCAAGGTCGGTGAATTTGACGGCGCGTTCCCAGTCGCCCGCCCTTGACAACCGGGCAAAACTCCGTTACCCTGATAGGAAAGGAGGGAGCGCTGTGAACACCATCGCCGTCATCGAGGACGACCTGCCCATCGGCAACCTGCTGGAGGAGGTCCTGACCAAAGCGGGCTACATTGTGCGCCGGGCCTATTCCGGCACCGAGGCCCTGTACCTTTTCCAGCGGGAAAAGCCCGACCTGGCCCTGCTGGACCTGATGCTCCCCGGGCTCTCCGGGGAGGAGGTGCTGCCCCATCTCGCCGGCGTGCCGGTGATTGTCCTCACCGCCAAGGCCGGGGTGGAGGACAAGGTAAAGCTGCTCCTGGGCGGGGCGGCGGACTATTTGACCAAGCCCTTTGAGATCCCCGAGCTGTTGGCCCGCGTCCAGGTGCGGCTGCGGGAGCGCCGGACGCCCCGCTCCCCGGTGCTGCGGTGGGAGGACCTGGAATTGGACGAGACCAGCCGCCAGGTCACGGTGGGCGGCACTCCCGTCCACCTGACCCGGACGGAGTACGCCCTGTTAAAGCTCCTGCTGCAAAACCAGGGGCGGGCGGTGGCCAAGTCGGTGATTTTGGACTCCATCAGCCGGGACACCCCGGACTGCACCGAGAGTTCCTTAAAGCAGCACGTGAGCAATCTGCGGAAAAAGCTGCGGGACGCCGGGGCCGGGGACTGCATCCAGTCGGTGTGGGGCATTGGGTTCCTGCTGGGAGAGCCCAAATCTTGACGAAATCTTGACCCTTTTCTTTGCCGGTTTCTTGACCATTCCCTGGTAACATGGTACCAAACCGCAAGGAGGTATCACACATGGAAGCAGTTTTGCAGACCTATGGGCTGTGCAAGCGCTACCGGCGCTTTACCGCCCTGGAAAACGTAAACATGCACGTGCCCAAGGGGGCCATCTACGGCCTGGTGGGCAAAAACGGCGCGGGCAAGACCACCCTCATCCGGGTGATTTGCGGCCTGCAGGAGCCCACCGCCGGGGACTACACCCTGTACGGGGCACGGCTGGGGGACAAGGCCCTCCACCGGGCACGGCGGCGGATGGGCGCGGTGGTGGAGACCCCCTCCCTCTACCCGGACATGACCGCAGAGCAGAACCTGAAGCTCCAGTACCGGGTACTGGGCCTGCCGGAGGACAAAGGCATCGACGGGATATTGGAGCTGGTGGGCCTGTCAAATACCGGGAAGAAAAAGGCCGGGCACTTCTCCCTGGGCATGAAGCAGCGGCTGGGCATCGCCGTGGCCCTGTGCGGCGACCCGGACTTCCTGGTGCTGGACGAGCCCACCAACGGCCTGGACCCCCAGGGCATCGTGGAGATGCGGGAGCTGATCTTACAGCTCAACCGGGAGCGGCAGATCACGGTGCTCATCTCCTCCCACATATTGGACGAGCTGGCGAAGCTGGCCACCCACTACGGCTTTTTGGACGGGGGCCGGCTGGTGCGGCAGGTCACCGCCCAGGAGGTGGAGGCCGCCTGCCGCAAGTGCTTGCGGGCCACTGTCACCGACGCCCACGCCCTGTGCCTTGTGCTGGACCAGCTGGGCCTGCCCTACGCCGTGGCCGGGGATAACCAGGTGGACATCTACCAGCAGGTGAACGTCACCCAGCTGGTGGATGCCCTGAGCCAGAAGGGCTGCCAGCTCCTCTCCCTCAAAGAGCGGGACGAGAGCCTGGAGAGCTACTTTATCAACCTGGTGGGAGGTGAGCGGGGTGAGTAATTTGATTTCCGTCGGCGTGTACCGGCTGAGATATTCCAAATTGTTTTATATCCTGCTGGTGCTCCTCGTGGCAGCACTAACGCTGTGTTATATGCAGGCCATCCCGCAAACGATATCCTTGGAGGGCTCCACTTCGGAAGTGACCCAGGAGGAAGGCTACATGACCGTGGAGTATGCGGAACAGGTTTCCACATATCCGCTAAACTACTTCTTTTTTCAATATGTACTGGCCAATTTGATTTCTTGCGGCGTGTTCTGCTCCTTGTTCTTGGGTCCCGAATACGGCGACGGCGTTTTGCGCAACAAATTGATCGTGGGCCGGAGCAGGTCCCAGATCTACTTGGGGAACCTGGCCGTCAATGGGCTGTACGGTACGGTCGCTTCGGCGGCGGGGATCTTGACCGGCCTGTGTGTAGGTGTGCCTATGCTGAAGGGGTTTGGTGAGACAGAACCTTCCACCTTGGTCATGTATGGAATTTTTTCCCTGATCACCACCTGGGCCTGCGTATCCCTGTTCACTATGGTGACGATGGCCGTCTCTAACCGAGCGGTGGCAGCGGCATCGTGCATCGTACTCGCCTTTGCGCTTTATTTTCTCGCCCAATTTTTGACCCTTAACCTGTCCCAACCGGAAATGCTCCAGGGAGGTCTGATTTTTGGGCAGGACGGGACCATTCGAATGGCCGACCCGGCCCCTAATCCCAGCTACATCTCGGGGTTCAAGCGCCAGGTATACCAGTTCCTGTATGAGCTGACCCCCGGCGGACAGTGCTTCCAAATCGTCAACATGAACGCGGAGACACCCTGGCACTTACCGGTGTACGCCGCCTTGGTCATAGCCCTGACCACCGGCCTGGGCCTGGCAATTTTCCAGAAAAAAGACGTGAAGTAAGGAGGAGGAGATATGGCGAACTTACTGTCCGCTAACTTTTACCGCCTCTTTCGCAGCAAGGTATTCTATGTGGGCATCCTTGCCGCTGTGGTGGTGGAGGTCTACAGCCTGCTGACCGGGTACCAGTCCACTTTGCTGGAGGGTTTGGGGCTGGAAAATAAATTCTTCCTTTACCCCATCCTCTTGGTGATTGAAATGCCCGCCTTCTGTGGCCTGTTCTTCGGGGCGGAATACAGCGGCGGCACCCTGCGGAGCAAGCTGATAGCCGGAATTCCCCGGTGGAAGCTGTACGCCGCCAATCTGGTGACCGGAGCCGTGGTATCCCTGGCTTTTTCTGCCACGGCTATTGTGACAGGCTTGGCTCTTGGGTTCCTCCTGATAGGCGGCTTCCAGCTGGAAACCGGGATTTTGGCAGGCTATTTTCTTTGCTCCTTGGCGGTGGGGGTGGCCTCGGCGGCCTTTGCTGCCATGGTCGCCCTGCTGGTCCCCAACCGGGCGATTGGGCTGGTCATAGGTGTTTTAGTTGCCTTTTCCCTGCTGTTTGTGGGACAATACCTCGTGCAGGGCCTCGCGCAGCCGGAGCTGACACGGGAGCATGAACCGGTGCTTCAAAACGGGGTGGTTGTGGGGTATGCCTCCAGCCCCGACGCGCCCATGGTGCCAAACCCGAGGTATGTGGGAGGCGCCCTTCGGACGGTGTACACGTTTCTCCTGCACTTTATGCCCATGGGGCAGTGCTTCTTGGTATCCTTTCTAGGGCTGGAGGAGCCTTGGAAGCTGATGGTGGGGGCGGCGCTGTTCACAGCCCTGACCACGGCGGTGGGGCTGGCCATTTTCCAGAAAAAAGACGTGAAGTAAGGAGGGGTTCCTATGGGCTGGGCGGCAGCGGCGGTGCTGGCGGCAGTTGCCATCGCGCTGGGGGTGAAGGTCTGGCTGCTGCGCCGGGGCGCAAAGGCTTTGAGGCTGGACCTGGCCCAAAAACTGCGGGAAGATACCAACACCCTGCTGTCCCTGCCCTGCCGGGACAAGGAATTGCGGCGGCTGGCATCATCCCTCAATGAGGAGCTGCGCCTGCTGCGGAAGGAGCGCCTGCGCTGCCAGCAGGGGGATAAGGAGCTGAAGGAGGCGGTGGTGAACGTCTCCCACGACCTGCGCACGCCCTTAACGGCCCTCTCCGGCTATGTGGAGCTCTTAAAGGGCGAGCACCTCTCCCCTGCCGGGCAGCGGTACCTGGCCCAGATCGAGGACCGGGCCCAGGCCATGAAAGCCATGACCGAGGAGCTGTTCCGGTATTCCCTGGCCTCTGAGGAGGAGTCCCTCACCCTGGAGCCGGTGGACCTGCGGACCGCGGTGGAGGAGGCGCTGCTGTCCTTTTACGCCGCCCTGGAGCAGCGGGGCATCGCGCCCCAGATCACCCTGCCGGAGGACCCGGTGGTGCGGCAGCTGGACCGGGCCGCCCTCTCCCGGGTGCTAGGGAACATCCTGACAAACGCCCTCAAGTACAGCGCCGGGGACTTGGCCGTCACCCTCACCCCGAAGGGGCGGCTGGTCTTTTCCAACCTGGCCCCAGACCTGGACCCGGTGTCCGCCGGCCGGCTGTTCGACCGGTTCTACACCGTGGAGAGCTCCCGGCAGTCCACCGGGCTGGGGCTGTCCATCGCCCGGCTGCTCACCGAGCGCATGGGCGGCGCCATCACCGCCAGCTGGGAGGAAGGCCGTCTGCGGGTGGAGGCGGTTTTTCCGGGGTGAGGGAGGCCGGGCTTGCGCCCGGCCTTTTGTGTTCTCCCCCCGAAAAGTCCCTATTCCCTTCCGGGGAAAGCCATAGTATAATAGGAGGGAAAACTTTGGGCAGGAGGGAGCGCCTTGGCGGACCCTATCATCAATCTCGGCATACTGGCCCACGCCGACGCCGGGAAAACCACCATCACAGAACAGCTGCTCCTGGCCGGGGGCGCCATCCGCCAGGCGGGGGACGTGGATGAGGGCACCACCCAGACAGACTGGCTGGACGTGGAGCGGCTGCGGGGCATCTCGGTCCGGTCCGCCTCCACGGTGCTGCGCTGCGGCGGGGTGCGCGTCCAGGTGATCGACACCCCCGGCCACGTGGACTTTTTGGGCGAGGTGGAGCGGTGCCTCACCGTGCTGGACGGGGCCGTGCTGGTGCTCTCCGCGGTGGAGGGCGTCCAGGCCCAGACCCGGCTGCTCTGGCGGGCATTGGAGTCCCTGGGTATCCCCACCCTGTTGGTGGTCAACAAGGTGGACCGGCTGGGCTGCGACATCGAAGGCGTGGTGCGCCAGCTGCGGGAGGAGTGCTCCCCCCGGCTGCTGGCCACCCAGCAGGTGGAACGCCCCGGCACCGGCCAGTGCCAGATTTTGGAGAGCCCCGGCTTTTGGGAGGACGCCCTGGCCGCGGCCGCGGAATACGACGACGCCCTGGCCGA
>ERZ1643247.2957-NODE-2957-length-12615-cov-7.075478_pt1 | contig 12615 bp, 18 predicted proteins | sample MGYA00579264_ERZ1643247 | MGnify/ENA primary metagenome ERZ1643247 (study PRJEB29033, sample SAMEA4952262) | chicken gut metagenome | biome: Broiler Chicken; feature: Gastrointestinal Tract; material: Caecum | place: Ireland | collected 2018 | study: Broiler... | reverse complement strand
ATGGAGCTGTCCGAGCGGAACGCGAGTTTCCATTGAAAATCCTGTTTTTAGCCTGCATCCGGGGTTTTGTTGTTTTACTTATTCTGCGGAACGGAGATCAAAATCTCCTCGGCCGCTCTCCGAATACGATTTCTGTTTCCTCTGTATCCGAGTATTTTCGGATCTTTTTCCAGTCCCATGTCACAGATAAATTCAATTTTTATTCTGCTTCCGGAAGATGGAACTGGTCATTTCTACGGTCCGGTCGATCTGTTCCTGTTCTTCCCTGCTTTTGCCTTCTTTTATTATTTCAAGGATAAGTGTTACTTCATCTGGTGAAAAACGAATTCCCTGTTTGTTTGCATTTGTGATAAGAGCCAGCATAATGGGAGCAAGTTCCCGGCCGGATTTTCCGGAGGTCCTGGATGCGGCCATTTTAATCAGTTCCAGCTTGGCCGGCTCCATCCCCTGTATCCGGGGATTGTTCATCCATTCGTTCATCATCTTCATCTCCTTTCCTGATATCGTCCGGTGTCTGGGAAAACATGGCGTTATACATGCGGAACGTTTCCTGCTGTTCGGGGGTCAGCATGCCCATGACCAGATCCATGGGAGAAAAGCCTCCTTCTTCGCCGGAGAAAGAGGAAGTTTCTTTCATCATTTCTGCTGTTTCCATGATTTCCTTCAGGTTTATAATCATATCCAGCATTTCAGCATCTTTCCGGGAAAGGTAAGGTTTCAGGCTGGTCAGAATGTCGAACAGAGAGGAGGACGTTTTGTTCAGTGCCTGTGCGCGGATACTGCTCTGTTTTCCGCTGAAAAGGGAAAGGGCCTGGCGCAGTTCCTGCATCTTGACAAAGGCGGCAAGCATCTGCCTCCCGGACGCAGGAGTGTACGGAATGAGAAGCTTTACGGCCTGAAGGGCAGGTGAAGTTACAAGTTCGTCAAAAGGTGTCATCGGTTCCGGCGGTTTCTTTTCCATAGCAACTCCTGATTATCACGTTGTAAATATATATGTGAAGAAGAATAAAAATATACATTCCGGGGAAGAATAGGACGGAAGAGAAATGGGAGAAGAGAGAAAAGAGAAAATCCTTTTTTACGGGAAAATCATACTATAAAAGTATAGAAGAAAAGAGAAAGGAAAGAACGGAAAATGGGAAGGAAATTAATTATTGACGGAAATGCTGTATATGAAATTGACGAAGAATGTATGTTGAAACGACGTGTTGATCAGAAAAGAGACTGTGAAGATAAGAGGGAAAATATACCAGGTGCAAAAAACAGATATCAGGAAAATAACAGCGGAATACAGAAAGACAAATAAAAGAAACGGGGTGTGCAGCAAAATGCACACCCCGTTTTGTCATAACCGGCTGTCAGATCAGCATCCACATCCGCATCCGTTGCCGCCGAATCCGCCGCAGCAGAAGAGCAGGAGAATGATCCACAGGCAGCTGTCGTTGCCGCATCCGTTGCCGCTGAATGTGCTGCCGCCACATCCGCCGCAGCAGCAAAGCAGAAGGATAATCCACAGGCAGGAAGACATTCCGTTTCCATTGTCACATCCACATCCGCAGTTTGTAGCAGTTAAATCACTCATGTTAAATCCTCCATTTAGGTTTATTTACAGTTTATAGTATGCGTCAGAAAGGAAAGTGTGCTTTGCCGCTGAAGGAAAATTTCATCCTGGGAAAACCTGCTTCCGGAATTCCCGGGATTTTTGACAGAGTCAGGCCTTCATCAGCTGCTCCACATTCAGAAGACCCCATCCGGATTCGGTTCCGGGAATTTTTACGCAGGATTCCCGGAGCCTGAGTTTTGCTTCTACATTTGTCATATCCGGGTATTTTGACAGAAGGCAGGCGAGAGCCCCTGATACGACAGGTGTCGCCATAGATGTGCCGCTTTTCATTATATAGGGCGGCTCGCCGGGAAAAGGAAAGCGGGAGTTGCAGCTTAGAATTCCGGTCCCGGGGGCGAAAACATCCGGCTTGACGATGCATTCACTTGTAGGTCCTCTGCCGGAATAGTTGAATCGCTCCCAGCGGGCGGGGGAAAGGAGAGGCGGTGAATCCGGGACACCTACAGTGATCACCTTTCTGCTGTTCCCGGGTACGACTACAGAACCCGACCGGGGCCCGTAATTTCCTGCGGAGACAACTACAATAAGTCCCATATCCCACAGCTCTTCCACAGCGTTCAGCAGCTGATCTTTCTGAGACTGGCCAAGATCCGGCTGGGTTCCTACGGAAATATTGACGATACGGATCCCGAAGGGAACGGCTGACTCCATAACCCAGTGTATACCGCTGATTACATTGTCTACGTTGCCGTTTCCTTCCCGGTCCAGTACTTTCCCGATCAGAAGGTCTGTTCCGGGAGCCATACCGGCATATGTTCCGTCAGAGGCTCTGCCGTTTCCGGCCAGGATTCCGGCCACGTGCGTGCCGTGGCCGCTGTCGTCCCGGCATTTTATACTGTTTCCGGTAAAGTCGCGGAAAGCGGCAATCCGGTCTTTCAGATCCGGGTGAAGGGCGATTCCGGTATCCAGAATGGCGGCGCAGATCCCGTTTCCCACATACCTGCTGTCTGTGGTATCTTTACACCAGTAATGAACGGTTTGTTTTACCCATTTCATAAAATAATCCTTTTTAATTTAAGAATATTCGCATTTCCAGAAATTGTCCTGACAGGATGGAAAGAAAAAAACGGGCGAGGTGTAAAGAAAAAATACTTGACACATAAAATCCTTTCGTGTATGATAGCAAAGGTGACTGTGATGAATAAGATTTTAGAGCAGGCTTTATTATATGATTTTTACGGCGAGCTTCTGACTCCTCATCAGAAGGAGATCTATGAAAAGTTCGTTCTTGAGGATCTTTCTCTTGGCGAGATCGCAGAGGATGCCGGAATCAGCCGGCAGGGCGTACACGATCTGATCCGCCGCTGCCAGAAAGCCCTGGAAGGGTACGAGGCCAAACTTCACCTGGTGGAGCGGTTTCTTTCCATTAAAGAAAAAGTCAGTCGGATTGACGAGATTCTGGGCGAGTGGGAGCGGGGAGAGGAAGAATCAGAGAAAATTGCAGGAAAGATCCGAAAAATTTCTGATGCAATTATTGAAGAACTGTAGAAACAGAATAATATCTGAAACGATGCAGGCAGAGCTCAGAAAACAGAGTGGAATTAAGATGATTTAGAGGGATATCAGAATGGCATTTGACAGCTTAACTGAAAAACTACAGAATGTATTCCGGAATCTGCGCAGCAAGGGAAGACTTACAGAGGATGACGTCAAAACAGCGCTGAAGGAAGTCAAAATGGCTCTTCTGGAAGCAGATGTCAATTTTAAGGTGGTCAAAGGATTTATCAAAGATGTCCAGGAACGTGCGGTGGGCCAGGACGTTATGAACGGGCTGAACCCCGGACAGATGGTGATTAAGATTGTAAATGAAGAGCTGATAAAACTTATGGGCTCCGAGACGACGGAGATCAGACTGCAGCCCGGAAGCGCCATGACTGTTATTATGATGGCGGGTCTTCAGGGCGCAGGTAAAACGACCACTACCGCAAAGCTGGCGGGCAAGTTCAAGCTGAAGGGGAAGAAACCGCTTCTTGTGGCCTGTGATGTGTACCGTCCCGCGGCTATAAAACAGCTGCAGATTAACGGTGAGAAGCAGGGCGTGGAGGTTTTCTCCATGGGAGACAAGAACCGTCCGGCGGACATTGCAAAGGCTGCGGTACAGCATGCGGCAAAAAACGGAAATAACATTGTGATCCTGGATACAGCGGGCCGGCTGCATATCGATGAAGATATGATGGCAGAGCTCAGGGAGATTAAAGAGACGGTAGAAGTACACCAGACGATACTTGTTGTGGATGCCATGACAGGACAGGATGCGGTGAATGTAGCCGGAACATTTAATGAGAAAATAGGGATTGACGGAGTGATTGTCACCAAGCTGGACGGCGATACGAGAGGCGGTGCGGCGCTGTCGATCAAGGCGGTAACCGGCAGACCGATCCTATATGTAGGTATGGGCGAGAAGCTGTCCGATCTGGAACAGTTTTATCCGGACAGAATGGCTTCCCGTATTCTCGGTATGGGCGATGTTCTGACCCTGATTGAAAAAGCAGGGGCGGAGATGGATGAAGAGAAGGCCATGAAAATGGCTGATAAGATGAAGAAAGCCCAGTTTGATTTTGATGATTATCTGGAAAGCATGGCCCAGATGCGCAAGATGGGCGGCCTGTCCAGTATTATGAGTATGATGCCGGGACTGGGCGGACTTGGCGGCAAGGGGAAAATGCCGGATCTGGATTCAGAGGAAAATGAAAAGAAGATGGCCAGAATGGAAGCCATGATTTACTCTATGACGCCGGAGGAAAGAAGAAATCCGGATCTGCTCAATCCTTCCAGAAAACACCGGATTGCCAGAGGCGCCGGAGTGGATATTGCGGAAGTAAACCGCATGGTAAAACAGTTTAATGAGTCCAGGAAGATGATGAAGAAACTTCCGGGAATGATGGGCGGCAAAGGTGGTAAAAAAGGCAGGTTCAGACTTCCTTTTTGACACATAGATCATGCCGGAGGCGGCAGGCTGCAGATGCGGCGGGGCTGACGGCAGAAGAAACAAACAAAAAGAAAAATATATTTAAGAGGTGAAAGAAATGGCAGTAAAGATCAGATTAAGAAGAATGGGACAGAAGAAGGCTCCTTTTTATAGAATCGTAGTAGCTGATTCCAGATCCCCGAGAGACGGCAGATTTATCGAGGAGATCGGAACATACGATCCGAACTGTGATCCCAGTGCGATCAAGGTAGACGAGGAAGCCGCTAAGAAGTGGTTAAGCAACGGCGCTCAGCCGACAGAGGTTGTAGGAAAGATCTTCAAGGCAGCAGGTATTGAGAAATAAGTTGACTTCGCGGAGGTGCGCGTAAGATGAAGGAATTAGTTGAAGTAATTGCAAAAGCGCTTGTGGACCATCCGGAGGAAGTCTCTGTAAATGAGAAGAAGGAAGGCCGTACAACCGTACTGGAACTTCATGTCGCAGACGGCGATATGGGAAAAGTAATCGGCAAACAGGGCCGTATTGCAAAAGCGATCCGCTCCGTTGTGAAAGCGGCCGCGGCAAAAGAAGACAAAAGAGTCGTTGTCGATATTGTGTAGCAGTCTCTGGCTGTGCAGCAGGTATGGCATGACGGATATGAGAAAGAGGGACAGTTTTCCGGTTCGGGGAGTCTGCCCCTTTCTTTTTCACATATGGGCATGTTCAGGTAATTGAAGGAATACCGGACTTGATTTTACAGAAAAACAGAAACAGAAAGGAAAAGGAGAAATGGAACAGTTTCTTCAGGTGGGGGTGATTTCTTCCACCCATGGAATCCGGGGGGAAGTCAAAGTCTTTCCGACAACAGATGATCCGGCCCGGTTTAAAAAGCTGAAAAAAGTGCTTCTGGACACGGGAAAGGAACGGCTTGAGCTGGAAGTTCAGTCTGTGAAATTTTTCAAGCAGTTCGTAATCGTGAAATTCAAAGGCATTGATAATATAAATGATATAGAAAGATATAAAGGAAAAAGTCTTCTGGTTCCAAGAGAGAATGCGGTAAAGCTGGAGAAAGATGAGTATTTTATTGCAGATCTGATCGGTATGGAAGTATATACGGATGAGGACATGCCGGGCGGGCGCCGGTTCGGGGTGCTTAAGGATGTCATGGAGACCGGAGCCAATGAAGTCTATATGATAGATTCGGATGAGCACGGTGAAGTGCTTGTTCCTGCGATCCGGCAGTGTATCCTGGATGTAAATGTGGAAAAGCGTATCATGAGAATTCATCTGATGGATGGTCTTATATAATAAGTAAGAAAGCCGGAAACAGCCGGTTATAAGGAGACAGAAAAATGAACTTTCACATACTTACATTATTTCCTGAGATGGTTATGGACGGGCTTAATACAAGTATTATCGGCCGGGCGGTCAGCGCGGGCCGGCTGTCGATTGAGGCGGTAAATATCCGGGATTACGCCTTTAATAAACATCAGAGTGTGGACGATTATCCCTATGGCGGGGGAGCCGGAATGCTTATGCAGGCGGAGCCGGTATATCTGGCGTATAAGGCTGTGGAGGAGAAAATCCGTGCCGGCAGAGAAGATGCGGAAAAAGATGTGTCCGTATGTATGGAAGAAAAGGGCGCTGCAGGAGAAGTGCAGAACACGGGGAAGATTCCTGAAGAAAAGCATCCGCGTGTCGTTTACCTCTCTCCCCAGGGAGAGGTGTTCAATCAGAAGATGGCGGAAGAACTGGCACAGGAAGAGGATCTGATTCTGCTTTGCGGCCATTATGAAGGAATCGATGAGCGTGTTCTGGAGGAGATTGTTACAGATTATGTTTCGATCGGAGATTACGTGCTTACAGGAGGCGAACTGCCGGCGATGGTAATGGTTGACGCGATTTCCAGGCTTGTTCCGGGAGTGCTCCACAATGATGTGTCTGCCGAGTTTGAATCTTTTCAGGATAATCTTCTGGAATATCCCCAGTATTCCAGGCCGGAAGAATGGCATGGGAAAAAAGTCCCGCCGGTGCTTCTGTCCGGGCATCATGCCAATATTGAAAAATGGCGCCGGGAGCAGTCGATTATCCGTACTTATGAGAGAAGACCGGATCTTCTGGAAAAGTGCGAGCTGAACGAGAAAGAAAAGCAGTGGTTCAGAGAATGGCTGGCTGAGAAAAAACTTTGATTGGGGCTTGAAAAAGCTGTAGAAATATGCTACACTACAAAAGTTGTGAAAAGAAGAGCGATGGTCCTCTGGCACAAAAATGTGTTAAGAACGTCAAATATGAAGGAGGTCACACAAAATGAACGAGATCATTAAGAAGATCGAAGCAGAGCAGTTAAAAGAGAATGTACCGGAGTTCCATGTAGGTGATACTGTAAGAGTACATGCAAAGATTAAAGAGGGAAACCGTGAAAGAATTCAGGTTTTTGAAGGAACTGTCCTTAAGAAACAGGGCGGCGGCGCAAGAGCTACTTTTACAGTGAGAAAGACATCCAATGGAATCGGTGTTGAGAAGACATGGCCGATTCACTCACCGCATGTTGAAAAAGTAGAAGTTGTTCGCAGAGGTAAAGTAAGAAGAGCGAAACTGAACTACTTAAGAAGCCGCGTCGGAAAAGCTGCGAAAGTAAAAGAATTAGTAAAATAGTAACTATGAGAGGGACAATTACAGATTTGTAGTTTGTCCCTTTTCTTATAAATAAGAAATATGCACAAGAATTCGGGGAGGAGTCATGCAGGAACTGAAGTTTAGCAGAAAGCGAAAAGGAACATCCGGAATATCGGGCAGAAGATCTTCCGGGCGTTCTGATCTTCGGTTTGAGAGTGAAAAAAGGGGAAGGCGCCATTCGGGGGGATACGGACAGCCCAGACGTGTAAATGTTGCCGGAATACTGTGCTGGATCGGCGAGATCATTCTGGTCTGCGCGGCGGCTGTTTTCCTCGTTCTTGCCTTCGGGCACAGAGTCAGCAATACCGGGGAATCCATGGAACCGGCGCTGGATAACGGGGAAGTGGTACTGGTGAACCGGCTGAGTTACCGGCTGTTTTCACCGGACAGAGGAGATATTGTGGTTTACAGCCAGGACGGAAGTGAACAGTATTCGATTAAAAGAATTGTAGGACTGCCGGGAGAGACAATTCAGATTGTGGAAGGCAGCATATACATTGACGGGGAACAGCTGACGGAAAATGTCTATGCAGACGATATTTCTTATGCAGGGCTGGCTTCCGCACCTGTTGAGCTTGGCGATAAGGAGTATTTCGTGATAGGCGATAATGCTGCTTCCAGCGATGACAGCAGAAGTCCGGATGCAGGTCCGGTCAGTGAAGATGAGATTTACGGAAAAGTGTGGTTTGTGGCAAGTTTCGGAGACCACTTTGGATTTATATAGGAGGGGAAGATATGCATTTTCAGTGGTATCCGGGACATATGACAAAAGCCCGGCGGATGATGCAGGAAAATATAAAACTGATTGATCTGATTATTGAGCTGGTAGATGCCCGGATTCCCTTAAGCAGCAGAAATCCGGATATCGATGAAATGGGAAAAAACAAGGCCCGGCTGATTGTTCTGAATAAGGCGGATCTGGCGGAAGAAAGAAGAAACGAAGAATGGGTTGAATACTTTAAGGAAAAGGGATATTCTGCTGTCAGAGTCAACTCAAAGAAGGGCGGAGGCATTAAATCCATACAGTCTGTAATTCAGGAGGCATGCCGGGAGAAGACAGAAAGAGACAGGCGCAGAGGAATTTTAAACCGTCCGGTGCGCGCCATGGTTGCCGGAATTCCGAATGTCGGAAAGTCTACATTTATCAATACACTGGCAGGCAAAGCCTGCGCAAAGACCGGAAACAAACCGGGAGTGACAAAAGGAAAGCAGTGGATCCGGCTGAATAAAAGCGTGGAGCTTCTTGATACGCCCGGAATTCTCTGGCCGAAATTTGAAGATCAGACAGCAGCGCTTAAGCTGGCTTTTATCGGTTCGATCAAGGACGAGATCCTTCAGACAGAAGAACTGGCGGCAGAGCTGATCCGGTTCCTGGAAAGGGAGTATGCCGGAGCTATCGGAGAAAAGTATTCTGTGGAGACGGCAGAAGATCCGTATGAGTGTCTCAGGAGAATTGCGGAAAGCCGCCACTGCCTTGTAAGAGGAAGCGAACTTGATACAGAGAAAGCAGCGGTGCTTCTGCTTGATGATTTCCGTAACGGACGGCTTGGACGGATCACATTGGAAAATCCGGCGGATATGGCCGGAAAATGACAGGAATTATAAGGCTGGCGAAAGAAAGGAAATGACCGATGAAGAAAAGTATTGCAAAAGAGCTGGGCGCATGGTTATTATATATTCTGATAATTATAGGCATATCATATCTTGTGATCACGTTTGTGGGACAGAGGACGCAGGTGAGCGGCCATTCCATGGAGACAACTCTTTCAGACGGAGATCAGCTTATTGTTGACAAGATATCATATCGTTTCCGGGATCCGAGCCGATACGATATTGTAGTTTTCCCGTACAAATACGAGAAGAATACATATTATATCAAACGAATTATCGGACTCCCCGGAGAGACGGTTCAGATTGTGGACGGATATGTTTATATTGACGGGCAGAAGCTGGATGAACATTATGGCAATGAAGTAATGGAAAATGCGGGAATCGCTGCGGAGCCTCTGGTTCTGGGGGATGATGAGTATTTTGTGCTGGGCGACAACCGGAATAACAGCCAGGACAGCAGAGCAGCCAATGTAGGAGTGATACACAGAGATGATCTGCTGGGAAGAGCGTGGGTGCGTATCTGGCCGCTGAATAAATTTGGAGTGATCAGACATGAGTAAAAGCATTTCCCAGATCAGACAGGAGTTTGACGGGGCGGATGAAGAAAGAGGAGAAGAACTCTGCCGGCTTTACAGCGGAGATGCCAGAACAGGCGTACAGAATCTGATTATCCGGTACAGGCGGAAAAAAGAGGCTTTAAGAAAAGAAAGAGCACGTCTCTGGGAGATGATGATCTATGAGAGAAAGTACAGCGGATATGAACGGATCTGCGGCATTGACGAGGCGGGAAGAGGCCCCCTTGCCGGTCCGGTAGTCGCCGGAGCGGTTATTCTCCCGAAAGACTGCGAGATACTTGGGGTAAATGATTCCAAGAAGCTGTCGGCAAAAAAAAGAGAGCTTTTATACGATGAGATTATGGAAAAAGCAGTTGCCGCTTCCGTGGGCATCGTATCTCCGCAGCGCATTGACGAGATCAATATTCTTCAGGCCACCTATGAAGCTATGAGAAAAGCAGTTGCCGGTCTTGGAACGGAACCGGATATTCTCTTAAATGATGCGGTTACCATACCGGAAGTTGTTATTCCGCAGATCCCTATAGTGAAGGGAGACGCAAAAAGCGTGTCCATTGCGGCAGCCAGCATTATTGCAAAAGTCACAAGGGACCGTATTATGGTGGAATATGAAAGACGGTTTCCGGGATATGGCTTTGCTTCAAACAAGGGATATGGTTCTGCAGAGCATATTGAAGCGCTGCGGCGGCTGGGGCCGACCCCGATTCACAGAAACAGTTTTATCAGTAATTTTGTCTGAACATATGGAAGCGGCGCCGGGAAATCCGTCAGCACCGCCGGGGTAATTGATGCGTATGGAAAAAAGAAATGCAGAAAGAAATAAAAGAAGGACAGGAACAAGATATGAGCAGGCAGCGGGATTTTTTCTGGAACAGATCGGGTATGAAGTTCTGGAGTATAATTACCGCTGCCGGTTTGGTGAAATAGATATTATTGCAAAAGACGGTATCTGTCTGGTATTCTGTGAAGTGAAGTACCGTTCCGGCAGAGAAAAGGGAAGTCCTCTTGAAGCCGTGGACAATCGCAAACAGCAGAGGATTTTCCGGTGCGCTTCTCATTATCTGGCCGGCCGGGGACTGGAAGATGTGCCGTGCCGGTTTGATGTAATCGGAATTGAGGGGACGGCGGTCACTCATATCAAAAACGCATTTACAGGCTGATGTGTCAGGAAAAACCGCCCTGCAGCGGAACAGAAAAGAGAAATTGAACTGTCGGAAAGACGGAGTTTTGGAGAAAGGCGGTGTGCCAGTGGGACTGGGACTGAAGTATAAAGATAGTCGGCATATATTTGAGGAGCGGGGGGAAAATATCCCGTATCTGGAATTTCCTCTTCTGAGAGATTCCGGAATTGTAAATCACGGGTTCTCCACCCGGCTGGGAGGAGTAAGTACCGGCTGTTTCGCAGAGATGAACCTGAGTTTTGACAGAGGAGACCGGCCGGAAGCGGTACGGGAGAACTTCCGCAGGATCGGAAAAGCTCTGGGGGTGGAATGCGAAGATATGGTTCTGTCGCAGCAGACCCATACAACAAATGTACGTTTTGTGACGGCGGAGGACAGAGGAAAGGGAATTGTCCGGGAAAGAGACTATACGGACGTAGACGGTATGGTTACGAATGTGCCGGGGATCTGCCTTGTTACATCCTATGCGGACTGTGTGCCCCTGTACTTTGTTGATCCGGTAAGAAAAGCTATCGGCCTGAGCCATTCCGGATGGCGCGGCACGGCAGGACGGATCGGCCAGAAGACCATTGAAAAAATGCAGCAGTATTTCGGCTCGGATCCCTCTGATATACTGGCGGCAATCGGCCCTTCGGTATGTATGGACTGCTATGAAGTCAGTGAAGATGTGGTTCTCCGTTTTCAGGAAACCTTTGATAAACAGGCGTGTCCGGAGCTTTTTTATAAAAAGAAGGACGGGAAATATCAGTTGAATCTGTGGAAGGCAAATGAGATTATATTCCGGGAGGCGGGGATTCTTCCGGAGCATATGGCGGTTACAAATCTGTGCACCCACTGTAACAGCAGTATTCTGTATTCTCACAGGGCACAGGGAAACAGGCGGGGCAATCTGTGTGCATTTCTTGCCCTGAAGAAAGATTAGGGAAAGGGGAAGGAACTATGTTACTGGCAGCAGCAAATACAACCGATGAATCGGTTACGGATATTCTTGATTCTGCAACAGAAGTTACTACGGAAGCGACAAAAGAAGTAAATGGATTTTTTCAGTTCGTCGAAGACAATATTCCGAATATTATTTCTTTTGGAATAAAAGTAGCCCTTGCTCTTGTTTTCTTTTTTATCGGCGGGAAAGTGATCGGATGGATCCGGAAGATTGTCCGGCGTTCGTTTGAACGGACCGGAGCGGATACAGGCGTGATGCAGTTTGTAGATTCTATGCTCAAATTTGGTCTGTATGCGCTTCTTGTTTTTATGATTGCCACAAATTTCGGAGTGGAATCTTCCTCTGTGGCAGCGCTGATCGCTTCGGCCGGCGTAGCGGTAGGTCTTGCTCTGCAGGGGAGTCTTTCCAATTTCGCCGGAGGTATCCTCATTCTTATTCTGAAGCCGTTTGCTGTGGGAGATTATATCATGGTGACACAGGAAGGAATTGAAGGTACGGTTAAGGAGATCCAGATTTTTTATACAAAAATGGCCACAGTAGATAACCAGACAGTAGTTGTGCCAAACAGTATTCTGACCAGCAACAGTCTGACGAATGTAACAGCAAGGCCGGAGAGAAAGCTTGATCTGAAAGTCGGGATTTCGTATGAGGCAGATATGAAGCAGGCCAAGCGTATCATAGAGGATATGCTTCACAGAGATCCGTCGGTTATTCAGGATGAGGAGATTCTTGTATTTGTATCTGATCTGGCTGACAGCGCGGTAATGATCGGCCTTCGGGCATGGGTGAAAACAGAGGAATACTGGGCTGTCAGATGGCGGATTCTGGAACAGATCAAAGAGGAATTTGATAAAGCCGGAATCGAGATCCCATACAATCAGCTCACAGTCCATTTATCCGGGGACGGAGGGAGTCAGAAGACGGGGATGTGAGTACGGCCGGAGCCGGCACAGGCGGAAGTAAAAAGATATGGGCCGGAAAGAGAAAAAAACAGTTGAAATTTGTATGAAAACAGGATATAATAACAAAGTCCGCATAAAGCGGACAATATGCCGGAATAGCTCAGTCGGTAGAGCACTTCACTCGTAATGAAGGGGTCGTC
>ERZ1643247.2956-NODE-2956-length-12617-cov-3.898424_pt1 | contig 12617 bp, 9 predicted proteins | sample MGYA00579264_ERZ1643247 | MGnify/ENA primary metagenome ERZ1643247 (study PRJEB29033, sample SAMEA4952262) | chicken gut metagenome | biome: Broiler Chicken; feature: Gastrointestinal Tract; material: Caecum | place: Ireland | collected 2018 | study: Broiler... | reverse complement strand
GGTACAGGTGATCGTCACGTTTCTGGCTGTTCTGGAGCTGATGAAAACCGGGAAAATACAGATTTCACAAAAGGAAATCTTCGGGGATATTCTGATTGAATCTCTGGAGCCGGAGGATACGGTGGTAGAGCCGTATGTGGAAGAAGGGAAAGAAGGGACATGATGGAGCACAGAGAAAAAACGCCGGAGGCAGCCGTAGAAGCAATTTTATTTGCCATGGGAGAATCCGTGGAGCTTTCCAGGATTGCGTCTGCCATCGGAAAAGAACCGGAGGAGACAAGGGAGCTTCTTCAGAATATGAAGGAGCGGTATGAGCAGGAGGACAGAGGCATCCGGCTCATAGAGCTGGAAGGAGCCTTTCAGCTCTGTACCAAGCAGGAATACTACGACTGCCTGACAGCTGTGGCCGCACAGCCGAAGAAAGCGGTTCTGACAGATGTCATGCTGGAGACGCTGTCCATCATCGCCTACAAGCAGCCGGTGACGAAGGCGGAAATTGAGAAAATCCGCGGAGTAAAATGCGACCATGCGGTCAACAGGCTGATCGAATACGATCTGGTACAGGAGCTGGGGCGTCTGGATGCGCCGGGAAGACCCATTCTGTTTGGTACTACAGAGGAGTTTTTGCGGTGTTTCGGCGTGGATTCTACGGAGCACCTGCCGGAAATAAATCCGGTGAAGCTGGAGGATTTCAAGGCTGAGGCGGAAGCAGAGATTGAAGTGGAAATCTGAAAACAGGGGGAGGTAAGTGATGATTCACTTAAGACATGTGAGCAAAATATACGGGAGTATGGGCCGGAAGGCCGTGGATGATCTGAACTGGGATGTGGAGGATGGAAAAATCACCGGCTTTATCGGGCCCAACGGAGCAGGGAAAACTACCACACTGAAGATGATTACCGGTATCCTGGCACCCACGGAGGGAGAGATTCTGATTAACGGAAAGAATATCGTGAGCAGCCCTCTGGAAGCCAAGCTTCAGTTTGGCTTTGTGGCGGACAGTCCTGATGCGTTTCTGCGGATCAGGGGCATCGAATATCTGAACTTTATGGCTGATATCTACGGCGTAGGCTCCCGGGAGAGGGAGGAATTCATTCAGAAGACGGCGGCCCGCTTCGAGATGGAGGATGTGCTGGGCAGCCGGATTCAGAGCTATTCCCACGGTATGCGCCAGAAAATCATGGTCATGGGAGCGCTGATTCATAATCCTTCTGTCTGGATTCTGGACGAGCCCCTTACGGGTCTTGATCCCCGTTCTGCCTTTGAATTGAAGGAAATGATGAGGGAGCATGCCGACGCGGGCAATTCTGTACTGTTTTCTACTCATGTGCTGGAGGTGGCAGAAAAGCTCTGCGACCAGATCGGCATCATCAATCATGGCAGACAGGTGTACCTGGGCACTCTGGATGCTTTAAAGGAGCAGTATCCCGGCCAGACGCTGGAAAATATTTTCCTGGAGATTACCAGCCATGCGTAATCTGTTTCGGCTGACCCGTTTTCTTCTGAAAAATGGCCAGGGAAGAAGTCAGAGTGAAAACGGTGAGAAAAAGCGTATGGCCCTTTATATTCTGCTGGCGGTCTGCTTTCTGCCGGTGGCGGGCCTTTTATTTGCGGCAGGACAGGAAATGTATCGCCTGCTGCATCCCGTCGGAATGGAAGCTGCATTGATTGAAGTGATTTGTATTGTCGGTGCGCTGACCTTTTTTCTCTTCGGGCTTGCATCGGTACTCAGCGTATTTTATCTGTCTGCGGATGTGACTATGCTGCTGCCTCTGCCCTTGCGCCCTGCGGAGATCGTGGGAGCAAAATGGCTGATCTGCCTGCTGCAGGAATATCTTCTGGTGCTTTTTGTCTTTCTGCCGCTGCTGGCCGGATACGGATTTGCCGGACAGATGGGAGCCGGGTACTGGATTTTGGCAGCCTTGGGGTGCGCTGCCCTCCCGGCAGTGCCGCTGATTTACGGAGCCGTCCTGACCATGCTGATTATGCGGGTTTTTAAAAATATACGGAATAAGGATTTTCTGAGCTATCTCGGCCTTATTTTGGCGCTGGTGCTGGCTGTAGGCGCGCAGTTTCTGGCGCGCGGAATGGAAAATGTTCAGGCAGAATCCGTCGTCGGATTTCTGGAGGGACAGGAAGGGCTGTTCCATATTCTGTACCGGATATTTCCCAGTTTTACGTTTCTGTCCAGAGGGATCGGATATGCTTCGCTGCCGGATATGCTGCTGTTTTATGTGACAACCTTGGCTTTTCTGGTGGTGTTCCTTCTGATTGCTCAGAAAATTTATCTTCCCGCAGCTCTGGGTATGAGCGAAGCGGCAGGCAGCAAAAAAAAGCTGACGGATGCCCAGGTACAGAAGGAGCTTAAGCGAAAGGATCCCATAAAGGCCTATCGGCGGATTGAGTGGAAAAAACTGTGCCGCACGCCGGTCTATTTTATGAACTGCGTGCTGATGGCTCTGATCTGGCCGGTTCTGTGCCTGGCGATCATACTCTTCAGCGTGTTTCAGAGCGCGGGAGACAGCGAATTTCAGGAGCTGATGCGGCTTCTGAGTGACGGAGGACTTCAGGCAGGCAGCCTGCTGCGGGGCGATTTCCCGGTAGCTGTGGCGGTTCTGGTCGTGGGCTGCGCTGTCGCGTTTTTCTCCTTGTTTTGCCAGATTTCTTCTACAGCCATTTCACGTCAGGGAAAAAATTTCATTTTTATGAAATTTATCCCTCTTTCCTATGAAGAGCAGATCCGGGGGCTGGTGTCCTGCGGCATTCGTGTGGGAACACTGGGAATTTTGCCCCTGGTACTGATACTGAACGCAGGCGCGGTGTTTTTCGGACTGCATCCTGTGACCCTTGTATACAGCACGGCTATTGTGGTACTTTTTGTCCATATGGTCAATTACCAGCAGCTGTATATGGATATCTGCCATCCTAAGCTGGAATGGGATACGGAAACAGCTGCTGTCAAGCAGAATTACAGGGCAATGCTGTCAATGGTTATCAATCTGCTGATTGGCGGCGCGCTGATCGGATTAGGATTTCTGTTGTACCGGAATCTGTCGGTAAATATTCATCTGCTGACAGTTCTTCTGATATTGGTTCTGACGGCGCTGACTGTCTGGATGCGCCATTTGCTTTTTTCCTCGGGCACGAGGGTCCTGGAGAAACTGGAGTAGTGCCGGAGAAAGCAGGGCCGGAGAGGGCATACGTTTGCCTTTTCCGGCATTTCTCATCCCGTGAAAGCATAGATTATAGAAAATGTCTGTCCATTCTGAGTCAGAAATACTCTGTCCGGCATAAAAACCGCGCCGGATGGGAAAAGTTTACCGGGAGTATTGTATGTTTTGGAATGGAGAGGAGGAACCGGGGTGAAATTTGAAAAGCTTATCTGCGCCATAGCCGTGATCGTGGCACTGGTTTTCGGAAACGTTCCGGCTGTCCGGGCGGAGGGAGAATTCGACGGCAGCAGCCTGTATGCAGCTTCCGCATGTCTGATGGACGGCGATTCCGGAAGGGTGCTGTTCGGCAAGGAAGCTGATACGCCGCTCCCCATGGCCAGCACCACAAAGATTATGACCTGTATTCTGGCACTGGAGATGACGGAGGATCCGTATTCTGTCATAGTAACTGCTTCTGACAATGCGGCGGCGCAGCCGGCGGTTCATCTGGGCGTACATGAAGGACAGCAGTTTTATCTGCAGGACCTTCTCTATGCTCTGATGCTGGAATCTTATAATGATGCGGCGGTGATGATCGCAGAGGCAATCGGCGGATCAGTAGAAGGCTTTGCGGCGCTGATGAATGAGAAGGCGGCGGAGATCGGCTGTACGGATACCCATTATGTGACGCCCAACGGCCTGGACGGAGCTGACGAGGGTGGTTCTCATCATACCACGGCATCGGATCTGGCGCTGGTTATGCGGTACTGCATCCGCCAGTCTCCAAAGGCGGCGGCCTTTCTGGAGATTACGCAGACGCCGTCCCACAGCTTCTGGGATCTGGAACAGACGGGCATATATGACTGCACAAATCATAATGCGTTTCTGACTATGATGGACGGAGCGCTGTCAGGCAAGACAGGATTTACGTCTCAGGCCGGCTACTGCTATGTGGGAGCGCTGCAGCAGGGTGACAGATGCTTTATCGTGGCCCTTCTGGCATGCGGATGGCCGAATAACCGGGATTATAAATGGGCAGATACCCGCAAGCTGATGGAGTATGGCCTGGAAAATTATGAATACCGGGATGTGTTTGACAGCAGTGCGGGGCAGGTGGTGCTTCCTGTGAAGAATGGCCGTTATGAAGGCTATCCGGCGTCAGGCACTGCAAAGGCGGCAGTGAGTCCGGTGCTTTATTCAGGAGAAGCGCATCTGAATGTGCTGCTGCGTCAGGATGAAGTAGTGGAAGTACGTGCGGAACTGCCGGATTCGCTGGAAGCGCCGGTATATGAGGGCGACGCGGCGGGAAAGGTGGAATACGTGCTGAACGGAGAGGTACTGGCTTCCTATCCCGTCTGCGTGCAGGAGACCGTGGAGAAGATTGATTATCTCTGGTGCCTGGAGCGGATGTGGCAGTGGTACTGCGGAAAAGCATGATTTGAATGGAGAAACAGAAATGATAAAGATGTTTAAACGGATGAAAAAGAACTGGGGCTGGCTGGCTGTAATTTTCTGCCTGCTTCTGGTGCAGGCGTTCTGCGACCTGTCCCTGCCGGAGTATACGTCGCGGATTGTGGATACCGGAATCCAGCAGGGCGGCGTGGAGGATGCAGTGCCGGATCGGATCCGGGAAGAAGCCTTTGACGGCCTTCTGCGCCTTATGGCGGCAGAGGATCGCGAAAGGGCAGAGGCAGCCTATTCGCTGGAGGATGGTCTGTATGTGAGAAAGGAGCTGACCGGTGAAGAGAGGGAGGAGTTAAATGCTCCATTTGGAAAGGCCATGGTCGCGGAAGCCGGGCTGGCGGAGCAGGGCGTGGACGTGCTGCAGCTTTCCCAGGCGCAGCTCCAGGCGATGCTGCCGGGTGTTTTGGAGCAGGTGGAGGCCATATCGGACAGCATCGTTACTCAGGCGGCTGTTGCCTGGGTGCAGGATGAATACGCAGCCCAGGGGCGGAATGTGGATCAGATGCAGACAGACTATGTGCTGCAGTCCGGACTGCAGATGCTGGGCCTGGCAGGAATTTCCATGCTGGCGGCTATTCTTGTGACATTTCTGTCCAGCCGTGTGTCGGCTGCGCTGGGCAGGGATCTGCGGAACCAGGTGTACCGGAAAGTGCTGTCTTTTTCCAGCGGGGAGATGAACCACTTTTCCACAGCCTCGCTGATTACCCGGAGCACCAATGATATCCAGCAGATTCAGCTGGTGATGACCCTTCTGTTCCGGATCGTACTGTACGCGCCTATCCTAGGAGCAGGCGGGATCTTAAAGGTTCTGGAGACAAAATCGACAATGACCTGGGTACTGGCGCTGGGGGTGGCCGTAATCTTTGCTGTTATGGCGTTTTTGTTTGCGGTAGCCATGCCCCGCTTCAAAAAGCTTCAGACCCTGGTGGATAAAATCAATCTGGTGACTCGGGAAATCCTGACAGGCATTATGGTCATACGGGCTTTTTCCACGGAGAAGCATGAAGAGGAGCGTTTCGAGGAGGCTAACAGAAATCTGACGCGGACGAACCTGTTTGTAAATCGCTGTATGACCTTTATGATGCCGGTGATGATGCTGATTATGAACGGGCTGACTGTGCTGATTGTCTATACGGGCGCCCGCGGCGTTGATGAGGGCGCAGTGCAGGTGGGCAGTATGATGGCCTTTATCCAGTATACGATGCAGATTATTATGGCATTTCTGATGATTGCCATGGTGGCTGTATTCATGCCGAGAGCCAGCGTTTCTGCCAGCCGTGTCAATGAGGTGCTGGAGACAGAGCCGTCGATCCGGAATCCGGAGAGTGCGGAGACGCCGGATCCGGAGAGAAGAGGAGAACTGGAATTTCGCAGTGTTTCTTTTGCCTATCCGGGAGCGGAGGAGGATGTGCTGACGGATGTGAGCTTTACCGCCCGCAGGGGCGAGACGGTGGCCTTTATCGGCAGCACGGGAAGTGGTAAGAGTACACTGGTCAATCTGATTCCGCGGTTCTTCGATGTATCAAAGGGAGAAATTCTGCTGGACGGTGTGGACATCCGCCGTATGGACCTGAAGGATCTCCGGAGCCGGCTGGGATACGTGCCTCAGAAAGCGGTACTTTTTTCCGGAACTATCGATTCCAACCTGCGGTACGGCAGGGAGGATGCGCCGGAGGAGGAGATACGGAAAGCAGTGGAGATCGCCCAGGCCGCAGACTTCGTTGATGAGAAGCCGGAGGGGATCGCTTCGGCCATCGCCCAGGGCGGCTCCAATGTGTCCGGGGGACAGAAGCAGAGGCTTTCCATCGCCCGGGCTGTGGTGAAGCAGCCGGAAATATATATTTTTGACGACAGCTTTTCGGCTCTGGATTTTCAGACGGATGCCAGGCTGCGGAAGGCCCTGAAGAGGGAGACTGCCGACGCCACCAGCCTGATCGTGGCCCAGAGGGTCAGCACTATTTTACATGCTGACCGGATTCTGGTGCTGGATGAGGGCCGGGTGGTCGGCCAGGGTACTCATAAGGAACTGCTGGAGAGCTGCGAGGTATACCGGCAGATCGCCAGGTCTCAGCTTTCAGAGGAGGAATTAGGAGCATGAGTGAACGACATACGAGACACCACGGTCCGGGGAGAGGCATGGGAGCGGCAGAGAAGCCGAAGGACTTCCGGAAAGCGATAAAAAAGATCTTTACCTATATGAAGAGGTACAGGCTCCGGCTGGGCGTCATGTTTCTCTGCGCCATCGCCGGAACAGTATTTGCCATCCTCGGGCCGAAGATTCTGGGCAGCGCTACCACGGAGCTGTTTAACGGCCTGGTGGCCAAGGTACAGGGAACAGGCGGCATCAATTTCGCCCGGATCGGCCAGATTCTCCTGAGTGTTATGGGTCTGTATCTGGTCAGCGCCCTGTTTTCCATAGTGCAGGGGTGGGTGATGACCGGAATTTCCAACGATGTCAGCTATAATCTCAGGAAAGAAATATCCGGGAAAATTAACAGAATTCCTCTGAAATATTTTGAAAGCCGTCCCTACGGAGAAGTGCTGTCGCGGGTAACCAATGACGTGGATACGCTGCAGATGGGGCTGAATCAGAGTATTACCCAGCTGATCACATCGGTGACAACCATGGCTGGCGTGCTGGTTATGATGTTTACCATCAATGTGTGGATGACGCTCTGTGCGCTGATTATTCTGCCTGTGGCCATGGGAATCATCGGTCAGGTTATGAAGCATTCTCAGAAGTTCTTCCGGGGCCAGCAGAAATACCTGGGCGAAGTAAACGGCCAGGTGGAGGAGATCTATGCCGGCCAGCATGTGGTGAAGGCGTTTAACCGGGAAGAGGAAGTGATCACAGAATTTGAAAGGGCCAACCAGAAGCTTTATGAAACCGGATGGAAATCTCAGTTTTTTTCCGGCATCATGATGCCGGTCATGCAGTTTGTGGGAAATCTGGGTTACGTGATGGTGGCCCTGCTGGGGGGCTTTCTGGTGATCCGGAACGCTATAGAAGTAGGTGATATCCAGTCCTTTTTCCAGTATATCAGAAACTTTACCCAGCCCATCCAGCAGATCGCTCAGGTGACGAATCTGCTCCAGTCATCGGCTGCGGCTTCTGAGAGAGTATTCGAATTCCTGGAGGAGCCCGAGGAGGCGCAGACGGCGGAGAAGCCGGTGAGCCCGGAGGGACTGTCCGGAAATGTGGAATTCGACCATGTGAGCTTCGGCTACAATCCGGGGCAGCTGATTATTCATGATTTTTCCGCAGAGGTCCATGAGGGACAGAAGATTGCCATCGTTGGTCCCACAGGCGCGGGCAAGACTACCATGGTCAAGCTGCTGATGCGGTTCTACGATGTAAACGGCGGCGCCATCCGGGTGGACGGCCATGATATCCGAGATTTCAACAGAAGCGATCTGCGCTCTCTGTGTGGAATGGTGCTGCAGGATACCTGGCTTTATAACGGGACCATTATGGAAAATATCCGCTACGGCAGGCTGGACGCTACCGATGAGGAAGTCATCGCGGCGGCGAAGGCGGCCCATGCTCACAAGTTCATCATGCAGCAGCCGGAGGGCTACCAGACCCTGTTAAATGAGGAGACCAGCAATATTTCCCAGGGACAGAAGCAGCTTCTGACCATCGCCCGTGCGATTCTGGCGGATAACAGGATTCTGATTCTGGATGAGGCCACTTCGTCCGTGGACACCAGAACGGAAATCCTGATTCAGAAAGCCATGGACGCCCTGATGAAAGGGCGCACCAGCTTTATCATTGCTCATCGCCTCTCCACTATCCGGGATGCGGATATGATTCTGGTGATGAATGAAGGCGATATTATTGAACAGGGCGATCATAATACTCTGATGGCCCGGGGCGGCTTTTATGCGGAGCTCTATAACAGTCAGTTTGAAAAAGTAACAGCATAGAGGATTTTTCAGAACTGTAAGCCGGCACAGCTTCAGAGCTTTTTCAGCAGCCTGGCGGGTACGCCGCCTGCGAGAGTGTACGCTTTTACATCCCTGGTTACCACGGCTCCTGCGGCTACTATGGCGCCGTCGCCTATTGTTACGCCGGGCAGGATGACGGCGCCCGCGCCGATCCATACATTATTGCCGATATGGATGGGCGAGGGCGTCATGCTCTTCCGGGTATCCGGGTTCAGGTCGTGGTTCAGAGTCGCGAGAACTACGTTGTGGCCGATAAGGGAACCATCTCCGATAGTGATTCCGCCCTGGTCCTGGAATTTGCATCCCATATTGATGAATACATTTTTGCCGACGGTGATATTTTTTCCGCAGTCTGTGTAGAATGGCGGAAACATGCCGAAGCTGCTGTCTACCGGCTTTCCGATGATGCGTGAGAAAATCTCGCGGATCTCTTCCGGAGTATGGTAGGAGCCGTTCAGCTCAGCGGTTAAACGCAGCGCCTCCTGAGACACCTGATGCATGTACTGATGTACCGGGGAGTCTGCCGTTATATGAGCTCCGGAACTCAGTATTTCCAGATATTTTTCTAGATTCATAGTCTTTCACCTCTGTTTTTATTCAGTTCTTTTCAGTCCCATTGTATAAAAAAGAAAACTATGTGACAAATATTTTTTAATTATGGATACTCATAGGAATAAGTAATTCAGAGGAAATACCGTAAAGCATTGACATATAAACGAAGTGGAATATAATTGATATATCAACAGTTGATAAGTCAAGTATTTTTGAGGTGAGAATATGAAAGATTCCTTTTACATGCTGCTGTATCGTGTGTTTCATGCCAAGCGCAGTTATCTGCACGCGTGCCGGGACGGCACCGGTCTGGGGACAGGGCAGCCCAAGCTTCTGGTTTATCTGAAGGATCATGAGGCGTGTAACCAGAAGGAATTAGCGGAATATTTTGAAATAGATCCGTCTGCCGTATCGCGTATGCTGCGGGCTATGGAAAAAAACGGATTTGTGATTCGCAGGACGGATCCGGAGAGCCGGAGGAGCGACAGGGTAACGCTCACGGAAAAAGGCGGCGATTATGCTGAAATCTGGCGTACGAATTATCGGAAGCTGGAGAAAACCATATTAAAAGGGTTCTCGCCGGAGGAGGCAGAACAGTTTGCCGGTTATCTGCTTCGGGCGTATAAAAATTTTCAGTCGGAAGGGGGAGGCGGTCATGCGTGATATACGGCGGCTGATAAGCTATCTGGGGCCATACAGAAAGGATATGGTGCTTGGAGCGCTGTTTATTATTGTGGAAAGCTTTTTTGAACTGGTTATTCCGGTTTTGATTGCCGATCTGATCGATGTGGGAGTGATCGGACGTGATGTGGATTATATCTTTCAGAAGGGAATACAGATGGGTATCTGCGCGCTGCTGGCGCTGATAACAGGGCTTTTGTATGCCCGTTTTGCGGCAAGAGCGGCTTACGGCTGGGGAGCAAAGATACGGGAGGCGGAATATGAGCGGATGCAGAAATATGCCTTTGCCAATCTGGATCATTTCGAAACCTCTTCGCTGATTACCAGAATGACCACGGATGTCACAGTGCTGCAGAATGCTGTAAATGGCGGCTTTCGCCCTCTGGTCCGGGGCCCCGTCATGCTGATTATGGGAGTAGCCCTGTCCTTCTGGATGAATGCCCGGCTGGCGCTGATCTTTGTGGTGTGCGCACCGGTGCTGGGGATTATTCTTTTTTTCATAGTTCGGAAGGTAGCTCCCATGTACGGCCGGCTTCAGCGGGTGGTAGACCGGCTGAACAACACCGTGCAGGAAGGGTTAACGGCTATCCGTGCAGTTAAGGCATTTGTACGGGGCAGCTATGAAGAGGAAAAATTCCAGTGTGTTAATCAGGAGCTGACTGACACCAGCCGGCGCACGTTTCATTTTGCTGTCATGAATCTTCCGGCATTTCAGCTGATCATGTATGTGGCGATTGTTCTGATACTCTGGTTTGGGGGTAATATGATCCTGAGCTCTTCTATGCAGGTGGGAGAGCTTACCGGTTTTTTAAGCTATGTCATGCAGGTGATGAATTCTCTGATGATGATTGCTAATGTCTTTCTGCTTCTGACTCGTTCTCTCGCCAGCGCCCGCAGGATCAGTGAGGTTCTGGATGAGCGTCTGGTGCTGACTTCTCCGGAGCATGCCGAGAAAAAAGTACCAAACGGAAGTATTGATTTCGAGAATGTTTCTTTTAAATACCGGGAGGACGCGAAGGAATATGCGCTGTCCGGAGTGAGCCTTCATTTTCAGGCAGGTAAAACGGTGGGGATACTGGGCGGTACCGGAGCGGCCAAGACAACGCTGGTACAGCTGATTCCCAGGCTGTATGACGCGACGGAAGGAAGCGTACGTGTGGGCGGCCGGGATGTACGGGAATATGATCTGCGGGCGCTGCGGGATGCTGTGGGCATGATCCTGCAGAAAAATGTGCTGTTCTCCGGAACAGTTCGGGATAATCTGAAATGGGGAGCGCCTGACGCTGATGATGAAACCCTGTGGAAAGCCTGCCGGATGGCCTGCGCCGATGAATTCCTGGAGAGGCTGCCGAAGGGACTGGATACGGACCTGGGCCAGGGTGCAAACAATATATCAGGTGGTCAGAAACAGCGGCTGTGCATCGCAAGAGCTCTTTTAAAGAAGCCGAAGATACTGATTTTTGACGATTCCACCAGCGCTGTTGATACGGCTACGGAAGGAAAGATACGAAACGCGCTGGCGGAGCTTTCGGATGTGACGAAAATCATCATAGCCCAGAGGATTACATCGATTATGAATACCGATCAGATTGTGATACTGGACGACGGGCGTGTTCATGCAGTCGGAACCCATAAGGAATTGCTGGCGGCAGATTCGATCTATCAGGAAATTTACAGATCGCAGATGAAAGGAGAGGACGAATATGGCGAGACCGGTGACAGGTAAAAAGCCACAAAATTTACGGAATACAGTGAAAATGCTGCTGTCCTACATGGGCCGCCATAAATTCCTTCTGCTGGCGGTAGCGGTGCTGGTGACGGTCAGCGCCCTTGCCAATCTGCTGGGGACGTATATGATCCGGCCTGTAGTCAATAACCTGGCGGACGGCAATATCCGCACGCTGCTTCTGGGAGTCGCGGTGACGGCGTCTATCTACGGGACCGGCGCTTTATCCTCCTTCGGTTATACGCAGGTGATGGTGAAAGCCGCGCAGAAGGTGCTCTATGATATTCGGAAGGATCTCTTTTCGCATATGCAGACTCTGCCTCTGAAATTCTTTGATACGCGGAAGCACGGTGATGTGATGAGTTATTTTACAAATGATATGGACACTATCTCCGATGCGCTTAACAATAGCTTTGCTATGGTGATTCAGAGCTTTATTCAGGTGGTGGGAACTCTGGTGCTGCTTTTTGTACTGAACTGGAGACTGTCTTTTCTGGTGGTGGTCGGTTATGCGGCTATGTTCCTCTACATCCGTTACAGCGGTAAACGGAGTGCGGATTATTATTCCAGGCAGCAGAAAAGTCTGGGCGAGCTGGACGGTTATATTGAAGAGATGGTCAACGGTCAGAAGGTGGTCAAGGTATTTAACCATGAGGACGCGAATCTGGAAGGATTCAGAAAGAAAAACGAAGCCCTTCGCAAGGCGGGAACAGGTGCGCAGAGCTATGCGGCCACAATGATTCCTGCCGTTGTAGCTATTTCTTATATTAATTATGCCGTGGTGGCGGTATTGGGCGGAATTATGGCCATACGGGGGCTGACGGATGTGGGAAGCCTGGCCAGCTATCTGGTTTTTGTCCGGCAGGCGGCACTGCCCATCAACCAGTTTACCCAGCAGAGCAATTTCCTGCTGGCGGCTCTGGCCGGTGCGGAGAGAATTTTTGAAGTCATGGATCTGGAGCCGGAGACGGATGAAGGAAAAGCAGAACTGGTTAATGTAGAAGAAAGAGAAGGCAGGCTCATTCCGTGCAGCAGGAAAACCGGCCGGTGGGCCTGGAAGAAGCCGGACGGCAGTCTGGTGCTTCAGAGAGGAG
>ERZ1643247.2954-NODE-2954-length-12630-cov-4.906481_pt1 | contig 12630 bp, 9 predicted proteins | sample MGYA00579264_ERZ1643247 | MGnify/ENA primary metagenome ERZ1643247 (study PRJEB29033, sample SAMEA4952262) | chicken gut metagenome | biome: Broiler Chicken; feature: Gastrointestinal Tract; material: Caecum | place: Ireland | collected 2018 | study: Broiler... | reverse complement strand
TATCTTCTGTGTTGACGATATCACGCATCAAATCGTAAAGATGGTAGTCTTCTAAAGAAAGGATACCGGAAATCAGATGCTTCATTACACCACCTACAAAACCGGAAGCGCGACCAACAGCAAGACCGTCAGCGTGTGTTTGACCAGACAGTCCAAAATCTTGTACAGAAACTTTATTTTGCAGACCGGATGCCATACCAACCAGCATACAAGGTGCTTGTGTGGGTTCTATAAAAAAGACATGCACGTGATCCCCAAACACCTGCTTCAGACCAAAAGCAACACCGCCCGGCGCACCGCCAACTCCGCAAGGGATATAAACAAACAACGGATGTTCTGCATCTACGACAATTCCTTTTTCTGCAAATTGTTTTTGTATCCGTTTTGCCGCTACAGCATATCCCAAAAACAGTGTAACGGAATTTTCATCATCTACAAAATAGCTGGAGGGATCCGCATCGGAATTTTTTCTACCGATCTCGACTGCTTTGCTGTAATCATCATTGTACTCAATGACTTCTGCACCTCTTTGACGCAGCAAGTCTTTTTTCCACTGTTTTGCATCTGCGGACATATGCACAATAACATGAAAGCCCAATGCAGCACTCATAATACCAATGCTCATACCAAGATTTCCGGTGGAACCAACTTGAATTTTGAATTGGCTGAAAAATTCTCTGAAAGCAGGAGTGGCAAAAGCCTAGTAATCATCTGTCAGTTTGATTTTGCCGTGCTCCAAAGCCAAGTCTTCTGCATGTTTTAATAATTCGTAAATGCCACCGCGTGCTTTTACAGAACCAGAAATGGCCAAATGGCTGTCTTGTTTCAAAAACAGACGACCACGAATAATGGTTTGATACTCTTCTTCCAGCTGTTTTTGCATATGAGGAATCGCTGTCAAAGGGGATTCAATCAAACCGTGCTGCGGTTTGGTTTCGGGGAAAACCTTTTCGATAAAAGGCGCAAATCGAGCCAAACGTGCTTCTGCATCGTCAATATCTGCCATTGTAATTTGGATTTGTTTCATTGCTTCATCTGTTTTTTCAAGATTTTCATTGATCCAAATGACTTCCTTTCCTTTGCTTACTTCTTTTAATAAATCAACATTGTTTACTTTGTTCCATAAAGATTGATCCATGTTCATCCTCCTCTTTCTATCGCAGATGCTTGCTTATTGTACATATTTGTATCATATCACAAACTAACAAATCTGTCTTGTAGTTTATAAAAAATAGGATATTCTGTTTTTTAAATTTCATGAAGAAATACAATGGAATTTCTTGTGGTTTATTGACAAAAAGACACAAGATATAGTATACTTTTCAAGTATTTCAAAAACATAGGAGAACTGATACAGAAGGAGATGACATCATGGAACAGGCAAGGCAATTGGTTTCCGCAGTTATTGCGGGCGGGATGATTGGTATGGGCGGTACGGTGTATTTGTCACAGCAAAATCCTGTGGTGGGCAGTTTTTTGTTCGCAGTCGGATTATTTACGGTTGTTGTATTTCAATTACAACTATATACCGGAAAAATTGGATATTTACCATTTCAGACACCGAAGTATTTATTGGAATTGCTGATTACATGGGTTGGTAATTTCATTGGCACTTTTCTTGTAGCAACCATGGTACATAACAGCCGTATCTATGATGGAATGGCAGAAAAAGTGCAGACCATTGCCAGTACAAAATTGAATGATGAGTTTCTCAGCATCTTCCTTCTGGCTGTATTCTGTGGGATACTGATGTTTATTGCTGTCGATGTATTTCGTAATCAAACCGGTTCTACGATACGATTCATTGGTGTTTTTGTCCCGGTTATGGTGTTTATTTTGAGTGGATTTGAGCACGTGATTGCCAATATGTTTTATTTTTCATTGGCAGATTCGTGGAGTTTACACTGTTTGGCATCCATATTGGTGATGACATTAGGGAATAGTGTCGGCGGGATGATTATTCCGCTTTATTTGAAAGCATTTCGTCTTCGAAATGCGTAATGTCAGTGCACAGGAAAATACTGACCCCAAACAGCCACAGAGGGTTTATCTGTGGCTTTCTTTTTGTTCAGTTATGTTTGTGATAAGAGGGGAAATGTATGGAAAGGAGGACAAAAATGCCGGAAATGACGGAATTGTTTTTTCATTTAACGCAATGGTATCGAATCTATAAACGAGATCTGCCTTGGCGCAAAACAAAGAATCCTTATCATATCTGGGTGTCAGAAATTATGCTGCAGCAAACCAGAGTAGAAGCAGTAAAACCATATTATATTCGGTTTTTACAAGAGTTGCCAACCGTAAAGGATTTGGCAGAAGCAGACGAAGAACAACTCTTGAAATTATGGGAAGGGCTTGGTTATTATAGCCGTGTACGAAATATGCAGGCTGCCGCAAGACAGGTTATGGCAATGTTTCATGGTAATATACCAGCGGATTATCATGCATTGCTTCGCTTAAAAGGAATTGGACCTTATACGGCAGGTGCTATCGCCTCGATAGCCTTTTCACTGCCTTGTGCGGCAGTAGATGGGAATGTACTGCGAGTGATGTCTCGTATCTTTGCAGATACACGGGATATTGGATTGCAGCAGACAAAAAAAGCATGGGAGCAGGAAATTCAAACGGCTTTGACTGAATTCAATGCAGGAGAGGTGAATCAGGCATTGATGGAATTAGGTGCCACTGTCTGCCTGCCAAATGGTCTGCCAAAATGCAATATTTGTCCGTTGCGCATATACTGTATGGCTTATCAGCAAGATACAGCAATGCAATATCCGGTAAAAAGCGAAAAAAAGCCAAGAACAAAAGAATTTTTGGCAGTCTGCTTTTTGACAGATGGGAAACAGATTGCAATACGAAAGCGAGAAGCAAAAGGCTTGCTGGCAAATTTGTGGGAATTGCCGCATGTTCCACAAGATCACGCTTTGCCCATAGCATTACATGCGTGGGGCATTACGGAGGCAGATATTATACCAATGCATGGTCAAAAACATATCTTTACACACGTGGAATGGCATATGGATTGTTACTTTGTCAAAGTCATACAAAAAACAGATACCCCGTTTACTTGGATTACTCCACAAGAAGCAGTAGAACAATATGCATTGCCGACGGCGTTTAAAAAAATCTATCAGGAGGGAATGCATCATCTTACAGAATTGGGAATGCAGTTGACCTTGCATTTTGAAGGAAAGTGAGAAAATTTTCTGCGAAATGATTGCTCTTCTTGTGTTGAAAATAGGAAAAAAGTATTATTAGAAATGGTTTTTGTCAGAAAAAGAACCGATTTATTATCAAAAAAATAGGAGAATATAAGCAAAGTGCTTGATATCATCACAAAAATTTTATGAACTATTAAACAATAATAATTATTATTTGACTTTTCTTTTAGTTTTCGGTAAAATAGAACTATATTTATGGAACGATGAGCTTCAAAAAAGTGGAAAGGAAGATTCCATGATTACAGTAAGGACAGCCACGAGTTTGGATAGAAAAGGATATTATGAATTATGGAAACTCTGTTTTGGCGACAGCGATCGTTTTTGCGATTGGTTTTTTGCGAATCGTTTTATGCCAGAATTATCTGTTTGCTTAGAAACAGAAGGGAGGATTGCCGCTTGTATGCAAGCGTTTCCGTATCTTATACGCATTCGCGGAAAAATTGTAGATGGTGCCATGCTTTGCGGTGTATGTACACATCCGTCATATCGAAAAAGAGGATTTATGGGAAAAATCTTTACGGAAAACATGCAGCTGCTTGCGAAAAAGGGGATTGCCGTGGCAGTGCATACGCCAGCGGAATTGCCGAGTTATTTTTCTTTTGGACATTATCCGGTTGCTGATGCGAATTATTTCAAATGTAACATAGTATCACCGTGTGCAATGCCAGATGGAGTATATTCGCTGACAGAAGAAACTTGGGAAATGGCATATCCCTGCTATTTGTCGTTTGCATCTGCCTACAGCGGTATCATTTGGCGCACCAAAGAAGATTTTCTAAGAAAATGTGCGGATTATGCTTCTGACGGCGGCTGTGCAATGGCATATGGAAAGAAAAACGTGGAGGCATATGTTTTTTATTATATGACAGATTCCGAAATCATCTGTGTGGAAGCGGTTGGAGAATCTGAGGCACTGAAATTGGTATTGCAAGGGGTATTTGCGCAGGCGCAGGAGAAATCAGTTACTGTCAAATTGGCACCGGAAGTTCAGATATCTTTTCCATTTGGTATCACAGAGCGACAGCAAAAAGGTGTTATGGGCGCGGCAAATCTGAAAAAACTGCTTCAATCATTGGAGCTAAGTTCCAATGCGGCATTTTGGATCGAAGACTCCGTTGTGCCGGATAACAATGGATGTTATACACTGGATGGAGCAGAAAGCAATCGTCCACCGGCTTTTCGTATGGCAGTCGGCAGATTTCTTCCTGTTTTGGTAGGATATGCTTCGTTGGAAGAACAAAGAGCATTTGCAGAAATATATGACGAGGAAGGGTTTCAGGAAATCCATGAAAAATTACCGAAGCTCTCCTGCTATATTATTGATGAGTATTAAAATTGGAGGCTGAGAAGTATGCCAGAAACACAATGTTTGGAAAAAGAAACCGTTGTAACAGAGCAGAAGGAATTTTGTTTTCGTCCGATTACGCTGGAAACCAAAGAATTGATTGAAAGCTACACCAAGCCATGGGCAATGGATTGTTCTGATTTATCTTTTGCCAATTTATTTATTTGGGGAGCAGAAGGAAAAATGCAGTTTGCAGAAAAAGATAACGTTTTATTTATCAAGTTAGATTTTGCGAATGTGCCTGTGTTTTTCTGGGCGCCCATTCCCAAAAAAGGAGAAATGGTACAATATGAAAAAGCGATTCAAGATGCCATTGCGTATATGGAACAGATTGGAGTGGAACCCACGTTCCGTTCTGTATGGGTACCTTTTCGAGATAAAATGTTGGAAGCGTGTCCCAATCTGCATGTAATGCCCACAGATATTGCATGGGATTATGTATATGAAAGAGAAAGCCTGGCAACGCTAAAAGGCAAAAAGCTGCACGGAAAACGGAATCATATCAATAAGTTTCTCGCAATGCATCCGGACTATGAGTATCGTCAATTGGATGCATCCATGATTGACGAATGTATCGGACTATATGAAAAATGGATATCGGAACGGGAGGATACAGCAGAATTAGAAGATGAACGAAAGTCTGTAGCACTGGCGCTGAGAAATATGGAGCGCTTAGGATTGACTGGAGGCGCAATTTATGTGGATGGTAAGTTAAGCGCATTTACTGTTGGAGAACGTCTGCGAGAAGATATGCAGCTGATTCATATTGAAAAGGCAGATACAGAAATAGATGGATTATATCCCATGATCAACCAACAGTATGTGTTACACGAGTGCCAAGAGGTAACCTATATCAATCGAGAAGAAGACATGGGGCATGCTGGTATGCGCAAGGCAAAACGCTCTTATTATCCAGCATATATGGTGGAGAAATATTTGTTAAGTGTGCATGATCTCACAGATGCAAAAGGATTATGGAAACAGAGAGAGTCAGATGATAACACAGTAAATAGATGATGTTATCCGTAATTAGGCAAGGAAGCACGGAAGTTTTTACCGTTTACAAAGTAAGAACGTTCGTGCTTTTTTGTATGAATATAATTCGCATTATGTTGTGAATCTCCAGCAAAAATATTTGTTGTTAGATGTTTATGAGAAAATGCTGTTTTGTATCATAGATGGCTATACACAAACATTGGCGCTGATTCTTACAGGAAAAGACCGTATCTTTCAAAATATATAGTATTACGCACAAAAAGGGATAAGCATATTCACTGAAACAGAATCGAGGGTATTTGTGTAATCTGCGCTAAACTTAAGTAAAATAGCAAAATGAAATACAAAAATTTATACTGTTTGAACAAATCTAATTTGAAAGAATCGCGAAATAGCCAAAAGTAATCGTACGGCATAAAAAACAAATCAATGGGATTGACAGGTGTAAAAAAAGATGTTACGCTAATCTTACAAATGCGTTATAACGTACAAAATGAATCCATTTGGATATTGCGTAAGCCGGTTATTCATTGACGCACGCTCTCGAAAATGCTATGCTGATATTATCAAAATCATATCACAGGCAGATAAGGAAGGGAGAATTGGTCAGATGGATGCAATGAGCAGTTTGATTGCGGAAAATTTGAAAAATATACGGAAGGAAAACAAATGGAGTTTGGATGCAGTTTCGGAAATGACTGGTGTCAGCAAAAGCATGCTGGGACAAATCGAACGCGGAGAATCCAGCCCAACAGTTGCAACTTTATGGAAAATTGCCACAGGACTGCATATCTCTTTTACTGGTTTATTGGAACAGACAGAGCAGGATGCCCAAATTATTCCAAAAACGGAAGTAAAGGCATTGCTCAATGATGGCGGACATTTCCGATTATATCCGTTTTTTCCATACAGCAAAGAACGACGATTTGAAATGCTTTCCATCAAAATGGACCCCGGTTCCAGATCAGATTCCGAAGCGCATGAAGCCGGTACGGAAGAATTTGTATTGGTTTATGAAGGATGTCTGATTTTAGAAGCAGATGGAAAACGGCATGTAGTAGAGGAAGGAAATGGGATTCATTTTCAAGCTGATCGACCGCATGTTTATGAAAATGGTTCTTCCGGCAATACGCGTATTTGTATGCTGATTTATTACCAAAAGTAGACCGTAGCAGGAGAGGATGGTTGTTATGAGCATTACCGAAAGAGTGGAAAGAATCCGATTGAACTATGTCAACAGCAAACCGGCGATTTCCTATGAAAGAGCGAGAATTTGGACGGAATCTCATAAAAAGACAGAAGGGCTACCAGTTGCAATTCGGCGTGCGCAGGCGTTTTATGATACCTGCAGTGAATTGTGCGTCAATATTTTCCCAGATGAGTTAATTGTTGGCTGTACCGGAGAATTTCGTAAATGCGGAATTTTAACACCAGAATTTTCCTGGACATGGGTTGATAGAGAAATGGACACGTTTGCGACCCGTGCGCAGGATCCCTATGAGATGACAGATGAGCAAAGAGCTTTCGTTCGAAAAGAGATTTTCCCATATTGGGAAAATAAATCGCTGGAAGAAGCATTCTTGGCACAAATTCCGGAAGAAACCAAACGTGTTGCCGTAGATACCGGTTTTGTAGATACCGATTCAAAATGGCGTCAGGCTGTTGGCGAAATTACGGCAGACTACCAAGATGTATTGTTCAAAAAAGGATTTGGCGGGATCAAAAAAGAAGCACTGGCGTATTTGGAAGAATTGGATGCAACTTCTTTGGAAGGTGCAGAAAAAATAGAGTTTTACCGTTCCATCGTGCTAGTATGCGATGGTATCATCTGTCTGGCGCAGCGGTATGCGAAAAAGGCAAGAGAAATGGCTGCAGAAGAACAGGATGAAACAAGAAAAGCGGAGCTGCTGCAAATTGCAGAAATCTGCGATGTAGTTCCTGAAAATCCGCCGAAATCTTTCCGCGAAGCGTTGCAATTTATGTGGTTCACCCAGTTGGGCGGTATTTTGTCCGAAAACCCGCTGGCTTGGAATCCCGGTCGCTTCGACCAATATATGTATCCGTATTATCAGGCGGATAAAGAGGCTGGCATCATCACAAAAGATGAGGCACAGGAGTTGATTGAATGCTTATGGCTGAAATTGTCGGAGTGGGTATGGACCATTTCGGCAAATACAGCAGATTTCTTTGCCGGATACAATCAGTTCCAGAACCTGACAGTGGGCGGCAAAACCAGAGATGGGAAAGATGCCACAAACGAATTGTCTTATATGTGTCTGAAAGCAACAGAGGACACCTTGGCGCACCAGCCTGGATTGAGTGTTAGAATCCATCCCGATACACCAGAAGAGTTTATGGCAGCAGTGACGCATTTGGTAAGCAAAGGCACTGGCTTCCCCGCAATTCATAGTGATAATGCGGGATATCAGATGCTGGTCAATGCCGGTTATGAGCCAGAAGATGCCAGAGATTGGTCGAACTGCGGCTGTGTTGTACCGCACTTCCGGAAAACCGGCGAATGGACATCTGCGGCAAATCTGAACTTTGCAGCAGCATTGGAATTTGCAACCAATCAGGGGAAAAGCCGTTTGACTGGCAAAAAGGTTGCATTGGATGAGAAAGATCCGAAAACATTTTCCAGCTATGCAGAAGTAGAAGCGGCTTTCTATAAACAGTTTGCATATTTGATCAAACAAGCTGTCATTAGCCTGATTACTGCGCAGCGGTTGCATGTTGAAATGGTCCCCAGACCATTCATGTCTGCCTGCATTGAGGACTGCATGAAAAATGGGAAAGACTTAACCAAAGGCGGTGCGAAATACAATATTGGTCCTGTGATTACAGGCATCGGTATTGCAGTAGTCGCGAATTCTCTGGCTGCCATTAAAAAACTGGTATTCGAAGATAAAGTAACGACGATGGCGGAACTGATTGATGCGATTAACCATAACTGGGAAGGTTATGAAGAATTACGGGCAAAAGTACAGGCAGCGCCCAAATATGGCAATGACGACGATTATGTAGATGACATTGCAAGAGAGATCAGCAACTTCTTCTATGAAGAAGTACATCAGTATCAAGATATCCATGGCAAGCATTTTCTGTCTGCATTTATGGGAATTTCCAACTATCTGCCGACAGGGAAGGTATTGGGTGCAACACCAGACGGAAGAAAAGCTACAGAACCAATTTCAGAAGGTGTTTCCCCATATGTTGGAACAGATACATCCACACCGCTGGCTGCGATGCGTTCCGCGGCAAAATTGAATCAGGACATCCATAGTGGAGGAACATTGTTGAATCTGCGTTTGAATCAGGATTTGGTAGCAACCAAACGTGGTCAGGCAAATTTGGGCGCAATGATCCAGTCCTATTTTGCACTAGGGGCATTCCATGTGCAGTTTAATACTGTATCAACAGAAACACTGCGCAAGGCACAGGCACATCCGGAGGATTACAAAGATTTGTTGGTTCGTGTTGCAGGCTATAGTACGCAATTTGTGAATCTTTCGAAATCTATGCAGGATTCTATTATTGCCAGAAATGCCCATGAAACGTTCTAATTCACTTGGTATCGCAAAAAACATCCGACCTTGTGTCGGATGTTTTTTGCTCTTCGGAAAGGATGGAATCTTAAAATGAAAGGATATATCATGCAAGTACAGCCGTTTTCTGTGAATGATGGAGACGGGATACGAACGACGATTTTTATGGCAGGCTGCCCGTTACATTGCCAGTGGTGCTCCAATCCGGAAGGTTTGGATCAACAGCCGAAAACAGCGTTTTATGGAAAGCTCTGCATTGGCTGCGGACTTTGTACGACCGTTTGCCACCTGCATGGCGGGATTGATTTGAATCAACCAGAACAGCGGGCAATATGTGACGGCTGCGGAGCCTGTGCGGATATTTGTCCAAGACATGCGAAAAAGCGTATGATTGTAAAAAAAGAGGCTTCCGAGATTGTGGAAGAAGTAAAACGACATCGTTTGTTTTATCGTCAATCGGGTGGGGGAATTACCTTTTCCGGCGGAGAGGCGACTTTACAGCGGGAATTTTTAGATGAGCTGTCAGAACAACTGTATGATTTGGGATTTCATCTGGCGTTGGAAACTTCTGGATATTTTGACTTTGATGCCGTAAGAACAATATTACAGCGGATGGACATGATTTTTATGGATCTCAAGCATATGGATCCTGTAAAGCACCAATATTTTACTGGTGTCGACAACAGGCGCATTTTGGAAAACATGAAGCGACTCAGCGAGATAGATGCGGAGATCGTGATTCGTATCCCGGTTATTGGTGGTGTAAACGCTGATGCGGAAAATATTTCGAAAAGTGCAGCCTTTGTACACTGTTATCTGCCGCAGGCGAAAATGGAACTGCTTCCATACCATCGATTTGGCTTTGGAAAATATGAAGCGTTGGGTTTGGAAATGCCATCGAATCAATTTTTTACACCTTCAGATGACGAAATGGCAGAATTCAAACAAATGGTCAAAAATGCAGGCGTAGAATTAGTGGATTTCCGGTAAGTATTTCCGAATGATGGAATGGTTGTCTGTTTTTAGTAGAATATGAAAAAACTGCAATATGAGAGATACAAAAAACCCCGGCATAGCCGGGGTTTTTGATTCGTCAATCCTACTTTATTACAAGGTCAGAACCGCGCTGTCATGATTCTCAACACGTTCTATATACTGATGTTTTATCATAATGGTGAAACATATCGTTGCATCAAAGAAGATGTTCTTATTGACGGAATATCATAACAGATGATCTAATATATAGATTTTTCTGTTCCGTTTATTTCAATGCAGCAATTACTGCATCTGTGAAATCTTCCGTAGAAGCGTTGCCACCCATGTCTTGAGTCAATGTTTTTCCTTCAGAGATGACTTTTGTTACGGCTTGCTCAATACTTGCAGCAGCCTTCGCTTCTCCCAAATGTGCCAGCATCATGGAAGCGGAAAGAATTGCTGCGGTTGGATTGATTTTATGCTGACCAGCAATATCCGGGGCAGAACCATGAATGGGTTCGAAGATTGCACCACCAACACCAATGTTTGCACTTGGCGTCAGACCCAATCCGCCAACCAGACCTGCACATAAATCTGATATAATATCGCCATAGAGATTCGGGCAAACCAATACATCATAATCCTCTGGATGCATCACCAAACGCATGCACATGGCATCTACGATACTGTCGTCAAAGACGATTTGCGGATATTCTTTGGAGATTTGTCTGGCAATATCCAGAAACATACCGTCCGTGCATTTCATAATGTTGGCTTTATGTACGGCAGTTACTTTTTTTCTGCCTTCTCGCACTGCGAAATCAAAAGCATAACGAATGATGCGTTCACAGCCTTTTCTGGTAATCAATTTGATGCTTTCAGCCGCATCATCACCTATCATATGCTCGATTCCGGCATACAGGTCTTCTGTATTTTCTCGTACCACAACCAGATCAATATGATCAAATTTGGTAATTACGCCAGGATACGTCTTGGCGGGTCGCACGTTTGCATATAAATCGAATTGTTTCCGCATGGCAACATTTACACTGCGAAATCCGGTGCCTACCGGAGTAGTGACGGGACCCTTGAGGGCAACGCCGTTTCTGCGAATGGATGCAATGGTTTCCTCAGGCAGGGGAGTACCGTATGTTTCAATCATTGCTGCTCCAGCTTCTGCCTGTTCCCATTCAATGGGAACACCCGTCGCTTCTACCACACGTTTTGCAGCAGAAATAACTTCTGGACCGCTTCCATCACCAGGGATTAAAGTTATATGATATGCCATAATCAGATGCCTCCTTAGTTGGATTCCTTCGTATAGTTCAGTAAACCGCCCGCCAAAAGGATATCTCTTTGACGTTCAGAAATGTTCAAACGGGTGGGGATTTCCTCACCAGTTTTTACACAGGTGACGTTGACAAGCTGTCCTTGAGCAGCGCCTTTGATTTGATCTGATGCATAATGAATGACAAATTCATCTCCCACTTGGATAGTATCATAGTCCCATTCATTGACAAATACTAATGGCAATATGCCGTTGTTGATCAAATTTGCCATATGAATACGGGCGAACGATTTTGCAATTACGGCTTTGACACCAAGTTGCAAAGGTGCCAATGCGGCATGTTCTCTGCTGCTGCCTTGACCATAGTTTTGCCCTGCGATAATGAATCCGCCGCCTGCTTTTTTCGCTCTTGCCGGGAAGTCTGGATCACATGGTGTCAGGCAATAATCTGCCAAATATGGCACATTCGAGCGGAAAGGCAGTAATTTTGCGTTTGACGGCATAATATGGTCCGTCGTAATGTTATCATCGACTTTGATTAACGCGCTGCCCTTGATTTCTTTGGTCACTTTCGTGTTTTTCGGGAAGGGCTGAATATTGGGACCGCGTACTACTTTAACACATGTACCCTCTGGAGCCGGTGGGATTACCAGATTATCATTGATCATAAAATGTTCCGGCATGGATATAGAAGGCGCTTCGCCCAAGGTGCGTGGATCGGTCAATTTACCGCTTAACGCACTGGCAACTGCGGTTTCTGGGCTGACAATATAGACTTGTGCAGATTTTGTACCGCTTCTGCCTTCAAAGTTTCGATTGATCGTGCGCAGGGAAACTGCATTGGTGGCAGGTGCCTGTCCCATACCAATGCATGGACCGCATCCGCATTCTAAGATTCGCGCGCCGGCGGAAATAATATCAGCTAATGCGCCGTTTGCTGCCAGCATATTCATTACCTGTTTGGAACCGGGTGCAATGACAAGACTGACATCGGGATCAACCGTCTTGCCCTTTAGCAATGCTGCAACGGTCATCATATCGGTGTAAGAAGAGTTCGTACAGCTGCCAATTGCGACTTGGTCTACCAACAAATCTTTTATTTCACTGACTTTTTTGATATTGTCCGGACTATGTGGACAAGCCACAAGTGGTTCGATTTCATCTAATGCAATGACAATTTCTTCATCGTATACAGCGTCATCATCTGCTTTCAGTTCTATCCAGTCTTCTTCTCTCCCCTGTGCCTGTAAAAAGGCT
>ERZ1643247.2952-NODE-2952-length-12632-cov-5.105113_pt1 | contig 12632 bp, 15 predicted proteins | sample MGYA00579264_ERZ1643247 | MGnify/ENA primary metagenome ERZ1643247 (study PRJEB29033, sample SAMEA4952262) | chicken gut metagenome | biome: Broiler Chicken; feature: Gastrointestinal Tract; material: Caecum | place: Ireland | collected 2018 | study: Broiler... | reverse complement strand
AAATTTTTTATTTTTTTTTCTAAAAAACTATTGACTTTTCATAGTTGGTCTCCTTTAATATAATAAAATTATAACATGATTAATGAGAAAACGCAATTATTGACATAATGATAGATTTAACATATAATGAGCGAAATAGGAGGTGTAACTTGGAAAATAGAGAAGAAATAATTGAAAAAAATAGAAATTTATATAATCAAGAACAAATAAGTTTTATTGCACAAAATTGTATTGGAGGCGTTATATATCATGATATGAATAAAAAATTTTTATCTCCTACAATAAATTTATATTTTTCAGCATCGGATTTTATAAAATTTGTGAATAATTTAGAATATTATTTAAGTTTAGATATAAATATTACAAATAATGACCCAATTACAGCAGAATTAGATGATATAAAACTATACTTTTTACATTATAACAGTGAAGAAGAAGCCATTCAAAAATGGGAAGAGAGAAAGAAAAGAATTATTAAAGATAAAATTTTCGTTATATGCACAGATAGAGATGGGTTTGATGATGAATGTATGGAAAAATTTAAAAATATAAAATTACCAAAAGCATTGATAACATGTAATGAAAAATGGAGAAATTATCCATTTGTTATCTATTTAGAACAGTATAAAAATTTAACTCAAGTACCAGATACAATACCAACAAGAGAATTCTACAATGGCACACAATTAATAAAACTAATAAACGAAGTCTAGTTTAATTTTAAAGTTTAATAAATTTTTAATATTAAAATACCAATATATTCTGAAACATTTCAGCGAGCGAAGCTAATATAGCGGAGCGCAGCGTGCAAGCTGGAGCATTTATGCGACCGCGCAGTGAAATATGTAAGAATATATTGGTATTTGTAAAATATATAATCTTAAACTTTAAAATTAAACTATACTTCGTTATATTTTTTTATAAATTCATCACATAATTTCCTTCTATATTCTAATTCTGGATGTTCAGAATATAGCTCATCATTAAATTTGCAAATATCATTAAATTTGTTATCTAAAATATCATAAACTTTTTGTTTTTCTTCAAAATTAGATTCTTTAACCTGAGATTTTAATCTGGCTAATAAACGTAAATATCTTCTACAAGTTCTAGATTGCATTTCATATAAATTATGCTCTACAAAAAATTCCAAATATTTATCATAAGCTTCTAATGCATCTAAACGTCTCATGCTAAAATCAGTGTGAGTAATACTATTTTCTCTTTGAACATATGCATACATTTTTTTATTAGTAAATACAACTCTTCTTGATTCATAAAATAATTTGTAAGTAGTAAATTCGTCTTCATGTAGCTTGTTTAGAGGATATTTTATATTATCAAAAAGATTTTTTCTATACAATTTATTAGATGCTATTACAGACCTTAAACAAATAGAGAAATCATCATCGTGAATTCTAGTCAAAGCATCATATTTTTCTAAAACAACTAAATCATTAATATCTGATTCTGGGAAAACAAAGGAACTAGAATCAGATTCGTTTACCAATACAACATCACATTCTGCAATATCTGCATCATACTTAGTAATTAAATTTAATAAATCAGAAATACAATTGCTATCAATAAAATCATCAGCATCTAGTAAGTATATAAATTCACCAGAAGCAGAGTTAATTCCTGCATTTCTTGCAGCAGATAAGCCACCGTTTTTTTGATGAATAACTTTAATTCTATTATCTTTTTTAGCATATTCATCACAAATGATTGGGAACTATCAGTTGCACCATCATCAACCAAGATTATTTCCAGATTCTTATAAGATTGCCCAATAACTGAATCAATAGATTTTTTTAAATATTTTTCTACATTATAAATTGGTAAAATAACGCTAATTAAAATTGAATCCATAATTAAACTCCTTAAATCATATGATAATATTGTATCATTAAAACTGTAATTTTGCAAATTGAACTTTGGGGATATTTTTTAGTTATATCTTATTAATTAAAATAAATATATGATTTTGAATTCCCGGAGCAGGGACGCTCCGTACGGCTCGCTCGCGCTCCCCTTGAATCCAAAACCATATATTTATTTTTTTTAATAAAAATTTTAATAAAATCTCCCAAAAGTTCAATTTAAAACTTTATGAAAATACTTGAAAAAAACAAGAATTATAGTATAATATAAATACATTTAAAGCCAAGAATGGAGGAATAATCGTGATAGACTATGAACAAACAAAAAGAACAAAAGATTTAATAAAAATAAAAGTAATAGGTGTTGGTGGCGGAGGAAACAATGCCGTTAATCAAATGATAGTGTCAGATGTAGATGAAGTAGAATATATATTAGTAAATACAGAAAAAGGAATATTAGAAAGAGCAAACACAAATGGATGTAAAACTCTTCAAATAGGAAAAGAAATAGCTAGAGGATTAGGTGCAGGAGCAAATCCAGAAGTGGGAGAAAGAGCAGCAAGAGAAAGTATAGATGATATAAATAAAATTCTTGACGGAACAGATTTGTTGTTTTTAACTGCTGGAATGGGTGGAGGAACAGGAACAGGTGCCATACCAGTAATAGCAGAAGCAGCAAAGAAAAAAGGAATTCTTACAATAGGAATTGTTACAAAACCATTTTCTTTTGAAGGAAAACTAAGAAAAGCAAGAGCAGATATTGGAATAGACAAACTAAAACCAAATGTAAATGCTTTAATAATAATTTCAAATGATCAATTGTTAAAAAACACTGAAAATAATGTTTCAATACTTAATGCATTCAAAATGACAGATGATATTTTGAGACAAGGAATTCAATCAATAACTGATTTAATAAATTCAGTAGGAACAATTAATGTTGACTTCGCAGATGTAAAAACTATATTAGAATATAATGGATATTCATATATGGGAATTGGAAGAGCTAGTGGAGAAAATAAAATAATTAATGCTACAATGAACGCATTAAATAATCCACTTACTGAAAGCGGTATTGATGGAGCAAAAGGAGTTATATTCAATATAAAAGGAAGTGAAGACATTAGCTTAGAAGATATAAATAGAAGTGCTAGTATAATTGGAGAGAAAGTAAGTCCAGACGCTAATGTAATTTTTGGTACAGTTATAGACGAAGACTTAGGAAATGAAGTAATAGTAACTGTTGTAGCAACAGGTGTAGAAAAGAAGGAAGAAAAAAATGACAATAAGAGAATTTAATTTATTAAAAATATCCGTATGGGATGGAGACAAAGAAGTATATAATGGAATATGTGAAGATGCACCGGAAGAGCTAAAGCAAAGACAAATCAAAATTATAGGAAATGAAGGAAAAATTATAAAAATAAAATTGGTATAAATTGTATAAAATGCCCATAAGTGGAAATACTCATATAAAAGGAGAGCGCTTATGGGTAATTTAAATAAAAAGAATATTATTAATGAAGCTGAAAAAATATTAGAAAAATGTGAGGAAAAATACAAAGAAGAAGGAAAAAACAAAAAAAGAGTTAGGGATTTAGAACGAGAATGTAAAAAATTAAAAAGACATAATTTAGTATGGAAAATACTGTTGTCATTATCATTAATTAGTTTACTTATAATTGTTATATAAAAGAATAAAACCTTTTCATTAGTCATATATTTAAAACAAAGACTAAGGAAGAGGTATTTTTTATGGAAAGAATTATAAGTGAGCAAGATAGAATTAGAAGAGCAGAAGAAATTGCAAATAGAAGAAGAGGAACAATTTCTGCAAGAAGTATAAATATATCTACTGAAAAAAAGAAAATGCCATATTTAACAAAAGTATTCATACAGACAATTGCAAGTATGTGTATTTTCGGATTAGCATATTTCTTAAATCAAAATTATCCTCAAGCAATAGATACCATAAAGCCCATTTTATCGCAGGATATAAATTTTGAAGAACTGTACAATAAGGGAAACGATTTTTTTTCAAGCTTAAATCAAAATACTAATGAAAATAGTGTTACAGAAAATGTAGTAAATGAAATGGAAAATCAAGCTACTAATGAACAAGTAGAAAATCAAATAAGTAATGAAGCAACAAATCAAATAGAAGGAATAGGTGGAAGTAGTGAAGAAGTTCCACTTAGCCAAGATGAGCAAGATATTGCATATATAAAAACAAATGTATCAATGATAGTTCCAACAAAAGGAGTAGTAACATCTGGATACGGAGAAAGAGAGCCAACAGATATAATTTCCGCAAATCATGCTGGTATAGATATAGGTGCGACAGTTGGCACAGAAATAATTGCTGCAATGGAAGGTACAGTAGAAGAAGTATCATCATATGGGGATTATGGAAATCATTTGAAAATAACCAATGGTGAAGTTAGTACATTATATGCCCATTGCAGCAAAATTTTAGTAAATCAAGGAGACTATATAAGTCAAGGACAAAAAATAGCAGAAGTAGGTAATACTGGAAGAACTACAGGCCCACACTTACATATTGAAATCAGGAGAAGCGGGAGAACTGTTGATCCAGCAGCAATTATAACTTTTTAAAGGAGATAAAAATGCAGATAAAAATAGATTTAAAAATATTTGCTATAATATTAATTTTCTTGGTAACCCAAAACATTGGAATATATGCAATATTAATGTTTTATGCACTAATACATGAACTAGGACATCTTTTATGTGGTGTATGTTTAGGATTTAAACCGAAATCAATTAGTATTATCCCATATGGATTTAATTTAGGATTTAAAATAAATTATAAAGATTACAATAAAAAGATAAAAAAAGGAAATTTACTAAGTTTAAAAAAGATAGCAATAGCTTTAGCAGGACCATTTACAAATATAATTTGTATTATAATAATTTTCTTTTTAAAAGATGAGTTTACATTGGTTCAGTATCAAAATGCGATATATGCAAATATTCTACTAATTTTATTTAATTTAATTCCTATATATCCATTAGATGGTGGGAGAATGTTGCAAGAAATATTGCATATAACAATTGGGTTAAGAGAAAGTTATTCTGTGACAAAAACAATTACAAATGTAAATACAATAATACTTACAGCAGTATCTAGTGTATTGATACTTTATTACAAAAATATAGCAATATTTCTTGTAATAATATACTTGTGGACATTAGTATATAAATGCAATCAAGAGTATAAAATAAAGGAAAATCTTTACAAAAAAGTAGAGGAATTAGATAAAAGATATGTAAAAGAAAAGTTAGAATTTACAGTAGTTAGAAATAAGTTATAACTGTATATTCAAAGATTTTTTGTTTCTTGCTGTCGGACGTAAAGTCCTCCAAACTGCGCGAAACTGCAAAATCTTGAATATACAATCATAAATAGTCTGAGAATAGTAATAAATGAAGGTTACATAATTATTAGAAAAAGGGCTTGAAAAAAGTAACAATATATGGTATAATAATTATATTAATGATTAAGAGAGGAGTCTCATAGTAAAATGAGTAAAATAAAAGAAAAAATAGGAGAATTTATAAATAAAATAAAAAACTTTGAAATGTTTGGAGAAAGAGAAGAAAGTCAAGACATGCCAGAGGCAGAATTAGCAGTAGAAGTTTCTAAGAAAACAGGACAAGATATAAATGAAATTAACAAAGCTTTTGCAGAAGCTAATAAAACAGTTGGTGGATTAACAGAAAGAATGCAGAAAAGCAAACAAAGAACAATACAACAATCAGACTTACAAGCAGGAATGGAAATACCTGTTCGAACAGTGGAAAATCAACAACAAATAGAAGTAGAACAAAAAATAGAAAACGATAGAGAACACTAAGTTAAAATAGTAATCCAAGAATTTGGATTATTATTTTTTTGTTACAAATACCTAAAAAACTTGAAAAATGTATTAAAATATAATAATATATAGTTGGAAATTAATAATAAAGGAATGAGAAAATGCAAAAGATTAATAATGAAAGAGGCATAACTCTAATAGTTTTAGTTATTACAGTAATCATTTTGGCTCTAGTAAGTATCCCTATAATCGTAAATACCACAGAAGTTTCAGAGTTGCAAAAATATACTTATTTTAAGGGTGATATTGATAAACTTAGAGAATCAATAGGAACAGCATATTCAGATTCACAATCTATAGTAACTATAGGACCAAGATATACAGGAGATATAAGTTTCTTAAATAATTTTCAAAATGGAGAAATAGTTAGAAATCCAAATGATGGCGATGAATATTATGTTATTAGCCTAAAAGAATTAAATAGCCATTTAGAAGCACAAATTGACTTAAAATACGGTTCAGGTAATAAAATAGAAGACTATGCAAATTTAGATATTAATCAAGGAAAAAATCCAAATGATACAAATATAATACAATACGAATATCAAGGAAATGATACATATATAATTAATGCAAAAACAAAGACAATATATTATACTGATGGATTAGAATATAAAGGAGAAGTATATTATAGATTACCAGAAGATTTTACTGAATTATCTGATGTATATATTATAATTTATGATTCTTGCGGTGGAAGTAATGCTCCAGATATGCAAACTGTAGAAGCTACTGGTAATGCTACAATAACTTTAAGAGATGGACCAAAAAAGGATGGATATGTATTTGTCGGTTGGAAGCCAGAAAATGACGATTTAATTTATCAAGCAGGAGCACAATATACAGTAACAGGAAATACAAAATTAATTGCACAGTGGGAAAATCAATAAAAACTATTGACAATACTTATTATTTCCTATATAATAAGTATTGTCTTAATTTATGGCGAAGTAGCTCAGTTGGCTAGAGCATCCGGTTCATACCCGGCAGGTCAAGAGTTCGAATCTCCTCTTCGCCACCAATGACTTTTCTGTTTAAACTAATGTAACAGATAAAAAAATCAATCATTGTAAAGTGATTGATTTTTTTAGTAAATTAGCTTTCTAGTTTCATATATAATACAGGATAGGGATTTCCTTGATCATCTAATTCATTTCTTTGATAAACTTTAAATCCCATATGTTCATAAAATCCTTTAGCTTTTGGATTCTGTTCATTTACTGCTAATTCTTTAACATTATAATTTTTTATTCCCAAAGTCAACAATTCTTTTCCTAAGCCTTTTCCTCTTTCACTATTCTTAACAAATAGCATTTCAAGTTTATTATTTTCTATGCCCATAAAAGCAATAGGCTGATGTTTTTCATTTTCTATAATTATTAAGCTTGTTATACTTTTTAAGGCCTGTGGTACATATTCTTTTATTTTTTCTATTTCCTCATTAGATAGAAATGTATGCGTTGCTTTTACTGAATCTTCCCACACTTCTAATAATTGATTAATCAATTTTTCTGTTCTTTCCTTTACTTCAATTATCTTTATATTATTAACTCACTTTCATATTAACAAATATTTAATTTTTTAGGTTGATTTTTTATCACATAAATCTTTAATTGGACAAATCTCACAATTAGGATTTCTTGCAGTACAAACTTTTCTTCCATGCCATACAAGAAGGTGGTTAACGTCATAATAGTACTCTTTAGGAATAATTTTTAATAAATCCTGTTCTATTTTTAAAGGATCAGATTCTTCCGAAAATCCAATTCTATTAGATATTCTTTTAGCATGTGTATCAACAGCAATGCCCTGAGGATTGCAGAAAGCTTCTAACATAATAACATTTGCACTTTTTCTACCAACACCAGGAATTTGAAGCAATTCTTCCATAGTTTCAGGAACTTTACCATTATATTTTTCAATTATAGTACGAGCTGCTGCTTTTAAGTTTTTAGCTTTATTTTTATAAAATCCGCAAGGATGTATTAATTCTTCAAGAGTATGTAAATCCATATTATCAAAATCATAAACAGTAGGATATTTTGAAAAAATATAAGGAGTAGTTTTATTGACTCTTTCGTCTGTACATTGAGCAGAAAGTACAACTGAAACTAACATTTGAAAAGGTGTTTCAAAATCTAAACTACAAGTAGCATCCGGATAATAATTTTTTAACTTCTCTATAATTTGAATAGCTTTCTTAGTATTCATAAAATCCTCCTAAAACAAAATAATTATAACCTAAAAGAGCCTAAATATCAATAAAATAATCAAAAATTAAAAAATTATCTTTACAAATTTATAATGATAGTATATTATAAAAGTGAGGTAGAATTATGTATGGATTATCAAATAAAATAATAGAAGAAAGATATGGAAACTACAAAAATGCTTTAGAAAGATTAAAAGAAGCTATGCTAGAGGAACCTACAGCGATAATAATTGATGGAACAATTCAAAGATATGAATTTACATTTGAACTAGCGTGGAAAATTATGAAAGATTATTTAGAGTACAATGGATTTGTAGATGGATTATCTAGTCCTAGAAACATTATTCAGTTAGCATTTCAAAATAAGATAATAAAAAATGGAGATATTTGGATACAAATGATGTTAGATAGAAATCTATTATCTCATTTATATGATGAAGAAAAATCAAGAGAAATATATAACAATATAAAAAATAATTATTTAGCAGAATTTGAGCAATTAAAACATTTTTTAGAAGAAAATATATGAGGATAAAAATAAATGAAAATGCTTGAAAGCCTTGAGTATATATATTGTAAGATTTAATAGCTTATATTTACATATACATTAGGAAAACTATGTTTTTAGACGAATCTAAAAGCATATTTTTTTGTCAAATAATTTGCATAAAAAATTGAAAAGTAAATTCAGTTATGATATAAATTATAAAAGAGCGATGTAACAAAATGAATTTATGAAAATAATAGGAGTAAAAAATGGAAAAACTAAAGAAAATTGATAAAAAACAAATTAAATTATTTTTAATAATACTTGCTTTGGCGAGTTTTCTATGTTTGGGATTTTTAATTCCACATAAAATTACAGATTCATATTGGAATATACAAGATGGGTACGATATATATAAACTAACTCCACTAAAAGATGGAAGAATTATACATTATTTAATACTATCTATAGTATCAAAAAGTGGTATTCCAATGGAAGCATGGATATTGATATCGCAATATATAAGTATAATATTATATAGTATAGCAATATTTAATATATATAAATTAATTAAAAATATAGTAAATAAAAAACTAAAAGTAGATATAAAAAGAAATAATAAAATTATAAATGCAGTTATTTTACTTGGTTCTTTTTTAATAATTTTAAATCCAATGACAGTAGAATGCTTTGCATATGTAGAAAATATTATAATGTCACTATCTATTCTTATAATAACATACGCTTCAAAAATTTTATCTGAAAATAAAACATATTCATATATAAAAGCATTATTTTTAATGCTATTAGCAGCATTAGCATATCAAGGAACACTGAATATGTGGATATTGTTAAGTTTACTATTCTTTTCATTAAATGATGAAGATAAGAAAATAAAAGACTGGGTAAAATATTTGCTAAAAATTGCATCTATAGTAATAATATTATTGATTTTTATGATTGGTGTTCTTAAATTTTGTGAACTAATTACAAATGAAAAACAACAGAGAATTGAAGGATTTCCAACAAATATAGAAAGTAGGATATATTTAATAATTGTAGGAATAAAAATGGTAATTACAACAATTACATTTGGATTGTTTCCAAAATATTTGATTTTTTCAGCTATAATAATAACACTAATTTTGCTATGTTTATTTTCAAAGAAAAAAAGTACAATATTAAAGTACTTATTTTGTATTTTAATAGTGATATTATCTTGCATTATACCAGTATTTTTACAAAAGACAATTGCAATATCAGCTAGAATTTCTTTATGTATTGGTGGTATCATTGGTTTTTCAGTAATATATACATTAGTGAAAACATTGAATAATGAAAAATATAATATTAGTTATCTATTATTAGTTTTCTCTATAATTTATTTAATTATAAATATATTCGACTATTACAGTTTAGCAATAATGAATCAAATTACTAATAAAGAAGAAGAAAAATTTTGTAAAGAAATTAATGAATGTATTATAGAATACGAGAAAAATTCAGAATATGAAGTTAATAATGTAATGTTTATTAGATCAAGTAGAACAAAAGATACGTTTAATAATTTCCCCAAAAATACATTTACTCAAAAAGCTTTACTTGCAGTTTATGCAAATAAGCATTGTCTAAATTATTATACTGGAAGAAATTTAGAGAAAAACGACGTGACTAAGGAAATATATATAATGCACAAAAAATCAAAAGAATGGACAGAATCAAAAAATGAAAATATAAATTTTTATAAAGAAACAGTATATGTAATAGTACCTTAAGAAGTAGAAAAAGGGGGGAATAATTATGCTAAAACTAGAAAATGTATCAAAGTTTTACTATAACAAAGGAATGATTAGTACAGGTTTTTCGAAAGTAAACTTAGAATTGAAAATAGGAGAATTTGTTGTTATAACAGGAGAATCTGGAAGTGGAAAAAGTACACTTTTAAATGTAATTTCTGGGTTAGATAGCTATGAAGAAGGAGAAATGTACATAAAAGGCAAAGAAACAAGCCACTATTCAGAAAAAGATTTTGAAGATTATAGAAGAAAATACATAGCAAATATTTTTCAAAGTTATAATTTAATTAATAGTTACACTGTATATCAAAATGTGGAATTAGTTTTACTATTAAACGGATATAATAAGAAGAATGTTAAGAAAAAAATATTAGATATAATAGAAAAAGTTGGTTTAACAAAATTCAAGAATACAAAAGTTTCTAAATTATCTGGTGGGCAGAAGCAAAGAGTAGCAATAGCCAGAGCTATGGTAAAAGACACACCAATTATTGTAGCTGACGAACCAACAGGAAATTTAGATTCTGAATCTGCAAAAGAAGTTATAGAAATACTAAAAAAAGTTGCTAAAGATAAACTAGTTATTGTTGTAACTCATAATATTGAACAAGTTGAAGAATTTGCAACTAGAATAATAAAAATGCATGATGGAAGGATTATACAAAATACTGAAATTAAAAAGATTGAGAAAGAACCACCTATTATAGAGAGTAAGTATACTAATATAAGTTTGACAAATAAATACAGATTAGGAATAAGAAATACTTTTAATATTTTACCAAAATTTTTGCTACTATTTGCCGTGTTTTTCTTTATAAGTGCAGCAGTTTTGGCTGAATATGCTAGTTTTCAAATGACAGAAACAGAGCAAAGTGATTCTGGTTATAGCATAGCTTTTAGAGATTTATCAGAAAATAGAATTTTGATAAATAAAAATGATAGAACAGCCTTTACAAATGAAGAATTTGAAAAAATTAAAAAATTATCTAATGTCGATTATTTAGTTGAAGATGATATCCTTATAGATGGTGGGATGCCAATTGCAAGAGATGATTTAAGTATATATGGAACAATGAAAGATATAGATAATTTTAGGGGAAATCTTACATATGGAAGAATGCCAGAAAATGATGACGAAATTGTTATAAAGATGAATAAAGAACATTATTACTTAAGAGAAAGATTAAGTGATGTGCTAAATAAAACATTCTCTATATTAAAATCACAAGGAATTAATGGATGGAGCAATGAAAAAGTTAGGGATTTAGTTATAGTAGGAATACAAACAACTGATGAAGATAGCAACTATGATTGTGAATTTTATGTATCAAAAGATGTGCTAAAGGGGGTAAGAATAGACTTAAATAAAAATTATAGCACAATGAAAGTGTTGCTAAATAATAAATATCAACAATATACAGTAGAGCCAAATGACAATGTTGAAAGTGGAAAAGCAATAGTAGATGATGAATTTAAAACTCAATTCAAAAATAATAAAATAAAAGGGCAATCCGTAAAAATAGAAATAAGTAATATCTACTATGAGGATGAATTAAATTTAAGCATATCAAATACATACACAAAGTCTAATATGAAAAGATTACTTGGAACAGATGCTTATGATATAAATAGATACAAAATTTTTATAAATACTAATGATTATAATTCACTTTTTGATAAACCATCATATCAATCAAGTGTATATGTAAAAGATATAGAAAAAGTAGATGAAACAATGCAAGAACTTGAAAAATTAGGCCTAAATCCTAAAAAAGTAACCGATTATAAAATAGACCAAAGTGCAAGTTCACAAAACATTATAAGAATAATTAAAGTAGTAGTAACAATAATATTAATTTTAGTGTTGTTTTTCATATCTTACATAATTATAAAAATAATACTAAAATCAAGAAATATATATTATACGACACTAAGAATTTTAGGTGCTACATATAAAAATATTAGAAGAATATTAGATATAGAATTGTTTATTAATTCCACAATAGCATATGCAGTATTAATGCTATTCATCTATTTTGTAAGAATAGGTATAATTAACCTAGAATATATAGCAAAACTTAGCGAATTTTTGAGCTTAAAAGAATATATATTAATGTATGTAATATTGGTTGTAATTTCAAGATTAATATCAATTAAATTTTCTAGGCAACTATTTAAAAATACAGTAATGAATACATACAAAGAGGAATTGTAATAATATGGTAAAACTAGAAAAAGTTCATAAATATTTTAATAGACGAAGAAGAAACGAAATACATATTATTAACAATACCTCATTAGAACTAGAAGATAAAGGACTAGTCGCAATTTTAGGACATTCAGGAAGTGGAAAAA
>ERZ1643247.2951-NODE-2951-length-12632-cov-13.323130_pt1 | contig 12632 bp, 8 predicted proteins | sample MGYA00579264_ERZ1643247 | MGnify/ENA primary metagenome ERZ1643247 (study PRJEB29033, sample SAMEA4952262) | chicken gut metagenome | biome: Broiler Chicken; feature: Gastrointestinal Tract; material: Caecum | place: Ireland | collected 2018 | study: Broiler... | reverse complement strand
CTTGCGAGGGGAAGCGAGCCGCGCCGAACGGCGCGTCCAAGCAAAATTTCCGGCTGAAAGCCGGAAATGTTCTTGCCGGAAGGCGGGCTCTGCCCGCCTGAGGATTGAAAAGGCAGGGGAACCCGGAAAAGCGGAGCTTTTCTGGGGCGGCCGAACAGATGGCGGCCAAGGCCGCCATCGCGAAGCTGGGCGGCTGAAAGCCGTCCAGTTCGGCCTCTTGCGAGGGGAAGCGAGCCGCGCCGAACGGCGCGTCCAAGCAAAATTTCCGGCTCAATAAAACCGAAAAACTGGTGCAGAACCGTTCTGCACCAGTTTTTTTGTGCCATAAGGCGTTCCAGAGTTGGGACTCCTGCCCACGTTACGCGCGGCCGTCACCGGTAAAGACAAGCGGCTGAGTGAATTTGAATAAAAACAAATTCCAGTTTGAAAATGGCGCATTGACTTGTTTAAACGAGCATACTATGATTTGTGGTGCACAGAGACGGGATTTCTCTAAAAAACGGGGGAAACCTAAGATAAACATTGGAGCAACAGGAGGGAAGGCGCCCATGGCAAAGTATCAGGCAGATGTACAGACGCTTCTGCGGGCCATTGGAGGCAGGGAAAATATCCAGGCGGTGTCCCACTGCATGACCCGGATGCGGTTTGTGCTGGCGGACCCGGCCAAGGCGGACACGGCGGCCATCGAGGCCATCCCGGCGGTAAAGGGGACCTTTACCCAGGCCGGACAGTTTCAGGTCATCATCGGCAACGATGTGGCCATCTTCTACAATGAGTTTACCGCCTGCGCGGGTATCGAGGGGGTCGGCAAGGATGCGGTGAAGGCGGCCGCCCAGACGAACCAGTCTCTGCTTCAGCGGATCATGGGTACCCTGGGCGAGATCTTTGCCCCTATCATCCCCGCCCTCATCTGCGGCGGCCTGATCCTGGGCTTCCGCAACATCATCGGTGAGATCAATTTCCTGGGCGGCGGCACCCAGAGCCTGGCGGATGTGTCCCAGTTCTGGGCCGGTATGTACAGCTTCCTGTGGCTCATCGGCGAGGCGGTGTTCCACATGCTGCCCGTGGGCATCGTGTGGTCCATCACCAAAAAGATGGGCACCACCCAGATTCTGGGCATCATCCTGGGCCTGACTCTGGTGTCCCCCCAGCTGCTCAACGGCTTCTCGGTGGCCGCCACCGCCGTGGAGGACATCCCCGTGTGGGACTTCGGCTTTGTTCAGATCCAGATGATCGGCTATCAGGGCCAGGTCATCGCCGCCATGCTGGCCGGCTTTGTGCTGGTGTATCTGGAGAAGTTCTTTAAAAAGATCTGCCCCGAAGTGGTGAGCATGATCGTGGTGCCCTTCTGCTCCCTGGTGCCGGCGGTCCTGGTGGCCCACACCATCGTGGGCCCCATCGGATGGCAGATCGGCGACGCCATCGCCTCGGTGGTGTATGCCGGCCTCACCTCCAATGTGCGCTGGCTGTTTGCGGCCCTCTTCGGCCTGCTGTACGCCCCCATTGTCATGACCGGCCTGCACCACATGACCAACGCCATCGACTCCCAGCTGGTGAACCTGTACGGGGGCACCAACCTGTGGCCCATGATCGCCCTGTCCAACATCGCCCAGGGCTCCGCCGTGCTGGCTATGAGCGTGCTCCAAAAGAAGAATGAGCGGGCCCAGCAGGTGAACATCCCCGCCTGCATCTCCTGTTACCTGGGGGTCACCGAGCCCGCCCTCTTCGGCGTCAACCTGAAATACGGGTTCCCCCTGGTGTGCGGCATGATCGGCTCCGCCTGCGGGGCGGTCATCTCCATCGGCACCGGCGTGGAGGCCTACTCCATCGGTGTGGGCGGCTTGCCCGGGATTCTGTCCATCAAGCCCCAGTTCTGGCTGAACTTCCTCATCGCCATGCTGGCAGCCGTCGCGGCGCCCTTTGTCCTGACCATCCTGGTGGGAAGCCGGAAGCTGTCCGCCGCCGACCGGGGGCTGAGTGCGGCCGCCGCGGAGCCCGCGGCCTCCTCCGTCGCCCCCGACGCAGAGGAACAGCCCCAGGCGGAGCTCCCCGCCGCTGGGGCGGAGGGCGTCACCGCCCCCCTGTCCGGCCGGGTCATCCCCATGGAGGAGATCCCCGACCAGGTGTTCTCCCAGGGCATCCTGGGGGAGGGGGTGGGCATCGAGCCCACCGGCAATGTGGTGGTGGCCCCCGCCGACGCCACCGTGTGCTCTGTCATGGAGGACAGCCGCCACGCGGTGGGTCTCACCCTGGACAACGGGGCGGAGCTGCTCATCCACGTGGGCATCGACACGGTGTCCATGAACGGCGACGGCTTTCAGCTCCATGTGAAGGCGGGGGACCGGGTACGCTTGGGCGACAAACTCATCACCTTCGACCCGGAGAAGATCAAAGCCGCCGGCCACCCCACCACCACCGTCTTCCTGGTCACCGATCCCGGCGACCTCACCCCCACCTTTGAGACCAATGTGGACGCCCAGGCGGGCCGGACCGTGGTCATCCGCTTCTAAGAGGAGGCTGTTCCCATGCAGGATTTTAAGAAGAGTGTCGTCTATCAGATCTACCCCAAGTCCTTCCTGGACACCAACGGGGACGGACTGGGAGAATTGAGAGGGATTACCGCCAAGCTGGACTATCTGAAAGAGCTGGGCGTGGACTATCTCTGGCTGACCCCTTTCTTTGTGTCCCCCCAGAACGACAACGGCTATGACGTGGCCGACTACCGGAACATCGACCCCCGGTACGGCACCATGGCCGACTTTGAGGAGCTCTCCCGGGAAGCGGAGCGGCGGGGCATCGGCCTGATGCTGGACATGGTGTTCAACCACACTTCCACCCAGCACGAGTGGTTCCAAAAAGCCCTGGCCGGGGACCCCAAATACAAGGACTACTATATCTGGAAGAAGGGCAAGCCGGACGGCGCCCCGCCCACCAACTGGGAGAGCAAATTCGGCGGCAGTGCCTGGGAATACGTCTCCCAGTTTGACGAATACTACCTCCATCTCTTTGACAAGACCCAGGCTGACCTGAACTGGGACAACCCGGAGGTCCGGAGAGAGGTCCAGGATGTGGTCCGCTTCTGGATGGGCAAGGGGGTCAGGGGCTTCCGCTTCGACGTCATCAACCTGATCAGCAAGGGCTCCTTTGAGGACGACCGCCAGGGGGACGGCCGCCGGTTCTACACCGACGGGCCCAAGATCCACCAGTACCTGAAAGAGCTCAACCAGGCCACCTTCGGCCGGGACCCGGGGATCATCACGGTGGGAGAGATGTCCTCCACCTCCATGGAGAACTGCTTCCAGTATGCTGGGGCGGACAGTCACGAGCTCTCCATGGTGTTCTCCTTCCACCACCTGAAGGTGGACTTCATGGGCAACGAGAAGTGGGTGCTGGTGCCTACGGATTTCCAGAAGCTCAAGGACATCCTGTTCTCCTGGCAGCAGGGGATGGCGGAGCACAACGCCTGGAACGCGGTGTTCTGGTGCAACCACGACCAGCCCCGGGTGGTCTCCCGCTTCGGGGATGAGGGGGAGTACTGGAAGCAGTCGGCCAAGATGCTGGCCGGGGTGGTCCACTGCCTGCGGGGCACCCCCTATCTCTACCAGGGGGAGGAGATCGGCATGACCAACGCCGGATTTACCGATCTGAGCCAATACCGGGATGTGGAGAGCCTGAACCGCTTCCAAATTTTACGGGACAAGGGGATGAGCCAGGAGAGCGCCTACAACATCCTGAAAGTCCACTCCCGGGACAACGCCCGCACCCCCATGCAGTGGGACAGCTCAGAAAACGGCGGCTTCACCGGCGGGACCCCGTGGATCAGCGTCAACCCCAACTGTGAGAAAATCAACGCCGCTTCCCAGGTGGACGACCCGGACTCCATCTTCTCCTACTACAAGACCCTGATCCAGCTGCGCAGAGAGCACGACGTGATCTCCCAGGGGGACTTTACCCCCCTGGACCAGGAGAACCCCTCGGTGCTGGCCTACCGGCGCAGCTGGGAGGGGACGGAGCTGCTGTGTGTCAGCAACTTCTACCGAAAGCCCTGTACCTGGAAGTGCCCGGTGGACCTGGAGGGATACCGGGTCCTGCTGGCCAACTACCCAGACCCCAAGCCTGAGCCGGAGATGGCCCTGCGGCCCTATGAATCCATGATTTTGCTGCGCCGCCCATAGGCCTTGTTTGAAAAATGTCAACATGCCCGAACAGCGAGTCTTTTTCCGTCATACTACGTTGATTTTCCTTGCAATACACAAAGTATTGCTGCGTCAAATCGCCTTGTCTGGCGAAAAAATCCTTCGCTGTTGGGCATATTTCCAATTTTCAAACAAGGCCTAGGCTGCCCCCTGAGGACGGGAGGCGGCCCTGCGTCAAAAGTTCGAAACAGAAGGAGTGCTTACCATGAAACAGTTCCAGTACACCATCACCGATCCCGTGGGCATCCACGCCCGCCCCGCCGGCCTGCTGGTGAAGGCGGCCAGAGCCTTCCAGAGCTCCATCACCGTGGAGAAGGACGGCAAGACCGCCGCCGCCACCAAGCTCATGGCCCTGATGGGTATGGGCATCAAGCAGGGGAATACGGTGACCGTCACCGTGGAGGGGGCCGATGAGGAGGAGGCCGCCGCCGCCATGGAGAAGTTTTTCCAGGAGAATCTGTGAGAGAGGCCCACATAAAAGAGAGCGCCCTGCGGAGACTAAAGTCCGCAGGGCGCTTTGCCGCCCGGGAAAGGATGTGGACGGATGTGAAAGCTGCCACAGGAAAATCCATATGGGATGGAATTGCCATCGGCCGGCTCCGCTGGTTTCAGAAACGGGAGGTCCAGGCCCAGTCCATCTCCGGCCTCACTCCGGAGGAGGAGCTGGAGCGGTTTGAACAGGCCCGTGCCAGGGCCCAGGCCCAGCTGAGGTCTCTCCATGAGAGCGCCGTAGGGGAGGTGGGGGAGGACAACGCCGCCATTTTTGAGATCCACCAGATGATGCTGGAGGACGAGGACTTTCTGGATGCGGTGAGAAGCGTCATCCGCACCCAGAGGGGCACCGCCGAGCACGCGGTCCAGGTGACGGGTGAGAACTTTGCCGCCGCCTTTGCGGCCATGGAGGACGCCTACATGCAGGCCCGGGCGGCGGATGTGCGGGATGTGGCCCACCGGCTCCAGGCCGTCCTGGCGGGAGCGGAGGAGAAGCCGGACTGGGATGAGCCCTTCATCCTGATGGCGGACGACCTGTCCCCCAGCGAGACGGTGCAGCTGGACAAGCGGAAGCTGCGGGGCTTTGTCACCCGGGGCGGCTCCACCAACAGCCACACCGCCATCCTGGCCCGGACCATGGGCATCCCCGCCCTGGTGGGGGTGGAGGCGGACCCGGCCTGGGACGGCCGAATGGCGGTGTTGGACGGCTATAACCAGTGCCTGTATGTGGACCCGGCGCCCAGCCTCCTGGCCGCCATGGAGGCTAAGCGCCGCTCCGACGCAGAGCAGGCCTCCCTGCTCCAGGGTCTCAAGAAGAAGCCCAATGTGACCCTGGACGGCACCGAGATCCAGGTGTTCGCCAACATCGGCAGCGACGCCGACGTGGGCCTGGCCCTCCAGAACGACGCCCAGGGCATCGGGCTGTTCCGCAGCGAGTTTCTCTATCTGAACAGCGGCCATCCCCCCACGGAGGAGGAGCAGCTTGCCGTCTACCGCCGGGTGGTGGAGACCATGGCGGGGAAAAAGGTGGTCATCCGCACTCTGGACATCGGGGCGGACAAGAAGGCGGATTACTTCGGCCTGGAGAGGGAGGAGAACCCAGCCCTGGGCTACCGGGCCATCCGCATCTGTCTGACCCGGAAAGACCTGTTCAAAACGCAGCTGAGGGCCATCCTCCGCGCCAGCGCCTACGGGACGGTGGCCGTCATGTTTCCCATGATCATCTCCGTGCGGGAGGTGAAGGACGCAAGGGAGCTGCTGGAGGACTGCCGCAGGGAGCTGACCGGCCAGGGCTGTCCTATGGGCCGGGTGGAGGTGGGGATCATGGTGGAGACCCCCGCCGCCGTGATGATCGCCGACGAACTGGCCCGGGAGGTGGACTTCTTCTCCCTGGGCACCAACGACCTGGCCCAGTACACCCTGGCCATCGACCGGCAGAACCCCAGGCTTGACCCCTTCTACGACCCCCACCACCCGGCTGTGCTGCGGATGGTGCGCATGGCGGCGGAGGCGGGGCGCCGCCACGGCTGCTGGGTGGGGGTCTGCGGGGAGCTGGGGGCCGACCTGGCCCTCACCGAGCTCTTTCTCCGGATGGGGGTGGACGAGCTGTCCGTGTCCCCCTCCGCCATCCTGCCCCTGCGCCGGCGCATCCGGGGGCTGGACCTGCGGCTGCCGCCCAATTCATAGAGCGGCCGGAGGGGAGGCGCGATCCGCGGTTGAAGATTTTGCCCGCTTCGGCTATACTGGACAGGAGAGCGACTGCACAGGAGAGAGAGGAGAATGCACCGTGTCGGGACGCAGCCGAGGAAAATACTGGACCGCCTCCCTGCTGAAGCGGCGGGGGTGGACCAATGAGCTGATCCGGGAGCTGCTGCCGGAGCCCCGCTATCTGCCCTTTGACGGGCGCTTTGTCCGGGCCTGGAGCAGGGAGGATGTGAGCCGGGCGGAGAGCACTCCCCAGTTTGCCCAGGGCAGAAACCGCCGGCGCTCCGGCGGGGAGCGCCAGCCCCGGGATGTGGAGGCGGTCTGCGGGGCGCTGCGGCGGGCCTGGGAGGCGGCGGAGCCGGACGGCGGGGCAGCCTGGCGGCTGGCGGAGCACTACCACCGGGGCATTCTGGACCGGCTCCCCGCCGGGACGAAGGGGCGGGGAGTACGCACCTCCCAGGCGGCGGCCTGGCTGGGGGAGTTTCTGGCCCTGGAGCAGCGGTGCGACAGCAGGCGCCTGCCCGAGATTTTGAAGCACTTCCTCCAGGCGGGGAGCTGGCTGGGGGAACACCCGGACCACCCGCTCGCCGGACAGGTCTATGCCCGCTATCCCAATGTGCTGCGGGCCGCCTCCGGGCAGGCGCTGGCGGACTTCACGGATCAGCAGCCCGAGGCCGATGTGGAGCGGTTTCTCCAGGCGGAGGGCTTCCCGGCCGGGCAGCTGCTGCTGGAGGGGCTGGGGGCCGTCTGGTCGGTGTGGTATGTGCCAAAGGCCATCCGCACCAGCCTGTCCCTGCTCATCGCCCTGAACCCCAAGGACGAGTACCCGGAGGCCCGGGCCATGCGCCGCCGCTTTGTCCTCCACCTGGGGGGCACCAACACGGGCAAGACCTACGCCGGATTCCAGCGGCTCATCCGGGCCGGGACGGGGATCTATCTGGCCCCCCTGCGGCTGCTGGCCCTGGAGGCCCAGGAGACCCTGCTGGACGCCGGGGTGGACTGCAGCCTGTCCACCGGGGAGGAGGAGGACCTCCGGGAGGGGGACACCCATATGGCCGCCACGGCGGAGAAGCTGTCCCTGGAGCGGCGCTATGACGTGGCGGTCATCGACGAGTGCCAGATGATCGCTGACCCCCAGCGGGGGTACGCCTGGACCCGGGCCATCCTGGGAGTGCTGGCCCCGGAGGTCCACCTGTGCGCCGCCCCGGAGGCCAAACACCTGCTCATCCGCCTCATTGAGAGCTGTGGGGACACCTATGAGGTGCAGGAGCACCAGCGGACCACCCCTCTGATATGCATGACCCACCCCATCGACTACCAGCGGGTGCAGCCCGGGGACGCCCTCATCACCTTCTCCAAGGTGGGGGTGCTCAGTGTGGCCGAGGACCTGCGCCAGAGCGGCAAGGAGCCCGCCATCATCTACGGGGCCCTGCCCTACGCCACCCGCCGCAGGCAGATGGAGGGCTTCCTGGAGGGAAGGATGAAGTATATCGTGTCCACCGACGCCATCGGCATGGGGCTGAACCTGCCCATCCGGCGGGTCATCTTCATGGACACGGAGAAGTTCGACGGGGTGGAGCGCCGCCCCCTGAAGCCGGAGGAGATCCGGCAGATCGCCGGCCGGGCGGGCCGGTACGGTATGTATTCCAAGGGGTATGTGGGAGCCACCCAGAACCTGGAGCTGATCCGGGCCGGGCTGGAGGCGGTGGTGCCGCCCCTCCAGTACGCGGTGGTGGGCTTCTCCGACCTGGTGCTTCAGGTGGACTTCGACCTGCTGGAGGTCCTGACCCAGTGGAACCAGATGCCCACGGTGGAGCCCTACCGCAAGCTGGACATCGCCCGGTACATCGCCATCATCTCCAAGATGCGGGAGATGGGGTTCCTGCTCTCCAAGGAGCAGGAGCTGCGGGCGGCCAACATCCCCTTTGACGAGACAGAGGAGGCCCTGCGGGAGCTGTTCTTCCAGTTCCTGAACCGCTGGCAGCGGGGGGAACCCATTGAGCAGCCGGGCCAGCCGGAGGGGGAGGTCACCCTGCCGGAGCTGGAGCTGTACTACCGGAAGCTGGACCTCTACTTCTCCTTTGCCAAGGCCTTCGACTGTCCTGTGGACGAGGACAAGCTCTACGACAGCCGGGAGCGGGTGGCAGACGAGATCAACGAGATCCTGCTCCACCGGCTGCGAAACAACATCCGCTTCTGCGCCCGCTGTGGGAAGGCCCTGCCCCTCCACCACCGGGGGCGGCTGTGCGACGAGTGTTTCCGCCATGAGCGCAAAAATCCGGCGCGGAGGTAAACTCCGCGCCGGATTTCAGCTTGGCGAAAACTTTTGTGAAACGGAATGGGTGTGGGTTTTGGCGGGGGAGCTCGAGGGGGCAGCCGCCCGCCTCGAATGAAATCGAATGCCCCGGAAGTCTTGCTGTGCAAGACGTCCGGAGAGCGAAGCGAGAACGTTTGCGCCGCACAGCGGCGCAAACGTAATGACATTTTATGGGCAGATTACCCCTCCCCGGAGGTCCGGGGCCGGAGCTGCCAGAAGGCCACCGCCGCGGCGGCGGCCACATTCAGGGAGTCCACCTGGTGGAACATGGGGATACGCACCGTGTAGTCGCACCCGGCGATGGTCTCCGGGGAGAGGCCGTCCCCCTCGGAGCCCAGCAGGAGGGCCAGCTTGTCCGCACGGGCCAGCACCGGATCATCAATGGAGATGGAGCGGTGGTCCAGAGCCAGGGCCGCCGTCTGAAACCCCAGTTCCTTCAGCCGGGAGAGGCCGGGGGTGGGCCACGCCCCGTCGATCCAGGTCCAGGGGATCTGGAACACCGTCCCCATGCTCACCCGGATGGAACGCCGGTAAAACGGGTCGCAGCAGGAGGGGGCTGCCAGCACGGCGTCCATCCCCAGGGCGGCGGCGCAGCGGAAGATGGCCCCCACGTTGCTGGAGTCGGTGATGTGCTCCAGCACCGCGATCCGCCGGGCGTTTCGGCACAGGTCCTCCATGGCGGGGAGGGCCGGGCGGCGCATGGCGCACAGCATCCCCCGGGTGAGGGCATAGCCGGTGAGCTGGGCGAGCACCTCCCGGTCGGCGGTGTAGACGGGCACGTCCCCGCACCGGTCCTGGAACTGCTCGGCAAAGGCGGGGAGCTGCCTCCGCTCCATGAGGAAGGAGACGGGCCGGCAGCCGGCGTTCAGAGCGCAGGCGATGACCTTGGCGCTCTCGGCGATGAGGATGCCCTGCTCCGGGTCCCGGCGGCTGCGCAGCTGGGCGTGGGTGAGCTGGGTATAGGGCCGCAGCTCCGGTGCGCGGATGTCTGTGATCTCAAAAATATGGGCCATACTGCGCCTCCTGACCATCCTCTGGGGAAGGGAATGTTTTTTTCAGTATACCAGAGTTTTCCTCATCCGTCGACCCCCGGACAGGAAGGGAGCCGGGCAGCGGCGTTTCTTCCTTTACAGCGCCCGCCCTTTCGTGGTACACTGAACTGAAAGCTCTGAGATGAGGAGGGCGGACATGGAAGAGAAACTGTCCCTGGGGCACCTGGCGGCGCTGTTCACCGTGGTGAACTGGGGGACCACTTTTATCGCCACCAAGCTGCTGCTGGAGGCCTTTACACCCATTGAGATCCTGCTGTTCCGGTTTGTGCTGGGCTTTCTGGCCCTGTGGCTGGTGTGCCCCCGGCGGCTGAAGGTGGGGGACTGGCACAGGGAGGCGGTCTTTGCCGCCGCCGGGCTGACGGGGGTGTGCCTCTACTATCTGCTGGAAAACATCGCCCTCACCTTCAGCACGGCCTCCAATGTGGGGGTGATTGTGTCCGCCTCGCCCCTGTTTGTCGCCCTCTTCACCCTGCTTCTCAGCCGGGGGAAGGAGCGGCCCCGCTGGAGCTTCCTTCTGGGCTTTGTGGTGTCCATGGCGGGGATCTGCCTCATCAGCTTCAATGGCAGCCAGCTCTCCCTGGACCCCAGGGGGGACCTGCTGGCGGTGCTGGCCGCCGTGGTTTGGGCGGTCTACTCCCTGCTCACCAAGCAGATCGGCGGCTACGGCTGGAACGTGATCCAGACCACCCGGCGGATCTTCGGCTGGGGCATCCTCTTTATGATCCCCGCCACCGCGGTTATGGACTTCCGCCTGGGGCTGGAGCGCCTGAGCGAGCCCAGATATGTGGGGATGTTCCTCTACCTGGGGCTGGGGGCCTGCGCCGCCTGCTTTGTCACCTGGAATTTTGCCATCAAGACCCTGGGACCCATCAAGACCATGGTGTACATCTATCTGGTGCCGGTGATCACGGTGGTCTGCTCCGTCCTGATCCTCCACGAGGTGGTCACCCCCATGTCCGCCGGGGGCACCCTGCTGACCCTGGTGGGGCTGGCCCTGTCCCAGTGGGATTCACTGAAGCAGCTGCGCGACCGCGGGGGACAGGAGGCGGCGGGCGAAGAAGACCTGGAAGCAAAACCATAATATGGGATGAAATCATAAGGAGGAACGGAACATGGAAAAACCCACCGAGTACAGTCTGACCTGGGAGGTCACCGACGAGATGACCGCCAAGCGCATCGGCAGCGCCGGGTCCAAGATCCTGTCCACCCCCAACATGGTGGCCCTCATGGAGGCGGCCGCCCTGGAGCTGGCCAAGGCCTATCTGGACGAGGGGATGACCACCGTGGGGGCGGAGATCCACTGCCGCCACCTGGCCCCCACCCCCGTGGGCATGAAGGTGACCGCCACCGCCCGCCTGCGGAGCATCGAGCGGAGAAAGATGTGGTTCGACATCGAGGTGCACGACGAGAAGGGCAAGTGCGGCGAGGGCTCCCACCTGCGCATCATGGTGGCTCCCAAGGGAATCCAGGAAAAGGCCCAGGGAAAACAAGAGTAACAAGCACCCCCGCCCGCAGTCAGCGGGCGGGGGATGTCTTCCTCTGCGGCTTCGGGGGGATGAATTTTCTTTAGTCCTCGTACATGCGAAGATCTTTTGCAAATACCGTAAAATAGAGCAGCTGGTCATCTTCCCGCCACAGCAGGGCGTGGTACTCGTTTCCGCCCTGGGCGGGGTGGATCTCCTCATAGAGCCAGACGGCGCCCTCTCCTTGGTGAGAAATTTCATGGGGAAGGCCCTCCTTTCTATGAATCAGAGATAGGACATACTGGCCTTTTATTATACAGGGCGGCCCCGCCGGCTGCAAGGGGGCGAAACTTCGGTTGACCGGGCGGGCCCTTTGCGATACAATAAAAGGCACGTTTGGATATGAGCCGTCCGCCCCGCCAGGGCGGGCGGGGAGATTTTAGAGAGAACAGGAACGAGAGACTATGCTCAACCATCAAGAAGAACTTCGCTTTTGCAGGGCCCGCCGGGGGGCCATCGCCCGGGAGTTTTCCCAATTAAACCCGGAGCAGCAGAAGGCGGTGCTGGCCACCGAGGGCCCCCTCCTCCTTCTGGCTGGGGCGGGGAGCGGCAAGACCACCGTGCTCATCAACCGCATCGCCAATCTGATGAAGTACGGCCGGGGATCGGACAGCGAGGAGGTGCCCGAGTGGGTGACCTCCGACGACCTGGCCTTTCTGGAGGACTACGCCGCCGGGAAGATCGCCCCCGCTCCGGAGGACAAGGCGCGCCAGGAGCGGCTGTGCCGCCTGGAGCCCGCCGCCCCCTGGACCATTCTGGCCATCACCTTCACCAACAAGGCCGCCGGGGAGCTGAAGGACCGCCTGGCCAAAATGCTGGGGCCGGAGGCGGAGGACGTGTGGGCCTCCACCTTCCACTCCGCCTGCGTGCGCATCCTGCGCCGGGACATCGACCGGCTGGGCTTCGCCTCCTCCTTCACCATCTACGACACCGACGACTCCATCCGGGTCATCAAGGACTGCCTGAAGGACCTGAACCTGGACGACAAGCAGTTCCCGCCCCGGACCGTGCTGGGGTACATCTCCCGGGCCAAGGACGCCATGAAGCTGGCGGAGGAATATCTGGCTGAGTGCGAGAAGTCCGGGGACTACCGCCTGGCCAAGATCGCCAAAATTTACGTGGAGTACCAGCGCCGCCTGTGGGAGGCCAGCGCCCTGGATTTTGACGACATCATCCTCCACACCGTGCGGCTCCTCCAGCAGTTCGAGGAGGTGCGGAGCTTTTACCAGCGGAAGTTCCGGTATGTGCTCATCGACGAGTACCAGGACACCAACAACCTCCAGTACCTGCTGGCCTCCACCCTGGCCGGGGGCTATGAGAACTTCTGCGTGGTGGGCGACGACGACCA
>ERZ1643247.2946-NODE-2946-length-12644-cov-6.553499_pt1 | contig 12644 bp, 6 predicted proteins | sample MGYA00579264_ERZ1643247 | MGnify/ENA primary metagenome ERZ1643247 (study PRJEB29033, sample SAMEA4952262) | chicken gut metagenome | biome: Broiler Chicken; feature: Gastrointestinal Tract; material: Caecum | place: Ireland | collected 2018 | study: Broiler... | reverse complement strand
GATTCATTAAAAATTGTCCGAAAAAGTGTCTTAATTTATGAGACCATTATACTTTCGCAATCATTTGATGACTACGAAAGAACTATAACACGTTGAAAACTTATTGATCAGCTGAAGCGGAAACGCGTTCAGTTACATCCGGAAAGACTGATCAGCTCTTAGCGGAATACGTGGTCAGATGAGCCGGAATTTGCAATAAAAAGGGAGCCATTGCACCATAGATGATTTTTCATCTATTTTGCAACGCCCCCATCAGCTTTTTATAAATGATATATGGACGAAATTTAGATATTCCGTTTGTAAAGTTTCAAAGCAATAGCTGCCAGCTTAAAAGGTCTTGTCTCTAAAAGTTGCTTATATCTTTCAATTTCTATACTACTTTGAGAGTTGATTTTTTCTAAATTTTGGGCCTTATCTTCTAGAAGGGTGTAGGCTTGTTCTAGTTGCTCACAATGTTTAGTATACCATTTCTCACGATTTTCATACCACTCATTTATTTTTGACTGCTTTTCATTTAACGATTCAATTTGTAAATCATATTCTGTAATTTTTCTTTTATACCACTGTTCACGGTTATCGTACCATTTTTTAATATCTTCTCGTTTTTCATTCAATTGCTTGACTTGCGAATCATATTCTGCAATTTTCTTTTCATACCATTCCTCACGATTTTTATACCATTTTTCTAGTTGATTTAATTTTTGATATAGATTTTCTATTTCTTCTTTTTGCCGGCTGGTTTTATCTGTTAACTGGTTTGAAAGCCAAGCAGTATGATAAAGATTCTGTAGTTTAGACAATTGTCTTTTTAAAAGTGATGACTGCCATTTTAATGCGTGGAACCAATAGTCTTTTTTAACTACAACATTTTCTTCATTGCTTTTTGTTGAATCAATAAAGTTAGTAACTTGAGATATTAGAGCGCTACGTAACTTTTTAAAACCTTCTTTATTTGGCGGTGGAGAAGAAATATTATAAGAAAATCCTTCTAAAAATTCCGATTTTGAGCAATAGTATAAAAAAGGCAGATAGTCTTCCATTCTATTTTTATAATAGTCTTCATCTTTATAAATCAGTAAGACGGGCGTTCCTAGTGCTAAACAGGGTAAAGCACAGTGCAGTCGTGTTGTAATGACACATTTTGCTTTTTGATAACATTCCAATAACTCTTCCACACATTTCTTTCTTTTATTCCAATCAAAATGTATATCCTGCTTTTTCTGATGAGTCAATTCTAAAAGATTATTTGAAGGAACTGTGTCTTTGATTTTGGCCAAAACTTCAGAATCAAGGTCAACGCAACAAATTGTTTCACCTCGTTTAAGATTATTTTTAGGTTCTATAGTTAAGGTTAAACAGCCGGAAAAATATGCGGAAATCCCTTTTCTTTGTAACATTTCTTTTGTACTTGTATCTCGACAGCCTATTTCTCCGTATTTTTTCAAATAGCTATAACCGTTATCCTCTAAAAAATCCTCTCCTATCATATAAAAGTCTATATCGGAAATATGAATAGATAAAAAGCAGGGATTAATGTATGGTGAGGGAGGCCAATTATATTTATGGTACATATACCACGCATTCATAATTACTGCTACCGACTCATTTTTATCTGGTTTAAAAGTATTTAAACTTTCCCTGTCAATATAATAGTCAATTGTGGGTAAAAAACGTTGAGCTGCATACGATTGTATGTCGTCACCGATATTTACACTTTCTTTAAAAACCAATAAACCATATTTCAAAATAGTTGTCCCCATTTCTTTTAAACTTATTATAAGTTCCCACATGTTATTAGCAGAATAGCCAAAGGCCAGACAAAGCTGGCTTTGGCAAGATTTAATCAATAAGTAAGCATCAAATAATTACTATAGTCGGTCCTTTAGCTTATTCCTCAAAATATTTGGCGCAATAAGCAACATTACGATAATCCGTTTCCACCTACTACTGGTATAAAAATTTTTTCCGATTCCTAAATAGTCAATACTATTAGTTTCAGTGTTTGAAGTTTGAACAATCAAGCGGCTTTCTTGCGCTACACTATAATTATTCCACCAGCTAGTCATTTCAATTTTACCTTTCCCCGAAAAAATATCGTCCTCAAAATAGCAACAGCTAAAAACATTTCTATCCATATCAGACGCTCTTTCCATTAAAAATTCAAAGGGAAGAGAAATATCATAATTCCTAAATGTAACTAGTGGCAGTACATCGGCAAATTTGCTCAAAAAATCTTCGGCAAAATCAGACACACCCAAACTGATAATTTTACTCATTTCTTTTTCAATATAACTCATCTGCTCTTTTTCTAACTTAGGAATTAAATTATTATTATGTATATCGTATCCGATACAGGAAGGCTCGCCCTTTGAAAACATAAACTCCCGGATGGCACCAGATATGCACGGTGTTCTATCATAAAAGGTTTCAACCTTATAACCCAGCTCTGTTTCATTAAGCATAGGCTTATCTTTATTAATATACACATAATATGCATCAATTGGCTTTTCCATAAGAATACTTAGAATCTTTTGAGCCGTACCATTATAACCAATATCAAATAGCAAATCCTGTTCATCAATTATATCATTTAATTTTTCCTGAATAAGTTGTTTTTTATTACGCAGAGATGTAAACAAAGTTTTGTCTTTACATAATATTTTCAAAAATGTATTAAAAGATTCAAAGTTCTTAAAATATGCTTCCGAATCAAAGCCTTCTTTTTTTAGACGAATTTTAATCTCCTTATTATCTTCCAATCCCAAAAATTGTTTCATAATCATAGCTGGAGTTTTGAAGGTAACAGAATCAAATGAGATATTGTCTTTTATATATGGAATATCTTCTGGTGAGGTAAAGGCCAAGGGCAGTAAAGCTTTTCTTGATAAATACAAATAATTACTTTCTGGTAAATCCGAAATATACTTCTTCAAGATATCATATACTACTTTACACTGATAGCCATCTCTCGCAACAAAGTGTATTGTTTTTTTGGACTTATTTCGTTTTACCAAGTCTAAAGTTATTCCTAATAAGTGCATTCCTAATGCATAATAAGACATATAATATAAATTTGAATTGAAATCTGTATTTTCGTTGAACATATAATACGGATTATCAAAAAATTTATTTGCTATAACGGAAAGCATGCAGCGAATCCCCCAAAATTCCATCGAAACCTTATGGTCAAAGAAATTGCCGCATGGGCGTAACATATTATAAAATGAATTGCCTACATTGTACCCAGAATCTACTAATTTTCCAGTAAAAACATCGATGGCCTTGGGTAAATAAATGCTTTCTATTCCTAGCTCTTTAGGCTTAAGATAGTCAGATTGGTAATTATCTCCAACATGTATTAGTGTTTTTTTATCGCATTCTTTAGTCACATCATGATATAAATTGCCAGTCGATTTTGTTTTCTGAGATTCTGATGATAAATACAGTTTTTCATAATCATTATATCCATTTGAACTCAAAATAGCGATAATAGTATCTTTATCTAGATACATATCAGATGTCAATACTATCTTTTTATTTAAAAATCTTGCTATATTATACAATTCATATCCAAAGTTTCGCCGATAGCAGAATTTGATTTCTAGTTCCTTTTCATATTCCATTAAATTTTTTGTATGTGCAGTTGAAATATTATATTCGTTGGAAATTCGTTCATAGATTTCTTTTAAAGTTATTTCTTCTCGACCGATATCATTTATCGCATTTCTAGCCTCTCGCTCTGCTTCAATTCTAATTTTAGAAAAGTCAACATGCGTCTTTGGGTTTAACTGCTTATACCTATACTCTAAAATTCGAAATAAATCAGATGGTTCAAAAAAAGGTCTGCAAATTAGCGTGTCAAATATGTCAAAGCTTACACAATGAATTTTATGATTAATAATCTGCTTTTTTACAACTTCTTCTCTATCGGACCATTTTGTGGTTACAGAATAATAATATCCATCTTCCTTTGTCTGCATTTCCAGTTGTTCTATACCTAATGCATGTCTTACCAAATCTTCTAAATATTTGATATCTGCGCTGTCAAATCCTGCCCATTTAATTGCATTTTTCCAGCTACGACCATAATTTTCTTTCCACGCAATATGATTTTTTTCATATTGTTCATACACGTTTAATTCTTTTAACACTTGTGTTCTAAAATCAAAAGAAACTTTTAGGTCAGATATATTCTTTTCGAATTTTTTTATATCCTTTGCAATTCCTGTAGAGGCCGCTTTGCGTTGCACATAGAAATAAGTGTCACAATCTACCTCTGTATATTTTTCTGCCAATAAAAAAAGAGGGGTCGAAAATGCAATATCTTCTGTCATAATTAAATGTGTATTAATGTTTTTATAAAAATGCTCACACTTTTTCCATAGCTTCATACTATATAATTTTACACATAAAATATGCCAAGAAAAGTCTACGCCTTCTTGGCGAAAATATTCATCTGCGATAGCTTTTCCGGTCAATGTTATTCTAGGCCTATAATTGATATAATTATAAACATACTTTTCTCCGATTCGCTCATCATCCATAATAAACTGAGCTTTTACGATATCTGCTTGCTCCTGCTCCGCTTTAAAAACAAGTGAACGAATGTAATCTATGCCGATATAATCATCACTATCGATAAAAGTGATATATTTTCCTTGTGCTATTTTAGCACCCTCCATTCTGGCCCTAAAAAGTCCTAAATTTGAGGGATTATCAACCAACTTAACTCTAGGGTCATTTTGCTGATAGCGCAATATAATATCTTTTGAATTATCAGGAGATGCATCATTAACTGTTAACACTTCAATATTTGAATACGATTGCTGCAAAATACTATCCAGGCAACGATTCAAATATTTGGATGTTCCATATACTGGAACTACAACGCTAACTAGGGGACAGTTATTTTTATTTATCATTTTTTCCTCCCATTTTACATTTAATTTTTTTACAAAAATCGGCAAAAATACGCAGAGGTTTTGTCATACGCCAAAAGGTAGATGATTGTATTTCTTTATATAATCTTTCATAGTCTACGGCACTGGAATTTGAAGACTTCTCATTTGACTCTAATAGAATTTGAGAAGCAAAATATTGCCTAATAACCTCATAGCCATTACACCATACCTTTTGACCTGGTTTGCATATATCATAATGGTGTTTGACAATACAATTGCCATCATGAACATTGATTGTCAGCACATTGGCACTGTAAATTTTTCCGCCATTTCTTAAATGCTGCGTCTTACCATTTTGATAAAAACCTCCTTCACCCAAAAGAACTCTTAACATCTTTTCCTTCAATAACATTTCCGGAAAATCCTTATTTTCAAGCAGTTCTGAAGCTTTATATGTCGTCAGAAGTCTTTCGATGAATATACAATTTTTTTCGGCGCCAATAATGCCCGCTTGTACCATATTAGATGTTTCAAATGCCAAGAAAAAACTGTCGCACCGAAGTTCATCCAATGGCTTTAGCAGTTCCATGTCGCTATCTAATGCAATACCCCCATAGTTTTTTAAAGCTTTTAGTCGAAAATACTCGGAAAGTATCGTCCAATCTTGCTGAGAATATGCGTTTTCAAGTATGGGGTTGTCTTTTATATCACAGTTGGATTCATTCCATTCAATAATTTTGTAATCTGGTGCATATTTCTTCCATGAAAGATAGCATTGATTAAATGTTTCGGCTGTATCGCCATTTCCAAATTTACAATAATGGATGATTTTAGGAATCTCCGGTAACTGTTCAAAATTTATAAACTGCCCATTTTCGACCGCTTTCTGGATATAGGAGTTATGGAGAAAGTTTTTTTTGTTGGAGTCAAAATATTTTTTACTATAATAGGCAAAATTCTCCAAAAAATTAGTACAAAAGAAGTTAATACTCCAATATACCGCAAAATGAATTTCATTTTCATAAAGTGGGTTAGATAGATTTAAAATTCTGTCCCATGCGGCGTAACAGTCAAGTAAACGAGAATCGTTATTTTTGATGGAAGTTATAGAGCCTGTTCGTTGTCTGTAGTTATACAGGCCTTCCCTTACATAATGAATATTTTTCGCATAGCTAAGTAAAATCGGAGTAGTGGCCAGATCCTCATAAAAGCCCTTGGGAAAACTAACTTTATTCATTAAGTTTTTATGTATTAATTTTGTACAGGCATTTACTACTCCATATTTGGAAGAATACTTTAGAATTTCAAATCGGTCTACATTTCCTTCTAAGCTATGTATATATTCTTTTTTCCCGCTATCCCAGATTGCGATATAGTCACACATTACACAATCAGAGTCATTTTTCTGGGCTGCTGCATACATTTTTTGGAACATTTCGGGCTGAACTGTATCATCAGAGTCAACAAAGCCTATATATTGGCCTCGCGCTTTTCTTATTCCATAGTTTCTTGCTTCACCTAACCCGCTATTTTTTATAGAAAACGCTCTGATTTTATCAGGATAATGATAAACATAATCTGCGATAATCCGCTCAGAATGATCAGTAGAGCCGTCATTGACAATAATAATTTCTAGATTATCATATGTTTGCTGTACCAATGATTCCAAGCACTCTTTTAAATATTTTTCTGTATTATAAACCGGTACTACTACTGAAATATCCACGTCTTTATTAGTCATTAAATTTCTGTCAGGAACATAATTAATTTGACTCTTTGAAGTATTATCTGATATCTCGAATAATCGATTGAGTTCTTTTTTTATTCCTTCATTATTATACTGATAATTTTTTAATTTTTTTCTTTTCTCTGAAATAAGTTTCCTGTCAGAATATATTTTTTGTAGTGTATTGATAATTGAATATATGTCATTTTTAACAATCCATCCATATTCATCTGCAAGGATTTCTCTGACTCCACCGGATTCTGTTGCTAGAACAGGAGTACCTAAAGAAAGGCTTTCTGCAATGACTAGCGCCAATCCCTCATATTCCGATAAAAGCGCAAAAATATCGGCAGCTTTTACAAATGGATATGGGTTTTGACGAAAGCCCCAAAAATGAATATTAGTGATGGAGTATTTCAGACATTTCTGCTTGAGAATGTCATATTCTTTTCCTTTGCCCAAAATATGCCATTCTATTTTTGTCCCCTGTTCATTTAATATTTTTGCTATATCAATTAGTCGCTGATAGGATTTTTGGGGTTCTAATCTCCCAGAAACAACGATATTTAATTGCGCATCGGAGTGCTTTTCCATTATTTCGCTATCAATAGGAGCCAGGGATTTTAATCCTATTTCATAAGTATCTAAAATATTATATATAACAATGCATTTGCTTTCTAACTCTGGAAAAACCAGTAAAAAATTATTTAAGTTATGCTGCGAAACAAATACAATTTTGTCAAAGCACGAAAAAAGTTCTTTTTGCTGTTGAATATCAGCATCGACAATTTCTGCCCATTTTTTGTAATCGATATGAACCCATTGTATTTTTTTGATTCCTTCTAATGCAGCGACTTCCTCTCTAAAGCAGGAATTCTCAAATGGAACAATTACATATTCATATTCCGCATAATTTTTTTCGTTACATATAGTTATCTGACTGGATAAATACTTCTGAGTTTCTTTTAAAATCTCATGTGGGGAATATATAAAAACGCCCATTCCCGTTTCGGCCAAATAATTCGCCATTTTAAATGTTGCGAAATGTGCTCCGCCTCTATAATTTATATCGTCCATCACAATTAAAACTTTTCTCATTTATTTCTCCTCAAACGATATATGCTTTTTTCATTTTATAGTGATGAGATACAACTAATCAGCACTGATTTTCGTATTTTATGAGTCTATCAGATTAATTCAAACTGCGTATTTGTAGGAGGTATTACTTTTGAACACAACAATTTGAAGAAAAGTGTTGTGTAGAATAGTTTAATCTTTACGAAAAGAGGACTATTAGGAGAAAAAACGACAAATATTTTAGCGAAAAGAGAGTGTCTGTATGATAAAGAAGCTTAGTTGCCTGCCTACGAGATATGGTACTGTTTTTTACAGTAAATTCTTATTGCAGTTTTTTTATGAAACTAATATAATATATTCTAAGTGGTAAACAGGGACTTGTGACAAAGGCGTAAAATTACACAACTTTTTTCTTCAAACTGTAACCTCAAACATAAGTTATCCCTTACACACAATGCTTCAATATTTAGAAAGGAAATAGGTTTCAAGACCGCAATAAAACTATTATGCAGTATATCATCCCAAAAGCTCTCAAGACAAATATTACAGAATCTAACAGAAGCATTACAATTAAAAATCCTTATAAACAAGGACAAACTATTAAATTCCTCAAACTGTTCACAAATTTTGAACGCAAACAGCTAAAAGCGTCCTTTCACGCCACCTGCTCGAAAGGTATCGCTCCTACATTAAATATTTTGAATCGTAAAAATGAGTTATTACATACCATTCAGGCAAATGAAACTATATATATAGACCCCGCTCCAAGAATTTTCAAAATTGAATATTGTATTCCTTCGGGTACAACATGCCAAATCAATGGATATTGTATTGAGCAAATTGAAGATTATCGTAAAAATCTTTTAGATTATTTTTCTTCAGATTCAATCATAATATCCCCAGGCTACCCTTCTGTCTCTAATAAATATTTTTGGGCGTTTGTCCATACCCGAGTTATAGAATATCAGCGTGAAGGGTTAAATTTTAATATTGTTATTCCTTCTTATGTATCTACGATGATGATTAAGGAATTTGAGGGCATCAAAGCATATCATCTAAATTTTTTCGACTTTCGCGAATTAATGCAGAAAAAATTTTTCAAACTTATTATTGTCCACTTTTTAACAGATGAGGTAGCACAAATTTTGTCTTCTGTTTCTTTAAGTAGTTCGCATGTATATATTTATGGTCATTCTGGAGATTTACTTTATCGTGATTTAAATACGTTATCGACTCGCTATTTCACTAAAACAGCAGAAATTAATTCTGATCAAATGTCATACTATCGTTTCAAGGATAAACTTGTGAATCGTTTTAACAACAAAGATAATATTAAATTTATTTTTGGTACTCGATGGGCTAAGGAGACAAGTGAAAATGAAAATAAAATTGCTTATTCTAATTATGATATAATTCCATGCCCAGTTGATGAAAAAATTTTTTCCTATAATCCCAAAGATGCTGATAAACGCAAAAAAATTATAATTATCCGGAAATTTGATAATATCAACACTTATGGCATCGATATCAGTGTCAGATGTATATTAGAATTAAGCAAATATCCTTTTTTTACCGATTTAACTTTTAGTATATATGGTGATGGCGATTATCATGACATTTTGCTTGCTCCCTTAAAGCAATTCAAAAATGTTGAAATCCATAAATATTTTCTGAGCCACGAACAAATGGCCCAAATATTTAAAGAGAACGGGATAGCTTTGTTCGCTACCAGATACGAAACTCAAGGAATCGCCGCCGCCGAGGCCGCCCTATCCGGTCTCGTTGTACTGACAAATAATGTAACCGCCGTTTCAAATATATTCAAAGAAGAATGGTTATGTAACCCTGAAGATTATAAAGAAATGGCTAAAAAAATTGAATTTTTATATTATCATCCAGAAACATTTCAAAGCTTGAGTTTTCAGATGCATGAGCATATAAAAAGCACATGCGGTTATGAAGTTTCAACTAAAAGAGAAATTGCTATGTTAAAAAAAGATTTAATGACTCCTATTCCAGCAGCAATTTTTCCTGAACCACAGCCCAACATTTTGTTAACCATCATCGTTCCATCCTATAATGTAGAACAATGGCTCCGTCACGGAATTGAAACATTAATTTCATCAAAATATTCTGACAGACTTGAAATTTTAATTGTAAATGACGGCTCTAGCGATAATACTGCACAGATAGGAAAACAATTACAGGAATGTACTCAAGCTTCTAATGGCAAAAGCATTGTAAGATTAATTAATAAAAAGAACGGGGGACATGGCTCCACTATAAATGTCGGAATTTCTGAGGCACAAGGTAAATATTTGAAATTAATGGATGCCGATGACTATTATGACACAGAAGAATTAGATCGGTTAATACCACTTCTTGAATCAGAAAATTCTGATATAGTTTTAACTGACTATGTTGAAGACTGGTCTACAATCCCAAAATTGAATTCTGTTTTGAATTATACATTTATGGAGCCAGGAAAGCAGTATAATATTGAAGATTTATGTTTTGCTGGGTATGGATTTAATAGATATGCCAATATTCTCCATACTTCTACGTACAAGACAAGCATGATGAAAAATGGGAATTTTAAAATATCTGAACATTGCTTTTATGTGGACATGGAAATGAATACTTATTCCTTCATTTTAGCAAAAACCATTACCTACTATCCGTTGCAGGTATATGTGTACTACTTAGGCAGAGCCGGTCAGTCCGTTTCCCCGCGTTCATTCAAAAAGAATTACTTGCAGCACGAGCATGTTACTTTAAAAATCATCAAAGAAATCGAGGATCGTCATTTATCATACGCGAAAAAGAACTGCTTATACCGAACCATCGTCTTACCTATGGTTGAAACTCAATATTATATTTGTACAGAATACCTGGATACCAAAGAACCATTTTTAAAATTTGACCAGATATTAAAGCAATATCCTGAGATTTATACTCATCCTTACGTTGCAAATGAGCACGTAACCCATTACCGAGCCACTGGTGGCAAGGGAATTGGACAGAAAAAGGGCAACTCTCTATAAAGTATTAGCAGTCTCCTTTATGGCCATTAGAAAAGGTGCGGCGCACAAAAGCCAATTATATGGCAATTATTTTCTGTTGCGAACCGCACCTTTTTGTATGTAATGTTGTTTACTGTGGATTATATTTTTCTCAATAATATGTTTAAAATTCAAACTCTTACCATTGAGTAAAAAGAAATTATAGTAGTAGAAAGGGCAAAATACATGTATACAAAATGTCGGCAATATATTACGGTTTTAAGTGTATTATCTGCATTAGCCGTAGTATTTCTACATGCCAATGGATGCTTTTGGGGATTTAGCTATGAGCCATATTGGTTAACAGCAAATGTAATCGAATCCGTATTTTATTTTGCTGTTCCTGTTTTCTTTATGGTTTCTGGCGCAAACTTACTGATTACAATAAGCGTTACGATACTAAGACATTTTTTGAAAAACGAATTAAAAAACACTTATACCATTCATTTGCTGGAGTATAATTGGGCTTGTCTATATGCAGTATACAGAACGTATTTCTTTTACTGATATGGGAGAAAAGGCGCTAATTAATGCCCTCATAAATACCAATATCGTTCCGATTTATTGGTATTTTATTCCTCAATTTGCAATATATCTACTTATTCCTTTTATCTCAGCCATTTCAGAGGAAAAGCGGGAATCTGCATTTAGATATATAATTATCGTCATGTTATTGTTTAATGTGGCTTTTCCGTTGTTATTTCAATTAATTGGCCTTACTTATAATGGCGCACTGTATGTACCTCTTAGCGGATATAGTTTATATATTTTTATCGGATATTATATTGATTGCTATGAAATTAGTTCTGCCAATAGAAAATTATTATATATATTAGGAATAATTGGACTATTAATTCATATAGTAGGAACTTGGGAACTATCATATTCTGCTGGAGAAATTATTCAAACATATAAAGGCTATCTAAACCTTCCCTGCGTTATGTATAGTATAGCTATTTACACCTTTTTCAAATATCATAACGGTAATACATGGATGGAATATTTATATAGGTGGTCGAAACCCATCGCAGAGACAACTTTGGGAATTTATTTGATTCATTGGTATTTGATGGATTGGTTCTCTCGTCACGTTCCGGATATCAGTCCTTTAAGTTTAGATAATATGAAGTGACCCCACATTTGCAGCAACGTGGATTTACCTGTATACTAGAGTTTGACAAGAACAATGGTAACAGGGATTACCGCATACAAAAGGAGGCCACTTATGAATAGAATAATCAAAATCGGTATGGATGTCCATAGTAAAAATTACATGTTATGCGCAATGGAACCCACAATCGGGGCAGAAGACCAAATCTTCGGGGAAGTACAGGTCGCCCCGGACTATAGAGAAGTTATCTGCTTTATTGAATCTCTAAAGATGAAACTCGGTCTTGACAATAAATATTCTATCGAATGCGGTTATGAGGCAGGCTGTCTCGGCTATACCCTTTATCACCAGCTTACAGGAGCCGGGGTCAAATGTATCATACTTGCTCCGACTACCATGCTTACCCAGCAGGGAAAACGGATCAAAACGGATAAGCGCGATGCCCGTTTGATCGCACAGTGCCTGTGTTATGGCGGTTACCATCCGGTTTATATCCCCACCGACGAAGACAACGCGGTCAAAGAGTATCTGCGGATGAGGGATGACCACAAGTTGGTGCTTAAGAAGCTGAAACAGCAGATCAATGCATTTGTTCTCCGCCACGGCCATCCGTACAGTGGGACAAAATGGACCATTAAGCATGTCACCTGGCTGAAGAAGCTGGAACTTGATCCGATGGATCGGGAAACGCTGAACGAGTACCTGGCATCCTGTGAGGAACAGGAGGCAAAAATCGAGCGTTACGATAAGCGGATTGAAGAAATCGC
>ERZ1643247.2945-NODE-2945-length-12655-cov-5.199206_pt1 | contig 12655 bp, 15 predicted proteins | sample MGYA00579264_ERZ1643247 | MGnify/ENA primary metagenome ERZ1643247 (study PRJEB29033, sample SAMEA4952262) | chicken gut metagenome | biome: Broiler Chicken; feature: Gastrointestinal Tract; material: Caecum | place: Ireland | collected 2018 | study: Broiler... | reverse complement strand
AGCCTGCTGATACCTAATTTATTAACTTTGAAACTTATTATACGAGGAGGAAATACTAAGTTTCAGGGAACGGTTTATCCGTGGATTATGCGATTTCGAAGCAATTGAGGACGAACAGGAATTTTGGAAAGAAACCGCAGAACAACCTTGTGAATTCTGGGAGTATCTTGGCTTTACCGCAGAGGAATACAGCTATTTTGTCAAGAACGGAAAGGAAAAGATGAAACATATGCTGCTTTCTCAACAGGTATGCCAGCGGTATCGTATTTATCAACTAAATATTAGCCAAGGGATATATCCTTTCGCATTTGCAGGGATAAAGGAATTAAAGAAGGCTGGATATAAGCAGCCTCCCGCTGCGGGATATCGTTTAGTACATGACGGCGAACTGTTTTGCGACAAAAAAGCCGATGACTCAAAACGCTTAGAAGCGATAGCGGAACGCTATCGTTTTGATTTACCGGATGGATATGCCGGAAGACAGGTAGCGCCATCTGACGTAGTGGAACTCTATGACGATGGGACACGCAGATACTATTACCGTGATAAAACTGGTTTTTGTCAGGTGGATTTTTCTCCATTTTTAGTGAAACCATTGGATCAGAAAAGCAAAGGCAAACGCTCTGTATAAGGAGCAAAACAGGAAAAGGGGTACGGTGTGGGCCGTGCCCCTTTCCTTATCAATTAAAGGAGGATTTGTTATGAGTGTTTTTTCAGAATTGGACTTAAAAGACAAAGAAGACGCGATAGACAACAGCTATTGCACATTAGACGGCGACCCAGTCGCACTTGCCGAACAGCATATTGAGACCCGACAAGCAAGGGAAGCCGAAAAAGCACAGAAATTGTTGAAGGAGCTTCACAATAGCCCTGATACGAAAGCAGAACAGAAAGGGCCTGATACTGAGGAGGAAAAGCGGAAGGCACACGAAGAGGCTGAAGCGAAACGGAAAGCAGAATGGGAAGCGCAGCAGAAAGCGAAAAAGGAAGCCGAACAGGCGGAATGGGAAAAGGCCGCCGCTATGGAAGAGGGACAGCTTGTGCAGACGGCAATCAAACGGGTTGGCGAGGAAACAGAACGGCTTACTCGCCGCAGCTTGAAAGAATGTGTTGCTGAGTATATCCAGACGGAATGCCTTTCCGATCCGGCTTTTGCCAGACAGATCATGCATCCCCGGAAAAATATGATCCGTTGTTTTCAATATATCAACCGAAAGGCAATGGAATTTATAAAACAGGATATAGTCAATCAATATGGACAGCCGAAAAGTGGGATATATGGCGGTGATGTACCTGACGACCTGTGTTACCAATGGGCCAAAGAATATTTTTGGGATATGGATGCGAAAGAGGACAAACAGGAAGAAGAAAAATTTGTTCCGAAGCCATATACATCCAAAACAGCACCAAAGCCGAAACCGGCAAAAAAGGCGGAAAAGAAACAAGCAGCGCAAGAAAAGGCTGCGGAAATCACAGAACAGATCAATTTGTTTGAGGTGGCATAAATGAAAAAGAAAATCAATAAAAGAATCTGCCGGAAATACGCAGATCCCGGATTCCATTTTCGTGCCTCTAACGGGTTATTTCATCATCAGACGATAAAATATGTGATCCGTACTGCCGTCAAGAACATTGACGGTACGCGAACTTTGCTTCTGTACCTCTATGAGACGGAAGCTGTGAAAAGAAATCATCATGTACCGGCTTTTACGGTATTTCAGACAAAAACAGATTTTATTACGCTCAAACAGACGGAGGATGGGAGCAAATGGCTGCTCTCTATGACGGATATGCTAAATGGGGATTATTTTTTTGCGAATAAATGTGCGTTCTTTTCTGAGCTGGATGAAAAGACTGTCATCCGTTACTGCAATAACGTGTGGAAGGACGGTTTTAATGCACTGCGGCGTTTGCAGGGTGCAATCAATGAGGAACGTGCAATAGAAAGACAACGTATCAAAGAACAGAAAATAGTAGAACGCATGAAGTGTGTCCCTTGTCTTCCGCGCGATCTTAAAGGCTACATAAGGAAAGAGGTCATGCCGCATTATCTGTTTTATAGCTATGTCAAAGGAAAAAAGGTATTCAACGGGTATTGTACCGCTTGCAGGCACAGTATGCAAATAACAGGTGTGAAACACAATGCGGAAGGAATCTGCCCGCATTGTAAGGCAAGGGTGACCTTTAAAAGCCGTGGGAAAAGGGGAAGAATTCACGACCGGAATACAGTGCAGGTGTTACAGAAATCCGGGGATCATGAATTGATAATTCGCACGATAAAGGTTCATTTCTGGTATTGGAACAGCGACGATCCGGAGCAAAGAATCTATGAAAACGCACGCCTGTTTCTGAAATGGGAAGAAGGCAAAATCGTTCAGGAGGAGCCGTATTATGTGTCTCACGGCTTGCTTACGCCATGGAAACATGGGATACGTCCCGTATACCGCTTTTATCAGTATAACTACGAATCTGAACTTTGCGCCCACCTATACTGCCGGAATTTGGACTTAGAACTGTCTGAAACGCCGTGGAGATATGCGCAGCTCAAAGAATTCTATCAATATGACTTGCAGCCTCTTGAGGTAAAGCCCTATTTAGCCGCTTATTTGAAATATCCTTTCCTTGAATATTTGGTTAAGCTTCAGTTAAACCGGCTGGCATGCGATCTGGTATATAGGCCTCACCCGCCGCAGCTGTTCAATCCCAATGGGAAAGACGTCAAGGGAATATTAGGAATCAAGAAAGGGCAGCTTCCGTTACTGCGGAAAATCAATCCCGGGATAAACCAATTGGCCTTAATAAAGCTGATGCTGGGCCATGGAGAAAAGGTTGATATCTCGTTGTTAAAATGGTGCAGTGAATTCAATATTTCTGATCCTAAGAATTTGGAAATCCCGCTAAAGTATATGACGCCGCATAAGCTCATGCAGTATATCGAGAAACAATATGCGTCTAATGAAAACTGTTGGGGCAGGTCGAGGCAATATCTTTTATCCGATTATCGGGATTACCTGTCTATGTGCGAGGCTTTAGGGTTCGATTTACAAAACACATTTGTCCTGTTCCCCGAAAGACTAATTCAAGCGCATGACCGGATAAACAATCTGTCTGATTCGGAATACTCGGAGGCATATGACCAAGCGGTAAAGCAGCATAGTTCTGAGTGGAAGAAACAATATTCTTTCCAAAACGGCGCTTACATGGTAACAGCCCCTTCATCAGTACGGGAAATCGTGGAAGAGGGGCAAACGCTGCATCACTGTGTAGGAAATTATGTTAAAGACGTTGTAAAAAACAAGACCGTGATCCTGTTTATCCGGGAAATAGATAAGCCGCAAAAGCCGTTTTGTACAGTTGAGGTACGAAACGGGGATGTTGTGCAGGCAAGAGGATATAACAACGGTCCCCCTTCCCGTGAAACAAATCGGTTTATTGAGCTTTGGAAAGAGCAGGTTTTGTATGCGCCGATAGGATCTGCGGCGTAAAGAAAGGAGCAGCAATGAAACAATTAGGAAACTTGGCTATTGTATGCGCCAAAAAAGAGGGTGTACGATTATGTTTAGAGAACGGTATGGTTATAATCCAGATTATGAGGATGTCATACAGAGTAACGTTATCGGCCGCATGGAATGATGACAAGGAAATCAACAGGATCATCTATGCACTAAATTTCGACAAGATATAAATTCGACAATTTACAAATATGTGAGAACGCTAAAACGGCAGTTAAGCCGGAAGCGGAACAGGGGCGGAGAACATCCTTCGCCCCTGTTTTTTGTTATAGAAGGGATGAGTGAAATGTTAGAAGGGTTAAAGGATGCCTTTTATGAGGTCATGTATAAATATGATAAACCATTTGGGGAAGACGGTGTAATGGCGAACCTAAACGAGTGGGCTAAAAATAAAGAACCGCTTATCCAGCTGCTGCGTCGTCATCCAAACTGGATCGAAAAAGAAAAGGCGGTTGTTATCAATTTCAAAGAAGGACGTGGAATAGACCGTGGCATAATTGACGAAATCAGTTTTTTTATACTTTCTTCTGCATCAGAGATTCTGACAAACGAAAGTATGGAAAACTTCCGTACAGCGTTTCAGGCTGCAACAGCAGGCTATTCCTCTACCGTGTCAGAGGAGAATTTAGAAATCATCCGAAACAAAGGTGAGATTAAATGCGTATCTGGACAGAAAACCAGTCGTATTATAGGACGGCTTTGCAGCAAGTTTGGCGTAGATAAACACGAGGGATATGACCGGCTATTCGCTCAGTTGGCGGACGCGCTCAATCCACTGCAAATAGACAAAACAGCTGTACTTTCCGTCCACCCATGCGATTATCTTGAGATGTCGAACAAGGACAACACATGGACTTCCTGCCATAACCTCGATCACGGCAGTTGGCAGACCGGCACACTCTCTTATATGACAGACGCTGTAAGCATGATTTTTTTTACAGTAGATCAGGGCCAAACAGGGCCTTTTTACCGTGCCCCCCGCAGGGGACGGCAAATGTTCTTTTATACAGAAAATTTGCTGTTTCAATCGCGGCAGTATCCGAAAAACGCAGACGATATGATGGCGCAGTACCGTGGCATTGTGCAGAAAATAATTGCGGTATGTTTAGGTGTTCCAAATCGATGGAGGCTGAAAACCAATCGAGCTGCATTAAATGCCTGTTATACGACAGATCCAAATGGAATGCAGTATCCAGATTATGATGACTATGGGACGCTGTCGCTTCTGCGCGACGTATCAGATTATGGGCATCTACATATTGGGCACGCCGCCCTTTGCGTTTGCTGCGGACAGGCTATAAATAAGGCCAATTCGCTGCATTGCGGCAAGTGTCCAGAAACCGTAGTATGTAAGGAATGCGGGCAAACGCTCCTAAAGGAAGACGCGCATTTAGCGGATGGGGCTTATTACTGTCCGTCCTGTCTGCAGATCTGTGCGGACTGTGGGAAAAGCATAATGGACGAAGAAACCTATTCAGCCGTTGACCAAAAAGGGAAGCATGTGAAGGTGTGTGCGAGCTGTTATCAAAACATGCAGGGTCCTTGCTTAAATTGCAGTGTGCGCAGCATATGCCGGATTATCGGGAATTCCCTTTGTGAGAAAAAGACGTCAAGGTTTACCGCATAATTGGAGAAGGAGATGGTTCTAAAGTGAAAAATATAAATATAGAGTGGTTCTCTTCATTGCTCAAAATGAGTCAGCAGCAATTAAAGCGGCATCTTGTTTCTGAGCTGCGGCGGTTAGGATATACCTCTATTTTTAATAATGCAGGATACCTGTATGCGGAAGGCGAATGGCCAGTCCTGCTTGTAGCGCATCTTGATACGGTATTTGAAAACAATCCTGAGATAATCTGTTCCTCAGATGACGGACGCTGGCTGATGTCCCCACAGGGAATCGGCGGGGATGACAGGTGCGGAGTTTATATGATCCTGCAAATGATCCAGTCGGTAAAATGCCATGTACTATTCTGTGAAGACGAAGAAGTTGGAGGCAAAGGAGCGAGAAAGTTTGTCAAAAGTGGTATATATCCAGAGGTAAATTACATTATAGAACTGGATCGCCGCGGTGAAAACGATGCTGTGTTTTATGGCTGCAATAATCCTGATTTTATTCGGTTTATATGCAACTTTAAATTCCAACAGGCGCAAGGCTCCTTTAGCGATATTTCCATTGTGGCTCCATATCTAAAGAGAGCCGCAGTCAATATCAGTGCAGGCTATCGGAATGAACACCGTCTGCATGAAGTTGTCGATTTGTATACAGTGGATCGCAATGTAAAAAGGGTTTTACAGATTGTCTCAACGCCGACCAAAATGTTTCCATATATTATCTCGGCAACGGATTCACTTTTGCTGGCGCATTTTAAGCAGGAAAAGAAAATGTATCTGAATCCACTGCCGGATGATGTCTGTTTGGTCGTCAATGGCTGTGTTATAGAAGGGAGAGCTGATAACTATCTTGTCGATGAAGAAGGCAAGGTCTATATCCATTTGCCCGGTTTGAGAGCAGCAGTTGAACTTGAGTACGCATATGCTTGTGACTGCTCTGGGCAGGCGATCCCATTTCGTTTATCTTCTGCCTTATATTTAGAAATCATATCAGTAGAAGAGGCGATTGAACGGATGGATCAGATCGAGCAAAGCAAAACTTGTTCGGCATGATGTGAGTATTGTAAAAACAGCGCTGTATTCCTTCGAATACGGCGCTGTTTTTTCTGCTTGAATTTTACTATTAACCATCAAAGAGATATTGATAGGTGATTTATAGTTAACCAAAAGTTGGGTTTATTATTTAGGGTTAAATATTTTTAAAGTCTTTTCAAGACGAAATGTTTGCGATATAATATAACCGACAGCAAGATGGGAGATGGTCTGTTGAGGATTTCAGATGAAGAGTACGACAAATTAGTAAAGCGCCTTGAGTTTTTTGATACGACAAGAAATAAATTGCTATCATTTTCTTTCACAGCTGTATTGACGGCGCTTGGGGTTAGCTTAGGGGTTAATTTTAATATTATTAGCGTATGGATTTGCCTGATGCCATTTGGTTTGATTATTCCTTTTACAGGCCGAATATCTTATTATAGAATAGCACATGCTCATATAAGCACTTTTTTAGAACAGAGTGCGCCAGAAAAAATGCGATTCGAGGCTGGTACTAAAATTGTGCCTGAAGATAATGCGAAGAATTATCGGCTGATTGCTTGGTTGATCAATCACGAAATGCTCTTGCTCGGTATAACTTGTGATATTATTTTCATAGTGAAATATATCAATTGCATTGAAACATGGTATGCTTGGAATTTTTGCTTATTGATTATACCGATTGTACTAACAGGGATAGTATATGTTATTATAGATTCTACATATGATTACAAAGAAGTTAAAAAATGGTTTGCACCGGGATGGGAACAGTATATGAAAGATCTTGATGTAGAATAGTCTGTTTGAAAATTTATTTCGACAATAAAATTAGCACCACAGCGCTGTATTTCCTCGAATACAGCGCTGTTTTTTTGAATAATTTAAGGGAAATAAAAAATAAAATAAGAAAAAATTATTTTAAAAGAAAAAAAGAAATTTAGAGAAAAAATATTACAAAAATATCGTAGAATCTATTGATTTTATCGGTAAATTATGGTAAGCTGGGGCTAGAGAAAAATAGAATGCGGGATGATACCAATGGGCTAAAATCTTTCATTTCAAGATAACTTGGAGAAATCGACAGCAAGGAGAGAGAAGAATGAAAATGACAAAGAAGTCCATTTTAAAGCGGTTTATTTCTGCCGGTATAACAATGGTTATCTCTGCCGGTGTATTCGCAACCCCCGCATATGCTGCCAATGAACTTATTAACGAACCGTATGAATATCCGGTAGTCCCCGGAACGGAAGAATGGGCAGAGCTGATGTCTTTTCCGGAAAAAATAGAAATTTGCAAAATTCCGGAAGGTAAAGCAGAGGCTATGTCTACAGAAGCATTAATTGAAACGATTTTAAATCATCCGATTTGGACAATTTATTTTGTCTATGATATGGAGTCTGTTTATGACATTTACAGTGAGGACATTATCGTAGCGTTGCAGGAATTGGAGCAGAGGGAAGACGCCGACGAGCTTTTATTAGCACGTTATCAGGCGGATCAGGTTGCTCCGATGTCGCTGAACAATGCTACAGACGAAAACGGAAGTAAAAGCGAATTTTTGGAAATTCTATTGGCGCAGCCGGTTTTTTACGATGATCTTAATGAGGTAGAATTAGAGGCTCTGGATGAAGAGGCGGCTAAAAAAGCGGAAATTAGACAAACTAACAAAAAAGCATATGTAAATGAGTCTCCGTTTTATTCCGTACTGGAGACACAAAAAAATAATTTAGTCACAACAAGAGCAAATACATCATATGTATATACTCCGAATCTTACTAAAGTTTCAGTAGAAGTACGAACGTATAATGATATACCAGATGATGTAAAAACATTTGAATCATATTTTGAAGGTCTATTTCCAAATTGTAGAAAGATAAGTGGTGCATCCTCTATTTATAATTGTCACTCTTATGCATGGCATCTGAGTGCATGGAATAACCCATATTGGATGCCGGATCCTAGAGATTATTGGGGAGACGGTAGTTATGTAAAATATAATCCCGGTTCTTATTTTCAAGCATCTACACGTGCAGTTTTCAAAATAGGTAGTACAAATAATGCTGATAATTGGCACAGTGTTCTTATACGAAAGGCATATACAGGAACTACAAAATATGTTGTAGCTGAGTCAAAATGGGGCCCCTACGGATTATATGAACACTATTTGTTAGATAATCCATGGGCAGTTAACAGTTCGTGGGTTACTCATGGTTCTCAATATAACATAACATATTACAAAAGGGCGTGAGAGCAATTAAAAAAATTGTTGGAATAATTTTTGGTTTTTCGATTTTTACGTTCTTTGGTTGTTCCGCATGGTGGTATGGCCTGTTTTCTGATTTTGGGAAGCACTATGAATTCTTTCATTTTACGCAAGATGTTGATCCTATAAAATACGCATATGATGAGGACTACAAAATTGCGTTTAGTGAAGAGCGTCAAAAGTTGTATTCCACCTTATCTACTGCCGCTTTAATTGACATATTAGCATACTGGGCAGATACTATGGATCATGTCACCTATTCTTATCCCAATACAGCTTACGCAGAGTTTTTATATCAGATGTCAGAATGGCCGGACGGCCCATTTCATGCTTTGTCCAACAGAAATAATGCGGGGAAAGAATTATTGAGGGCCTATCAGGAATGCCCTGCGATTGAGTTTAATCGTTATGGAGATATTCATTCCAACAAAAACAAACTGGCCTTTTTTGAATTGCTGTTGTCTCGTCCTAAATTCCAAAGTCATTTGACATCAGATGATAAAGAAGAACTTGTCTCAGCTATTCAGAAAAAACAATGGGAAAAATTCTCTTCTTGGAATTCTCCTTCTTTTTTTGAGAAAGATGCATATTACAATTATTTTTATATTGATGCTTACAATGAAGTTACTAATACAAATTTGGATTACGAAAAAAATGATTGGAATGAAAACAGACTTAAAGAATACGCAGAACCTTTCGAACATCTTCTCATCGGAAAGCCAAAAACTTATTCTCCTAAATCTTACCGGCAGAAAATCTTGAACGAAATTTGGGAAAACACTCAACCCCAATGGGAGCGTTTCGACAACTGTCAAATCACACAACCATAGAGCAAAAGCAGGAGACGTTTTGCCTCCTGCTTTTGTTGCTTTCATCACATCAACAATTTTATCTCATTTCCAATATTCGTTTACCCGCCCGAAGATGCCTATGTTGTCTTCGGACTTTTACTTTTTAATATGAAACGAGAGGCTTTAAGCCTCCCGTTTCATATTAGACTTAAATTTTGAATATCTCAATACAGTGAATCAGAACCATACATTGTTCTTGGTACAGGTCTTCATCCAAAATACCGTCTATGATGGATTCCTTCATCAGCAGCGGCCGGTACATTTCTATGAGAGCATTAACCGCCGCGTTAGACCCGCATTTTGCCAGTATCATAAGTTCTTTAAAATTCATCAATATCCTCCTCCAAAAGATGTTTCATTTTTACAAGAGCGCGATAGTAAGCCGTGGTGACTGCTTTATATTCCATTCCCAGTCCCTGTGCGATTTCAGTAAACTTTTTTCCTTCAATCACATGGGAAACCACTATGTACCGATCCCTGTCGTTTAAATTTTCTAACGCCAGATGGAGCAGTTCCCGATCCAACGCTTTAAGTGCAATTTGCAGAGGTGTTTCCCTGCTGAATAGACCATGTTCATAGTCCTCCAATGGGAGTTCCATCTGGCTTAATTTGTCCCGCTTTCTAAGGTACTGCATTCTATTGCGATGCAGGGAGAGCGCCAGATAAGCAGTAAATTGATTTTGAAGGGCATTGATTTGGTCTGTACCATCATTGCGGTTATACATTCGTTATTCCTCCTGTTTCATTAACTTTCCTTTGTTTCGGAAAAACAGGAGGCGCACGTATACCAAAAAATAGATAATAGCTATGGTTTTTGAAAAGAAAAAGGAGCAGATTTTGCTTCACATCTGCTCCTTGGGATCGTTGAAAATGAAATTTGAAATGGGACGTTCTATATCCATAGAAACGCCGCAAATGATATGCTAAATCACCTTGTAAATAATTTTTTTGCTTAATTCCTGGGCCAGTCGCAATTTGATATGCTATTAAAAAATTCATATTGTCCCCAAAAGGGGATAACTGGACAAAATATTTCCTTATATCCCCAAAAATTATTTATAAGGACAGTATAATATATATTAACAAGGAATTATATGCTATAAATAAGTGTATCATTGAACAAATTTAATATTTTAAATGATTCCTAAAAATAACGATTCATAATATTGAACTGGATGATAAAATAAAAATATTCCGATAAAGGAAGAAGAGCATCAAACCACCTGATGCTCTTCTTCCTTTATCGGAAATTCATTTTCTGAATAAGGCCATAGTATTGGCAATTGCGGCGAGGCCTTCTTCACCGAGAAGTTCAGCAGCTTCATCCATCTGGAGTTCCTCGTCTTGCTTGATAGCGGGTACAGTCTTTTGAGATGAAGGGGCCGCAGTTTGCAGGCTGCTGTTTTCTGCTAAGATGCGGCGCACTAATTTTTCGATAACCGAATAATCAACAGAAGCGCTGGATAAGGATTGAGGGATATCCGGCGTCTCCTTACAGTGAAGGTAATGTTGTACGGCATTGGTGATAAACTGAGCTTTGCGTCTTCCCTGTTGATTTAGAATGTCTGCCGTTTGCCGAGCGAGCGGATCTCCAGCGTTAAACATGATAGTGAATTTATATTGTTCTTTTTTGTTGGGCATCACTATCACTCCATCCCGGCCGCTTGATAAAGGAGCTCGTATCCCCTGCTGTTGGCCGCTATGTTATCCAAAAAAATTGCTGTGCCGACTTTATTAGAATTTTCAATTTGTTCTTTCAGCAGGATAGCCCCACCGCCGACAAATATGGTCTTCCCCGAACGCAAGTCAATCATCCGTTCCCGAAGCTTTCCGAATAGATCATCGACGAACAATTGCGCCTGTTCCCGTGCGATCCGGCATACCGGTTCGGTATAGCTTTGCTGCTCGCCTGTTAGGATCATATCAATATCTGATTCATCCAGAAGGATATCTAAGTCAGCGTTGACTGTGGATATGATGCGGTTATAAAGGACGATAACCCCGTTTTCTAAAGAATCACAGACAGAGAGGTCGGCTTGTCCATGCCTAATCAACAGATAGTCTGCGGTAAACCCGCCGATATCGACAACAATGGTTTTGGAATACTGCATAATCTTTTGGTATACTGGAATAGCGGCAGCATAAGCCTGAGGAAAGCATATTGCTTTGCTGATAAAGATAGTATATGGAATGCCGTTTAACTCGAAATCGATAATATCCCGGTTTAAGAAATACTGCTCAAAGGCTTTGTATTGGCTGCCATAATGAGCCGGAGGCAAACCAATACTCAATTGGATATCGGCTACCTCGTTTGTTCCGTAGTGTTGCTCGTGCAATTCGAAGCCGATTCCAAATAACGTTAGGATAAAATATCGGTTGTCTTTTGTTTTATCCCTCATATAGGGGATGCGCTGATCTGTAAGTGTGTAATACTTGCCGTCATAGAATAAGATGTCTTTTCCAAACGGAGGTTTGGTGTCGCTGACGCACAAGCCGGAAACAAAGGTTTTATGCAGGGTTTTAATCTGCTTGTTCCCATGATCGATAGGTATAAGCATGGAATTTTCTCCTTTCAAAATTAGCTTTATACCCATCTTATACGACTTTAACACGTAGTTTACAACAAAAGAAGCTGTTATCTTTTAGACTATAAGGACTGTCTGGCTTTGATATACATGCTGATATCGTCGACAATATATTGCCTGCCAGTCGTGTGCAATGCTTCATAATAGTCGCGGATATAGTCAATGACACGATAACGATTAAATAAGTCAATCACGCCTTTTCCATTCAATCCTTTGGCGGCTTTGTATTCCTCTATACAGTACACAACAAAATTCGTTTTATCGTCCATATTCACGCCTCCTCTGGGTAAGTAATGCTGCCGGACGCCCTTTCTTCCAGCCATAAATCATATAAAGTAGGGACGCTTAGATGCCAGAGCTTTGTTTCTTCCCGTTCCAGCTGGCGGTACAGCTCAGAAGCGTACAGTACAGTCAGCGCTTCTTTTTCTGTGAGATTTTGGCCATTCATAATTCTTTTAATCAGCCGGGGGACAATCAGTTCTAACATAGCCTTAATATTCACTTCGCTCATTTGGATTCCTCCTCTATATTCAGCTGCCCGATGTAATGCAGTTGGGTGAGCGCTGCTTCCGTGGAAAACGTCATCTGGTTATATAACTTTTTAACTTTTAGCCGCGAAATAGTTTCCTCTTTCGTTAGGATTCCTTCTTCGTATGCGATAAATGTGCGATAAATCGTGTCGTTTGCCACTGGACCAAACACTATGTCATATTGTTCTCCCTGATAGCTTCCGTTCCGATTGGCAAAAACGAAATCCAGCCAGGCCTCATTGGGTTCTGGGAAAATAAGCAGACTAAA
>ERZ1643247.2943-NODE-2943-length-12660-cov-3.701230_pt1 | contig 12660 bp, 12 predicted proteins | sample MGYA00579264_ERZ1643247 | MGnify/ENA primary metagenome ERZ1643247 (study PRJEB29033, sample SAMEA4952262) | chicken gut metagenome | biome: Broiler Chicken; feature: Gastrointestinal Tract; material: Caecum | place: Ireland | collected 2018 | study: Broiler... | reverse complement strand
GTTATGTTTATAATGGAAGCGGAAAAGCTGACTGAATTTCTGCGTCAGGAAAACAGGAGACTCTGTGATTACGCTCTGGAACAGGAGCTGGAAGCGGGAACGGGAAGCAGGAAGGAACTCAGGGAGAGAATGGCGCAGACGCTGGCCGTGATGGAGCGTTCCGTGGAAAAGGCCCGCAGAGAGCCGGTGCGTTCAGTCAGTGGACTGACAGGAGGAAATGCCTGTCTGTATGAGAACTACCGGAAGGCCGGGAAAAGTATTCTGGGAGAAGCTGTATCCAAAGCGGTGGCAATGGCGCTTTCCTGCAGTGAGTTAAACGCCTCCATGCAGTGTATAGTGGCCTGTCCTACAGCGGGTTCCTGCGGCATTGTTCCTGCCGTTCTGCTCTCCTGCGCTGAAACCTTTGGGCTGGATCGGGAACAGGTCATAGACGGTCTGTTTACCGCTTCTGCTGTGGGGATTCTGATCGGCAGCCGGGCAACACTGGCGGGTGCGGAGGGAGGCTGCCAGGCGGAATGCGGTTCCGCAGCGGCAATGGGGGCCGCCGCTGTGGTGGAAATGCTGGGCGGAACTCCGGAGATGGCTTTTCATGCAGCAGCCATGGCTCTGAAAAATGTGCTTGGTCTGACCTGCGATCCTGTCGCCGGGCTGGTGGAAATCCCCTGCATCAAACGGAATGCGTCAGGTGCGGTGAATGCCCTGCTTTCGGCAGATCTGGCTCTGGCGGATGTGAAAAGCTATATTCCCTTTGATGAGGTGGTGGATGCCATGTACGCCATTGGAAAAGCGATGCCTTCCGAGGTCCGGGAAACTGCAAAGGGCGGTCTGGCCGTATCGCCTACAGGACAGCGCATGCGGAAAACGGCTGAGGCGGCGCAGACCGGTGGAGAGAAGGCGGGCAGAAGGGCGGACCCGGAGAAGAATACAGGAACTGACGGGAAAATGTCCGATGGCTGAAAATGGAGCAGTTGACCGAAGAGAAAGGATTTGACTGGAAAGGGGCAAAAATGGAGGTTATCAGAGCGGGCGCGCAGTGGAAGGAAGAAATTCTTCGTTTTGCTGACAGGATATTCGGGAAGGATGTGCAGCCGGGCGGCTTTGCGGAGCTGATTCCTGATGTATACGGACCGGAGGCGGCCTGCGACGGAAATCACCTTCTCGTTGTGGAGGATGGAAGGATTCGTGCGCTTTTGCTGACCGAACCGATATCCTTCGTGAGCGGAGGCGAAATCCTGAAGGGAATCGGCGTAGGAACGGTGAGCGTTGCAGAGGATGCGCGCGGGAGAGGGTTTATGCAGCTTCTCCTGAAAACGGTTCGGGAATGGATGACGAAGGAAGGATATGTCTTCGCAGTTCTAGCGGGACAGAGGCAGCGTTATGCCTACTGGGGATATGAACCCATGGAGATGAAGATCAGCATGCATCTGGATGCAGGAAACGGAAAGCATGGTCTTGTCCGTGCCTGTGCAGCCGGAGGAAAGGCAGGCGGACCGGATGCTGCTTCGAACGAAAAGACGCCGATTACCGTTACGGCGGACGAAGGGATTTCCTTTGCGGAGATGGAGGAAGGGAGCGAAGAAGAGGGGCTCGCGTTTGAGCTCTTTGAGCGCCTCCCTCTGCATACGCTCCGACAGAAGGAAAGGTTTGCACGGCATCTGAAGTCAGGAAGGTGCATTCCTCTTGTTATCCGGGAAAACGGCCGCTTTGCCGGATATATGTGCGATTCCGTCCGAAATGGGAAGCATAAAATAGCAGAGCTGGAGCTTGCGGATATGGAGCTGTACCCGGCAGTTCTTACGGCTTACTGGAAGCAGAGAGCGCCGGAGGGCTTTTCTGTGGAGCTGGCCCCCTTCCGGATACAGGAATTCTCTTTTCTGGAAAAAGTCTGCGGAAGCTATGAGCTGTGCACGGGACATCAGTATTATGTGGCGGATCTTCCCGCAATGCTGGATTTCTTTCTGCGGGCGAAACAGAGGCTTACGGGCCTTTCGGACGGGGAATGGTCCTTTCAGGTGGAGGAGAGGCTGTACTGCTGCAGCGTCAAAGGTGGAAACATTCAGGTAACTGTGGGTGCCGGTAAGAAGGATAAAGGCGTTAAAGAATGGGAAAAGGGAGAGCTGGTGCGTTTTCTGTTTGGCCCTTCTTCCGCGGTCTTTGGACTTTTCGGAGCACCGGCAGGATGGTTTCCGCTTCCTCTTTATCTTCCCGGAGCGGATGCCGTATAGTGCATGGAAACGTAGTATATGGGAACGGAGAGAGGAAGAAAGCGGTATTTTGATGCAGATGTGCGTGGACATATGGAGGAGAAATTATGATAGTAAAAAACAATCTGTTTCCGGGAGGAGTAAGGCGCGCTCTGACCATGAGCTATGACGACGGGATGGAGTACGATTACCGGCTGGTGGAAATTTTCAACCGGAGCGGTATTCGGGGAACCTTTCATCTGAACAGCGGAAGACTTGGCGAAAAGGAGAGAGTCCGTCCGGAGGATGTGGCAAAGCTTTATAAGAACCATGAGGTATCGGTACATACGGTGAATCATCCCTATCTGACTCAGATCCCGGATGCCCAGGTGCTGGAGGAGATCCTGGAGGATAAGGAAAGACTGGAAGAGCTGTGCGGCTATCCGGTGAGGGGCATGTCCTGGCCTTTCGGCGCCTGTACGGATCACGCGGTTGATCTGGCTGTGGCCTGCGGCATGGAATACAGCCGGACAGTGGAGGCCACGGGGGAATTTGATCTGCCGCAGAATTTTATGAAATGGAATCCGACAGCCCATCATGACGGTGATCTGAAGGGATTATGGAAGCGGTTTATGGAAAGAGAGTTTGAACAGCAGCTGCTCTTTTATGTGTGGGGGCACAGCTTTGAATTTGACCGGAACCAGAACTGGGAGAGGATTGAAGAGTTCTGTTCAATGGCAGGCGGAAGAGAGGATGTGTGGTATGCCACCAACATTGAGATTCTGGATTATGTGCAGGCGTCGCGCGGCCTGAGATTTTCCCGCAATAGAAAACTGGTGTATAACCCTTCCGCACAGAATGTCTGGATCAGCGTGGACAGAGAGCCGGTATGCATCGGCGCAGGAGAATTCAGAAAGCTTTAAAAACAGAAAGACAGGAAAAGAGGTCTTTGATTATGAACAGACAGTTTCAGATCATAAGCGATGGATCCTGTGATCTTCCGCCGGAGCTGGCGGCAGAGAAACAGATCCGGGTGATACCTTTTTATGTATCCTTTGATGGAAAGAATTATCAGAAGGAGCAGGAGGAAATCGGCATCCGGGAGTTTTATCGGGAAATGGTAAACAGGAAGGGAGTATATCCCAGATCCTCCCTGCCATCGGTGCAGGATTACATGGACGCATTTCTGCCCTATGCAAAGGCGGGCATTCCCATGCTGGTGCTGTGTATTTCCACGAAGCTGAGCGGCTCCATGCAGTCGGCACTTTCCGCCAGAGAGCTGATTCTGGAGGACTATCCGGATGCGAAAATCCGCGTGATCGACACCACGCTCTGTACCGTACTGCAGGGGCTTCTCGTGCTGGAAGCGGCTGCCATGCAGAAGCGGGGGGCCAGCTTTGAAGAGACGGCGGAGCGGATGGAAGCGATCAGGTCTACCGGACGCATTTTTTTCACCGTGGGCAATCTGGAATATCTTCAGGCCGGCGGACGGATCGGCCGGGTGGCCGGAATCGCAGGTTCTCTTCTGGGTATCCGTCCGGTGATCACCATGAAGGAAGGGGAAATTTTCCCTTCCGGAATCAGCCGTTCCCGGAAGAAAACACTGGATAAGACCATCGATCTTCTGAAGGAGTTTTTACAGAAATGCGGGGGAACGGTAAAAAAATATTCCCTTGCGGCCGGCTTTGGCTATGACAGAGAAGAAGCGGAGGAATACCGGAAGCTGGTGGTGGAGCGGCTGGACGGGCAGATCAGCCTGGAGGAACTTCCGATGTATCAGATCGGCGCAACCATCGGTGTGCATACGGGGCCTTATCCGCTGGGGCTTGGTATTCTGGAGCGGGCCTAAATCCGGATTTTTTTCTGCAGGGCAAACAGGGCCAGGCAGCTGGGAAAGACCATGAGGGCGTTAATCAGGTCCGTCACGCTCCAGACCAGATCCATGGGTAGCACGGCGCCGATGTAGATCATGACAATATAGCAGAGATGATAGGAGACAAGGCTCTGGCCGCCGAAGAGATATTCGGCGGCCCTTTCTCCATAATAGCACCAGCCGATTAGAGTGGTGAGAGCGAAGGCCACCAGAGAAAAGGAAAGAATGGCCGCTCCTCCGGGAAGAAAGGTGAAAGCGGCTGTGGTCAGACTGGCGGAACTGTAGCCTGTGATGGATTCGGGATTTTTCAGGATGTTGCTGATGATCACAAGCCCTGTGATGGCGCACATGACCACCGTGTCCCAGAACACCGCCGTCATGGAGATGAGGCCCTGCCGGCGGGGATCTCTGGTTCCTGAAGAAGCAGCGGCAATGGCGGCTGTGCCGATGCCCGCCTCATTGGTAAAAAGTCCTCTTGCGATCCCGTAGCGCGCTGCGCTCTGTACGGTGCTTCCGATGAAGCCTCCTGCCGCGGCACGGGGAGAAAGAGCGCTCTCCAGAATCAGGAAACAGGACGGAAGCAGAACGTCCCGATTGAGGAAAAGAAGATACAGGCAGCAGATGATATAGAAAAAGCCCAGAGCAGGCACCATACGGGAACAGAAGGTTCCGATGGAACGGACGCCGCCCAGAATTACCAGTCCGGCAATTACGGCCGCCAGAATGCCGATAAGATGAGAGGAAACGGGAAATACGGTATGCACCGCCTCCGTGATGGCGGAAGACTGGGTAGTGCAGCCTACGCCGAAGGCTGCCAGAATGACACAGGCTGCATACACCATTCCAAGAGGACGGCTGTGAAGCCCTTTTTCCAGCACATACATGGGGCCGCCCACACAGGTGCCGTCTTTTTTTCGGACGCCGAACAGGACGGACAGATAACATTCGGCATAGCAGGTGGCCATGCCGAGGATGCCGGTGATCCAGCACCAGAACAGGGCGCCGGGGCCGCCGACGGCAACAGCGGTGGAAACACCGATGATGTTTCCGGTCCCCAGCGTGGCGGCCAGGGTGGTGGCAAGCGCTGCGAAGCCGGAAAGACCGGAACCGTTTCCTTCCTCCGGTGTGACGGAAAGACGAATCGCCTTCAGGGTATATTTTTGAGGGAATTTCAGCTTTACGGTAAAAAACAGATGTGCTCCTGCGAGAAGCGCAAGCAGGGGAAATCCCCAGAGAAACTGATTGACCTGTTCCAGGATGGAGAGCATGGCTGCCTCCGTCTTTTTTTATCACTATATGTCCCTTTTTCTTTCGATATTCCCGAAAGCAGTCTGTGGCCGATTTCCCCGCCCGGGCACTCAGAAATCGCCCAGCAGGAGGGCAGCCGCAAGCAGTATGAGCAGAAAGCCCGCGTTTACTGCCGTAAAGGCCAGAAGATAGGCGCCCTTCCGGCACCCATCCGTCCGTGCGTACTGTTTGTAGGAGATCAGGCTGGCCAGAGAAGCGATGAGGGTGCCCAGTCCGCCGATGTTCACTCCTACAAGAAGCGGCCGGAAGGCGGTGGTGAAGCCGGACAGCAGGAGTGCGGAAGGGACATTGCTGATGACCTGGCTGGACAGCACGCCGACGATGAGCTCATGACCGGAAAGAATACGGGCGAGCAGATCAGAGACCGCAGGCAGGCGGCCCATATTCCCGATGAAGAGAAAAAAGAACACAAAAGTGAAAAGAAGACCGTAGTCCGCTTTCCGGAGCAGAGGCCGGTTGATCAGAAGGAGGACGATGAGCGTAACGGCGAGGATGAGCTGCCAGGGAAGGAAACGCAGAACGGCGCCCATGCAGAGAAGGAACAGGAAGATATAACAGCCCAGCTTTTTCCTGTCCACAGGAGGAAGATCGGTGAAAACGGAAGATAAGCGCACCGGCTCATTTTTTCCGGGAAAGAGGGAGAGAATGAGCAGCACAAAGGAAATGGCGGTATAGGGGAACATGACAGAAAGAAATTCACCGATTCCCATGCCGGAAAGATTGTACAGATACAGATTCTGCGGATTTCCCACCGGCGTGAGCATACTCCCCAGGTTTGCGGCGACAGTCTGCAGGACGATGACGGGGATCAGCCGTTTCTGCTGTCCCGTAATGGAGAGAACCAGAACAGTGAACGGCACAAAGGTAATCAGTGCCACATCATTGGTGATCAGCATGCTGAGAAAGAAGCACAGGAATATCAGAACGGCGGAAAGCTGTCTGGTATTTGCGGTCCGGCCGAGAACAAAAACCGCCAGTTTGCGGAATATCCCCTGTTCCTGAAAACCGTTCATGACGCACATCAGAGAGAAAAGCAGCGCCAGAACCCGATAGTCGATATAGGAAACATACGCTGCATCAGGATGTACGAAAAACATGGACAGTACGGCGAGCACGCCGGAAGCTGTAAGAACAGGATCTTTTTTCAGGGCGGTGAGGACTTTCATCGGTGAGGCTCCTTTCTCTTCTGGAAGGTAAAACTGCTGCTCTATGTGCGCAACTATTTTACCACGGAGAGGGAGAATTGCAAGAGAATGTTTAAGAGGAATCAATCAGTTGTTTAAGAGGAATCAATCAGTTGACCCTCCTCGCGGTCAGATGCTATAATTTGGACAGCGGTTTGTATGCTGCCTGAAGAATCAGGCAGCATACAAACAGGGATTTTACCATAAGCACAGAATCGGGAGGAACAAAACAATGGTAAAGGTATATGAAATCAAGCAGAGCGTGTTTGCCGATAATGACCGACAGGCGGAGCTGTTAAGAAAAGAAATGAAGGAAAAGGGAACCTTTCTTCTGAATCTGATGTCCTCACCGGGAGCGGGAAAAACCACCACGCTGGAAAAAACCATGGAGCTTCTGCGGGATGAGATGAAAATCGGTGTGATGGAGGCGGACATCGATTCGGACGTGGATGCTTTCCGTATCGCGCAGACGAAAGTGAAAACGGTGCAGCTGCATACGGGAGGCATGTGCCATCTGGATGCGGATATGACCAGGCAGGGGCTGGAGGCGCTGGGAACGGACGGACTGGATCTGGCGATTCTGGAAAATGTGGGAAATCTGGTCTGCCCCGCGGAATTTGATACCGGCGCGTCAGCAAACGCCATGATTTTGAGCGTGCCGGAGGGAGACGACAAGCCGTTAAAATATCCTCTGATGTTCTCCGTCTGTCAGGTGCTTCTCATCAACAAAATTGATGTGCTTCCCTTTTTTAATTTCAATGTGGAGGAATGCATCAAAAGAGCGAAGCAGCAGAATCCGGATATTACGGTCATTCCCATCTGCGCCAAAACCGGGGAGGGCATCGACAGGTGGGCGGATTGGCTGCGTGGGCAGGTAAAAGCCTGGAAGGAAAAGTAATTGAAAGCATACGGAGGATATGCCATTTTTTACAGAGTGAGGAGGAAAATGGCCTGCGGTATCGGCCGTCAGACCATAGAAAAACGGGGGAAATGGAAAAAACGGGGGAACAGATTTTACGGGGGAAGATGAAAAAATACAATCGGGAAACGGTGCAGACGGTGTTGAAGATGGCATGGCCGTCCGTTCTGGAATCCTTTTTTGTGGCGCTGATCGGCATGGTGGATTCGCTGATGGTGAGCCGGGTGGGTGCCCATGCTGTGGCAGCGGTGGGACTGACCACCCAGCCCAAGTTTATCGGGCTTGCCGCTTTTACCGCCGCAAACGTGGCAGTTTCCGCGCTGGTGGCGAGACGGAAGGGAGAGGGAAGAAGAAAGGAAGCCAATCAGGTCCTTGCGGCCTCCCTTCTTTTTACTGTCTGCATGACCGTAATCGTCAGCACGGTCTGCGTGGCTTTTGCGGATCCGATCATTTCTCTCTGCGGGTCTTCGCCGGACTCCCATCAGGAGGCGGTGGATTATTTCCGGATCATCATGGGAGGCATCGGTTTTACAGTAGTATCCCTCTCCGTGAACGCGGCACAGAGAGGATCGGGAAATACAAAAATTTCCATGACCACCAATGTGACGGCAAACCTGGTAAATGTGGTGTTCAATTATCTTCTAATCGGCGGAAATTTCGGCTTCCCGGAACTGGGCGTGAAGGGGGCGGCTATCGCCACTGTGATCGGAAGTGCGGTTGGCTGTGCCATGAGTATCGCGGCTGCCTGCAGAAAGGGCAGCTTTATCAGTCTGGTATATATCTGGAAGGAACGGCTGCGTCCCACCCTTACAGTGGCTAAGAGCATGGTGAGACTGGGCTCCAACGTGCTGGCAGAGCAGCTTTTGATGCGTGTGGGCTTTCTTTCCGTGGCGGTTATGGCGGCCAAAATGGGAACCGCCGCCTTTGCCGCCCATCAGGTGGGCATGAATGTAATGAGTCTTTCCTTTTCCTTCGGGGACGGCATGCAGGTGGCGGCCGTTGCCCTGATCGGCCAGAGCCTTGGCAGGAAGGATATAGAGATGGCGAAAACCTACGGCCATATCTGCCAGTGGATCGGCCGTGCCATCGCTGTGGTTCTCGCTGTCATCTATCTGTTTTTCGGCCGTTTCCTGTACGGTATTTTCTTTACCGAGCCGGAGATCATCGCCATCGGTGTTCAGATCATGCGTGTGATCGTTGTTGTCGTCCTTCTGCAGATCGCCCAGGTGATTTATATGGGCTGCCTGCGCGGTGCCGGGGATGTGTTTTTCACCACGGTGGCTTCCACCATCAGCGTCACCCTGATCAGGCCCATCGCAAGCTATCTGTTCTGCTATGTGCTCGGCTTTGGTATCATTGGTATCTGGTTCGGCGTCTGTGCGGATCAGTTTGCGCGGTTTGTTTTCACCAATCTTCGCTTCCGTTCGGGAAAGTGGACGAAGGTGAAAATCTGAAACTGGCTGAATAAGCCGGTAAAAACGGTTACGGATCTGATCCCGTATTTTCAGAAATATGAGAAGATAAAGATTCTGGATCTGGGATGCGGAGTGGGGCGAACCTGTATCCCGTTTGTACAGGCTTTTCCGGGAAAATGTATGGCGGATGCTGTGGACATTCTGGAGATTGCGATAGACCGACTGGAAAGAAACAGCAGAAAATACGGAATCGACAGTCAGATTTCCGGCCATGTATGTCCGTTGGAGGCATATCCGATTCCGGGGGAGAGTTATGATCTGATTCTGGCAGTATCTGCGCTGGAACATGTGGATTCAGAGGAGACCTTTTTCAGAAAATTGAATGAAATCCGGAAAGGGATCCGGGAATGCGGAATCGTATGCCTGATCCTGAATACGCAGGTCGAGGAGCGGGATATCGTTACAGATGAACGGCTGATCGCTCAGTTTGAGGTTAATCTTCCCACCGAATACCTGCAGAAAAGGCTGAAAGAGATCTTTGAAGGCTGGAAAATTCTGAAGGAAACCGTAAAGCAGCAGACCTGGGAGACGGGAAGAAGAGACAGAACAGTGCAGATCATGACGAATGTGGTCACGTTTGTGGCGGTGAAGGAAAGGAGTAATCCATGAACATTCAATGGGATGCGGAAAAATATATGTCTAATTTTTCCTTTGTACATAAGTATGGAAACAGCGTGACGGAGCTGATTGAAGCACCGGAAGGAAGCCGGGTGATGGATCTGGGCTGTGGAAACGGGGCGCTGACGCAGGAAGAACTGTTTTCCCTGATTCGAAAGAAGGCGGAGGCGGATGAGCGGATACGGGCCGCTGCACTTGACGGTTCGCGCGCCAATCCGGCTGCGCTGCATGATGAGTACAGCGATTTTGATGTGGTCCTTTTTGTGCGGGACAGCCGGGAATTTACTCAAAATACCGGCTGGATCAGCGACTACGGGGAGGTGCTGATCGCCCAGTTTCCCGATGACTGGCACGACCATCCCTATGATTACGGGGGAAGGGAACCCTTTCATTGTCTGGTTCAGTATGCGGACGGAAACCGGATCGATTTTACGATCCGTGACGTGAGCCGCGGGGAAGAGTAAAACAACAGGGAGCCGAGAACGGTTCTGATTGACAAGGACGGTTATGACTGGCTGAAGCCGGTGAAAACGGACGAGGCTTTTTTCACAAAAAGGCCGGGGAAAAAAGAATATCTGGACTGCGTCAATGAGTTCCGGTGGCTGAGCCTGTACGTGGCGAAGGGACTTTGCCGGGATCAGTTCAACTATGCGCGTTTTCATCTTTCCGAGGGAATGGGTGGGATGTTTTTGAAGATGCTGGACTGGAAAATCGGTCTTTCCCACGATTTCCGGGTTTCCACGGGAGCGCATGGAAAATATCTGAAAAAATATCTGACAGAGGAAGAGATGGCGCGGGTGCGGGCAGCCTTCCCTGATGGGGAGACGGCGCACATGTGGGAAGGCCTGGAGGTCATGTACGATTATTTTGAAGAGCTGGCCGAAGTGGTTGCCGACGGCCTGGGCTATCCCTATGACCAAAAGGAAGCGGAAAGTGTAAAAAAATTCTGGCAGGAGAGGCGAAAAAACGAAACGCAGAAAGGCGGATGAGATGACATTCAGGGAACGGTATCTGGCGGGGGAGATCCCCTTTGAAAAGATCGACGATTATGTGGAAGAGTGGAATAACAGCGAAGATACGCGCACGCTCCGGGAGTATCTGGGATTGACGGCGGAGGAAGAGGACGTGTGGATCGATGACAGCGACGAGGCGCTGATGGAGCTTCTGGAGAAAGAAAGGCGGGCGCAGCAATGATTCTTTTAATTACCGGCGCTTCCCATACCGGAAAAACCCTGCTGGCACAGAAGCTTATAAAGAAATATAAATACCCCTATTTATCGATTGATCATATCTGAGAGAAATCCGTTTTTACTGCCTTGTGATGAGCAGAACATATATTGAGCAGCATTTTGCAGACATCAGAAAGCATGCCGGTGAAATTGAAGAAGAAGAAATTCGGCCGGGGGATTGACAGCCGGGAAAGTGTTCTGTATATTTAAAAGGACTTTATAAAGTGTGTTTATAAAGTCCTTTTAAAAAGAGCGTTGAAAAAGGAGGGCAGATTTGGAAAAGCAGTCCGGTTCGGAAATTCAGTCCAATACAACCAGAAGAATCAATATGTGGAAGCTGCGGCATGTGCTGATGGACAGACAGAAGGCCACAAAGCCTGAGCTGGCGCAGATTACAGGCCTGAGCGTGGTGACGGTGAATACCCTGATCAGCAGGATGCTGGAATGGGGAGAGGTGATGGAGGAGGGAACGGTTCCGTCCAACGGCGGCCGTCCTTGTGTACAGTACGCTTATCACTATGGTTTCCGGAAAGCGGTGATCGTCTGCGCCCATCAGGAGCGGGGAAAGACCGTGCTCCGTACCTTTGTGACGGATCTTGGCGGGAAACGCCTCTGGGAGAGGCGGGAGGTGAAGGAGGAGATCGCCATAGACAGCTTTGACGAGGCGATCGACGAGGCCGTCCGGCTTTTCCCCGATGCGATTCTGATCGCCTTCGGCCTTCCGGGCGAAGCCTGTCAGGATGAGGTGAGCATCTGTGATTTTCAGGCGCTTACGGGAACGGAGTTCCTTTCCCGGATCAGGGAGCGGTATCATCTTCCCGTCCTGTTTGAAAACGACATTAACGCCATGGTTTATGGTTATGGTTCAGGGCCTGGACACAGTTCCTTTGAGCCGCTTGCAGGTATCTATTTCCCCGGAAATTACCGTCCGGGCGCAGGAATTCTCATCGATGGCAGGATTTTTTATGGTATGGAGCATTTTGCAGGAGAGATTGGTGAGCTTCCGGTTCCCGTTCCCTGGGAGGAACTGGATTATGGAAACGGGGGGCAGGTGGAAGAACAGCTCACTGCGCTGCTTCTTACGGTCTGCTGTCTGATCGCGCCAAAGGAAATCGTCCTGTACGGGGAATTTGTGACGGATGCTCTTGCAGGTCGGCTGGAGGATGCTCTTGCGGGGCGGCTGAAAAGAAGATTTCGGACGAAGGTAACCGCTTCCCACAGTCTGCAGGAGAATTTTGAAAAAGGCATGACCGGACTTGCAGTCAGGGAAATGGAAAGCAGGATGGACGATCTGGTCTGAGCCTGTGAACCGCAGAAAATCTGCAGAAACAAAAAGGCCGGCGGGCTGAGAAAAACGGACATCTGCCGGCGGAGTCGGAAAGGAAACAAAGCATGAATCAGAAGGAAAGAATGCTCGCAAACCTGCCGTATAAGGCATGGCTGGACGGGCTTGCAGAAGAACGGCTGGAGAACAAGAAGAGAATCTACCGGTATAACAATATCCTGCCGGAGAATGAGAAAGAGCAGGCGGAGCTGATCCGCCGGATCATCGGAAAGCATGGAGAAAATCTGGTCATTGAGCCGCCTTTTCACTGCGATTATGGCAGCAACATCGAGGTGGGAGAGAATTTTTTTGCCAACTATAATCTCACCATTCTGGATGTGGGAAAGGTGAAAATCGGGAAGAACGCCCAGATCGCTCCCAATGTATCCATTTATACCGCCGGTCATCCGGTGCATCCGGATTCCAGAAATTCCGGCTATGAATATGGCATCGATATCACCATCGGAGACAATGTCTGGATTGGCGGAAGCAGCGTGATCAATCCGGGCGTAACCATCGGAAACAATGTGGTGAGCGGTTCCGGAAG
>ERZ1643247.2942-NODE-2942-length-12668-cov-4.045429_pt1 | contig 12668 bp, 11 predicted proteins | sample MGYA00579264_ERZ1643247 | MGnify/ENA primary metagenome ERZ1643247 (study PRJEB29033, sample SAMEA4952262) | chicken gut metagenome | biome: Broiler Chicken; feature: Gastrointestinal Tract; material: Caecum | place: Ireland | collected 2018 | study: Broiler... | reverse complement strand
TTATTTTTATGCATTTTCCGAAGACAGAGAAGATTTACACTCTCTTATTTTCTGTGGTATACTGTTGTCATTGACAGGCAGAAGATCCCGGGCAAAAAGCCGGAAAACGGAGAGGTTGCCCGCCAACAACGGTGAAAATTACGGAATTTCCGGAAAAAGAAGGGATCATTGTGAGAGAAAAGAATACGGAGGAAAAAGAAAATGAATCCGGAAGATCGCTATGACAATCAATGGGTCGGAAATGACGGACAGAACGGACATGAAAGACAGCCAGAGCGAGAAAGCTATAATAACGGACGAAACAGAAGCAGAGAAAGTCGTCAGATGAGGGAAAGACGGCGGAGAGCCCGCAGAAACCGAATGATTTTGAAGTGCCTGCTGGTGGCAGTACTTCTGGTGATTCTGATCGTTTTAATGACTTCGCTGCTTTTGAATAAAAGAGGAGAGACTTCGCCGGCTGCTACAGGGAGTTCTGTAAGCTTCGAAAATTCTTCAGGAGAATTACAGACAGATTCCTCTGTACCGGAAACGACGGTAACTGATACACCGACACCTACACCCAGTCCCACGCCTCAGATTATTTCAGGGGATTCTCTTTACAGCACCAATGCCGTGATGGTAAGGAGGAGTGATGGCGCGGTACTGCTGGATAAAGGAAGCCGGGAGAGAATCTATCCCGCATCTATGACAAAAATTATGACAGCAATCGTAGCAATTGAGAATCTGCCAAATCTGGACGAACAGATTACAGTAACGGCAGAACAGATTAATCCCCTGTATGAAGAAGGGGCTTCTCTTGCGGGGTTTAGCGCGGGAGAGACAGTGACGGTACGCGATCTGTTATACGGTGTTCTGCTCCCGTCCGGTGCCGAGGCGTGTGTGGCTGTTGCAGAAAGAGTGGCAGGATCGGAAGCGGCATTTGTAGATCTGATGAATCAGAAAGTGCAGGAGCTTTCTCTGACGGATACGCATTTTGTCACAGATTCCGGGCTGCACGACGATAACCATTACACTACCTGCGCGGATATGGCGGCAATTCTGGAGTATGCACTGCAGAATGAGACATTCCGCACAGTATTCACTGCCCATGACTATACCACGGCGCCTACGGAATACCATCCGGAAGGGCTGTATATGGAAAATACCATGTTCCAGAATCTGGAATCGGATACCTTGAGCAACGGTGGAGTGATAGAAGGCGGAAAGACAGGGTTTACTGATGAAGCTCAGCTCTGCCTGGCCAGCCTGGCTTCCGTATACGATCAGGAATATATTCTGGTTACGGCTCATGCGGAAGGAAACCATTATACGGAACCATACCATGTGCTGGATGCGGTAAATGCATACAGTCAGATAGAAGATCCAAATACCCTGCAGTAAACAAGAAAACAGTGTCGATGAAGCGAAAGCTGTAAAAAATGAGGAAAATGCCATGTTTTGTACAAAGTGCGGAAAGAAAAATGACGATCATTCAAAATACTGCGAATATTGCGGAGCGAAGCTGGAAGCGTCTCCTGGACGGGAGAACAGAGATCAGGCGGCGGATGGCCGGCGCCGGGAAGACAGAGATCGGACGACAAGTGGCCAGTATCGCGAAGAGAGAGATAAGACGACAGGCGGACGTTATCAGGAGAACCGGTATCAGAGAGCGGAAGGCGGCCCGGCAAGTCAGAGCAGGCCGCCGAAGAAAAATCAGATGGTGATGATAATCTGCATTATCGTAGCTGTGGTCGCGGTGGGGGTGGGAGCCGGGTTTGGCATCCACTATTTCATGACAGCCCAGAATTCCGGTGATGCAAGAGAGCAGGAGCGAATAGAAGCAGGGAATTCTTCGGAGGAGGGAGAATTCTGGTCTGCCTCCAGCGGAGACAGCTCAGATCAGGTTCCGGCTGACGAAGAAGACGGGACGGAAGAGCCGGAAGATACCCCCTCTCCTTCTCCGACGGTAACCTCGGAGCCTACGCCGGTCATTACGGCGACGCCAGAACCAACGCCTGAATCCACAATCCACCGGTATGAATTTGTCATTTCGGACGAAGGCTGGGGAGAAGCGTTCCAGAGCTGCATCAGCCGGGGCGGCTATCTGGCCAGAATTGAAACGCTGGAGGAGTGGGAGGAGGTCACGCGCCAGCTGGAAGCTCAGGGACTGTCGGAAAATGTGTTTTATATCGGCGGCATGAGAAACAGTCAGAGCAATACCTATTACTGGGTGGACACGAGCATGAATCTTCTGACGGATGAGCCGGTCAACGATTCTTCCAGCCCCTTAAACGGCAAGTGGCTGAGCGGAGAGCCCAGCTATCAGGACGGCGAATATCAGGAGCTGTTTTTGACCATGTATCATAATTCAGACGCTAACGACTGGGTACTGAATGACGTGCCTAACGATGTGGTGGGTATCTGGTCCTATTATTCGGGAAGAATGGGTTATATTTGTGAATATGAATCGTAAGGGAAAAACAATCATAAAAGCTGTGATTCTGGCGGAAGTGATTCTGCTGATTCTACTGGGGCTTCTGTTTGTCCGGCAGAAAGGGGAAAATGACAGCCTGAGGCAGCAGATCAGCAATACGGAAGAACAGACGGATGAGGCCCGGCAGGCGGCGGAGGAAGCGCAGGCGGAAGCGGATGACGCTTCGGATGATGTGTCCGAAGCGGCCGGAAATGAAGAGAATGAAAACACGGACAGCGCGGAAAGCCAGATGTCCGGCGGGGAAGCCGAAGCAGCCGGTGAAGGCAGCCAGACTTCTGAGGAAACGGCAGCTGAGCAGGAAGCCCGGGCGCTGCTGGATCAGATGACTGTAGAGGAGAAGGTAGCCCAGCTGTTCTATATCACGCCCGACGCTCTTTCCGGCGTGACGGGAACCACACAGGCCGGAGAGATTCTCCGGCAGGCTTATGAGGAGTACCCGGTGGGAGGACTGGTATTTTTTTCTAATAATCTTGTCAGCGAGGATCAGCTCCGGGAAATGACTTCCGCGCTGAAGGAGCTCGGAGAGGGAAGGGTCGGAGCGGCCCCTTTTCTGGGCGTGGATGAAGAAGGCGGCACTGTGACCCGCATCGCCGGGACGGAGGGATTTCCGGTGGAGGATGTGGGAGATATGAGCCTGATCGGAGCGACGGGAGATCCGGCGCGGGCGGAGGAAGTGGGCGTAACGCTGGGAGCTTACCTCTCCTCCTATGGATTTACCATGGATTTCGCGCCGGACGCGGATGTTCTGGTGAATCCTGATAATACTGTGGTAAAGAGTCGGTCCTTTGGCTCTGATCCGGAGCTGACGGCCCGGATGACGGCTGCGGAGACGGAAGGGCTGCAGAGCCAGGGGGTTCTGGCGGTGCTGAAGCATTTTCCGGGGCACGGAGCCACCAGCGAGGATTCCCATGAGGGCTTCGCCTATTCCAACCGGACGCTGGAAGAGCTGCGGCAGTGCGAATTTCTTCCTTTTCAGGCGGGAATAGAAGCCGGGGCGAGGGTCGGCATGGTTGGTCATATTTCTCTTCCGCAGGTGACGGGAGATGATCAGCCGGCTTCTCTGTCGGAGACGGTGATGCAGGATCTGCTCCGTCAGGAGCTGGGATTTGACGGGATCATCATTACAGACGCCATGAATATGGGCGCCATATCCGAAAATTACGGGTCGGGAGAAGCGGCGGTTCAGTCTGTTCTGGCCGGAGCGGATATGATTCTTATGCCGGCGGATTTTCACAGCGCCTACCAGGCGGTGCTGGACGCGGTGAACAGCGGAAGAATTTCCGGGGAGCGGCTGGATGAATCCGTTCTGAGGATTCTGACGGTAAAAACAGAAGAATGGTGAGGAAAAAGAATATGTCTGTAGAAAAAGTAAGAGAATATCTGAAGGAATTTCATAAAGATCAGGATATACAGGTGCTGAGTGAATCCAGCGCTACAGTAGAGCTGGCGGCAAAGGCCGTGGGCGTGGAGCCCGCCAGGATCGCCAAGACCCTTTCCTTCTGCGGGAAGGAAGAGGGGACCTGCGTGCTGGTAGTCACAGCCGGCGATCAGAAGGTGGACAACAGCAAGTTTAAGCATTTCTTCGGCATGAAGGCGAAGATGCCGAAGGGAGATGAGGTGGAGAAGCTGACCGGTCATGCGCCGGGAGGGGTCTGCCCCTTTGCAAATCCGCCCCATACGGCAGTGTACCTGGATACGTCCATGAAACGGTTTGACACGGTGTTTCCGGCGGCGGGCAGCGGCAATTCAGCTGTGGAGATGACCTGCGACGAGCTGTTTGCATGTTCCGGAGCCAGAGAATGGGTGGATGTATGCAAACCGATCCAGTAAACGGGTGAATATGCGAATGTAAAAAGCAATCCCGTGAATGAGGGCAGGGGATTTTAGAAAAACGGGAGTAAAACAGGCAGAACATAAGGAGGACAAGGGGATGGCAGCAGAGCTGAACAACGGAAAAGCGCTGATGGCCATGGAAGAAGTGAAAAAGGCGGTGATCGGAAAGGATGACTGCATCTTCCGGGTAATGGCGGCCATACTGGCCGGAGGCCACATTCTTCTGGAGGATATTCCGGGAGTGGGAAAAACCACACTGGCGCTGGCTTTTTCCAGAGCCATGGCGCTGAAGCAGAACAGGGTACAGTTTACGCCGGATGTGCTTCCGGCGGATATCGTAGGTTTTTCCCTGTATCAGAAAGAAACGGGAAAATTTATCTATCAGCCGGGGGCTGTCATGTGCAACCTTCTGCTGGCAGATGAGATCAACCGGACTTCCCCCAAGACACAGTCAGCGCTTCTGGAGGTCATGGAAGAGGGAACGGTGACGGTGGACGGCGACATACGCCAGGTACCGGAGCCGTTTATTGTGATTGCAACGGAAAATCCGGTGGGAAGCGCCGGAACGCAAATGCTTCCGGAATCACAGGTTGATCGTTTTATGATCTGCATGACTATGGGGTATCCGGATATAGATGCGGAAATCGCCATTGTGAAGGGAAAGGTCAGCCGGGATCCGCTGTCAGAGGTACGTCCTGTGATGGCCGCCGGTGATCTTATGGCTATGCGGCAGGCTGTGGAAAATATCTATGTCCATGATGTGCTTTACCGGTATATCGGCAAGCTGGTGCAGGGCACCAGAAAGCACGGGATGATTGAGCTGGGCATAAGCCCCAGAGGCACCATTGCCCTCGCACAGATGGCCAGAGCGCGGGCGTTTCTGCTGGGAAGAGCCTATATCATCCCGGAGGATGTGGCGGCTGTATATCTGGATGTGGCGGGGCACAGAATCCGTCTCAATTCCAAGGCTCGGATGAACAGGGTGACAGAGCGTGCGGTGCTGGAGCAGATTCTGGAGACGACGCCGAGACCTACGGTCCGGAGAAAGCAGTAGCCTATGAGACGGATGATTTTGTATCTGCTGGGAATCGGTCTGATGGTGTATCTGGCGGCGCTGTATGAGAGCTCCCTGCTGGTGGCAGTGCTGGCTCTGCAGATTCTTGCGCCGATACCCTCCTGTATTCTGGGCTGGCGCGCGGCGAAAGGGCTGAATGCCCGTCTGTCGGTTCCGATTCCGGCAGCGGATAAGGGAGAAGAGATTCTGGTGGAGCTGCAGCTTCAAAATTCTTCGAGACTTTCAATCCTTCATGCGGAGGTGAAGCTGGCGTACTGGAATCAGTTCCGAAACCGGAAAACTATAAAGAAATATACTCTCCGGGTGAATGCAAAAGGGAGGAGCACTTATCAGTTCAAAATCGCCAGCGAACGGTGCGGGAACATAAAGATTTGCGTGGAACGGCTGAGAGTCTGGGATTATCTGGGTCTCCTGGGGTTTTCCGCGGCAGGCGGCCAGCAGGAGACGGTCTCTGTGCTGCCGTCTTTTTTTGAATTTCCGGTGGACGGGGGAGAAGAACTGCCCGGACTGGCCGGAGAAACGGACGAGTTTGATACCAGGAGGGGCGGCGATGATCCTTCTGAGATCTTTCAGATCCGTTCTTACCGGCCCGGGGACAGGCCCCAGAACATCCACTGGAAAATGACGGCGCGGTCGGAAGAACTGATGGTTAAAGAGTTCAGTCTGCCTATTCGGTATCAGACTGCTGTTTTTCTGGATCTTCATGGTGAGGCCGGGGAGGGAAAATGCTGGGACGGTGCGGATGCGTATCTGGAAATGGCGCTTTCCCTGTCCTTCGGGCTTCTGGAGGCGGAACGGCGGCATTATGTGATCTGGTATGAAAGAGATGCCGGGGAGCTGTGCCGGAAACGGGTGGAAAAGCCGGAAGATATCCATGAGCTGACCGGGATGCTGTTTCGGGCTATGCCGTATACGGAGGAATTTGACCTGGAAGATTTCTGCCGCCGGAAATATCCGGGAGAAACATTTTCCGTATCGTACCGCCTGGATCTGAAATGCCGTCTGTGGAAGGGAGGTGTCCTGGAATGGGAAAAGACAGCTCCATAAATTTAACGCCCGGCAGGGTCCGGATGACCGGTTCCGGCGGAAAGAGGGAGAAGCTTTCTGCCTGGATATGGTGTGTCTGCTTCCTGGGCGCGTCTCTTTTGCTGGTGTTCTGGATCGTCTCAATGATGGCGCTGGAGGTGGAGCAGCCGCAGCTTCTGGCAGCAGTGCTGTGTCTGGATGCCTGGTATATGGTGGTGTTTCTGTCGGGAAAGCTTATAAAGGTGCTGGTTCCTGTTTCAGCAGGCATCATCGCCGGTTTTCTGTTCTGGCAGAGGGATGCGCTGCGGCGGGGACTGACAGTGATTGTTAATCTGTATTCCCGGTATATTCAGGATCATTATGCCCAGGGACCCGGCTTTCTGGCGTCAGAGGAGGGTCCTGTTTCCCTGCTTCCGGCCCTTGTGGCTATCAGCGCCGTGCTGTTGTTTTTTCTGGGATATTCGATTCTGAGGAGACGAAGGGCGGGAATGCTGTTCTTCCTGATGATCGTCCTGCTCTGTGCGGGGCTGACAGTCAACCGTTTTCCTCATCCGGTGATTTTGCTGGGAAGTATTGTGTTTTGCCTGGGCATCCGGGCGATGAACGGACGCGGCAGCGGAGAAGCCGGACAGCGGATGCAGGTCAGAACGGGAATCCTGGCTCTGCTGCTGGCAGGCGCGGCGGCGGCCGTCAGCTTTTTCGTGCTGGGGCCCGCCCTGTCAGAGCGGATTCTGCCCCTGCATACGCAGGTGCAGACTTTTCAGAGGCAGATGGAAGCGGATGTGGGAGAAGCCATGGAACGGATCACCTCCGGGCGCTGGAGCTTCACCGGAAGCTGGTCCGGCATGGTGGAAAGCGGCATGCTGTCCAATTCGGCGGCCCAGAGGGACAATACGGAAGCCCTGCGGCTGACGGTTTCCCGGCAGCCCTCGGAAACGGTTTATCTGAAAGGATTTGTGGGGGGCCTCTATCAGGGAAATTACTGGCAGGAGATATCGGATGAGGATTTTCAGTCTGCGGTGGAAAGCTGGAGCAGCCTGCCGGAGGGGATATCCACGGAGGAATACAGAGAGCTGCTGCAGCAATATCCCTACTGGTGGCAGGAAGCTCTTGGCAGGCAGCCCGATTTTTTCCGGCTGGAGCTGGCAAATGTAAACGGCAGTTACGCCTATCTTCCGTATTTCAGTTCGCTGACCGGGGATCAGGCGCCGGATCTGACGGCGGGTGTGGAAACTCTGCGGGGGGACGGAACGGTATTTGAAGGGCTCTTTTTTACCGATACTTCCGGAGCTATGGCCCTTCCCTATCTGTCCTCTTCGTATTCGCCTGCGGAGGAAACGGCGCCGGGCGATTACGCGGACTACGTGCAGCAGCAGTATCTGTACGTCCCCGCGGAGGGCCTGGACCGGCTGAAGGAATATGTGAATGCGCAGATACAGCGGCTCACAGAGGAGAACGGCTCCTATCCGTCGCTGATTGAAGTAACCGAAATGATCCGGGAGAGCCTGTCGGGGCATACGTACAGCCTGGATCTGCCCCCGCTGCCGGCGGGCGCGGATTTTGTAGAGAACTTTTTCTTCGATCAGGATCAGGGCTTCTGCACGCATTTTGCCAGCACTACGGTGCTGATGTACCGGCTGGCCGGATATCCGGCCAGGTATGTGACCGGATACGCGGCTCACGCTTCGGATTTCGAGCAGGACAGTGACGGGACGTATACCGCTTCTGTCACGGGGGCGGACGCCCATGCCTGGGTTGAGGTCTATATGGACGGAGCGGGATGGATTCCGGTGGAAATGACGCCCGGATTTTCAGGTAACGGGGATGGAGAAGGGCAGAATTCGGCCTCTCCGTCCGTTACGCCCTATGAGACGGGAGAACAGACGCCTGCGCCCACAGAGGAGCCGCAGACGGACAGCTCCTCCGGAGAACAGCAGGGCGGAAGCAGCGGGCCTTCGGCGATATTCATAGGCGCGGAGATTCCGGCAGCCCTGCGGATTTTTCTGACGGCAGCGGCTATAGCTGCCGCGGCGCTGGCGGTTATCCTTCTGCGGCGCGCCTGGATCTGCGGAAAGAGGAAGCACAGATTCCGGCAGAAGAAGCCGGACGGCGTGGTGCGCGCCGTTCTCTGTGAGGTGGATTGTCTGCTGCGGGACGGAGGAATCCGTATAGCGGAGAATATAACGGATGAGGAGTATGCGAAGGAAGTGCAGGACAAGTTCCCGAATCTGGAAAAAGAAACGCTGTCCCGCCTGATCAGACTGGGAGAAAAAGCAAGTTTTTCACCATCGCCTGTGACGAAGGAAGAAGCTGTCTGGTGCGTCGGGCTGTACCGGGAGCTGAAAAGAGAGCTTTCCGTAAGAAAAACAGGTCTGGCAAAACTGTGGTGGCATTTCATAAAATGCCGTTAGGCGCATATACTGGAAACAAGTCTTGAGGGACTGCCGGATGAAGAATCGCTGGCAGTCCTGTTTGTTCCCGGAGCTGCCTATGAAGGAATCTGTCAAATATCTGCTGGCTGTAGGTCTGCTGCTTCTTCTTCTGCCTTTTCTGCTGACGGTTATGCTGTCCGGAAAGGATGCTGTGGAAGTATCGAAGAATATCGATCTGGAAATGCTGCTTCCGTCGGTGTTGTACCGGGAGATTCCGGATGATGCGCAGGATGAGATGATCCGGGCGCAGGCTGTGCTGATCAGAAGCAGGCTGTATCTCCGTATTCAGAACGGAGAAGCCGCCTCTGTGCTGAAAGAGAACCGGGATTATGAGGCGTCGCAGTTTATGGACGCGGAACGGATGGAGCGGTGCCGTCAGGCGGCTGCCGATACGGAAGGAATGGTGCTGACCTACGCAGGACAGGTTGTGGAGGGGCCGTTTTGCGCGTGCAGCAGCGGAAAAACCCGGGACGGGATGGAGGTCATGGGGCTGGAAGAATATGCCTGGCTGGTCAGTGTGGACAGCGGCGCCGATATGGAGAGTCCGGAGTATTTGTCCGGAGTTTTATTCAGTCCGGAAGAGCTGTGGAAAAAGCTTTCGGACGCCACCGGAGATCTGTCTCTGAAGGCAGAGGAAATCTTCGGCCAGATTTCCATTGCAGCAAGAGACAGCGCCGGGTACGTGACAGAGGTTCAGATCGGGGAGAGCAGAATGTCCGGCGAAGCATTCCGAAAACTTCTGGAACTGCCTTCTGCCTGCTTTTCCATTCAGGAGCTGGATGGAAATATCCGCTTTCTCTGCCAGGGTGCCGGTCATGGCCTGGGGATGAGTCAGTACGGCGCGAATGCGCTGGCAGAAGAAGGAAAGACCTGGAAGGAAATTTTAACCTGCTATTTTCCGAAAACAGAAGTAAAATTGCGTGTATAGATTTCATAAATCCGGCAACCCTACTAAGGAAACATCATGAACCAAACGAGGTGACGAATATGAAATCGAAACAGAGAAAAGTACGTCTGGCAATTTCCGGAGTACTGCTGGCCGCGGTAGTGGCTACCGGAATCTATGCCTACAATCAGGATCATGCGAGGGAAGAGCAGGCACGGCAGGAGGAAGAGGCCCGGCTTTCGGAGGAGCAGGAGCAGCTTTCTCAGGATGTGAACACCAGTAACGCGGACGCGGATATGCCGGAGGAGACAGCTCAGGCAGAACCGGAGGCAGCACCTGAGATAACGGAAGCACCGGAAGCTGCTGTGACGCCGTCTGCGACGCCGGAACCGGAAGAAACAGCTTCGGATACAGTCCTTCCGGAACTGAGCTTTGATGAAAATACTGTTCTGACGGCGCCGGTATCCGGTACATCCGGAGAAATCCTGATACCTTACAGCATGGACAGAACAGTGTATTTCCCCACGCTGGGAGTCTATAAATGCAGCCCGGCCATCGCTATGGCGGCGGATGTGGGCACACCGGTGGCAGCTGTGGCCAGAAGCCAGGTGCTTTCTGTGGAGGAGGATCCGCAGACAGGGGTAACTGTGACCATGGATATGGGCAGCGGCTATCAGGCGGTATACGGACAGCTGGCAGATGTGACGCTGCAGGCCGGCGATCTGGTGGAGGCCGGAACCGTCATCGGAACCGTCAGCGATCCTACCAGATATTACCTGGAGGAAGGAAGCAATCTGTACTTCGCCATGTCAAAGGACGGGACGAGCCTGGACCCCACGGAATATCTGGCTCTGCAGGCAGAGTGATTCACAAAAGTGGAAATATTGCGTATAATATAAAAGATAAAGAAATGCCGTTGCGAAAATACGCAATCGAATCTTTTTACCGGCAGTATTTTCGTAATTGTTCAGCCGCGCGGCCGAATGGTTTCAAGTGGGTAAGGTACTTTTTTATCGATTGCTTTGTAATAAAACGGGGCGGCGCCGGGCAGAGTCCGGGCGGCCCCTGTACATACAATGGCTGCAGAGAGGAACGGAAAGAAACAGATGAATTATACATATATGCTGCAGTGCGGCGACGGGACCTACTATACCGGATGGACAAATGACCTGGACAGGCGTCTGAAGGCCCATAACGAGGGAAAGGGAGGAAAATACACCAGAAGCCGGCGGCCGGTCAGGCTGGTGTATTATGAGGAGCATGAGACAAAGCAGGAGGCCATGCGCCGGGAATGGGAGATTAAGCAGCTGACCCGGGCTGGAAAAGAAGAACTGCTGCAGAAAAAAATGACCGGAAGCAGGTAACCTGCCTCCGGCTTTTGCTTCCATAAGAAGCGGCCTTGCATAAGCGGTGTTTTACTTACTGTATCTTCAGATTCTTAAACAGCTCGCCCAGGCTGGTGGTCAGTTCTTCGGACTTGGGCAGCTTGACGTTGCGAAGCTCAGCCTCTTCTGCGGCGGCCTTATCTTCCTCCAGGGCTTTCATGGACAGGCTCAGCTTGCCGTCCTTGATGGCGATGACCTTTACCTTTACCTGATCGCCTACCTTCAGAACCACGGAAGGATCCTTGATCCGGGTGTGAGAGATCTGGGAGACGTGAACGAGGCCGGTCAGGCCGTCATCCAGCTTCACGAAAGCGCCGTAGGGCTGGAGAGTCTCCACGGTTCCGTCCATTACGGTGCCAACGGCAACGGCGGAGATCCGGGCCTTTTTTTCTTCCTCAGCCTTTGCGCGGAGCAGCTCTCTGGCGGAGAGAATCAGGCGGTTTTTCTCCTCGTCCAGATCGGCTACCTGTACCTGGATTTCCTTCCCCAGATATTCGTTCAGGTCGTCTACATGGCCCAGAGCCAGTCGGGAAGCGGGGATGAAGCCGCGGATGCCTTCCACGTAGGAGACAACGCCCTTATTTACGATGCCGTCCACCGTTACGGTCAGGGGTGTTTTTTCCTCCCGGTACTGTTTCAGTTTTTCCCAGGCTTCCTGATCCTCATCCTTGAAAGTGTCAAAGGATTCGTCCACAGCCTTGGAAAAATCCTCCATGTTCATGTTTTCTTCTGACATTTGTTATCACCTCATACTGATTTTTTTCTTTAGTATAACATAGAAAAGTGTTTACCGAAAGAAAAATCAATGATATGATTCAGGAGAAACCAGGAAAAAGAAGGAAATATTTTTTTAAAATAGAAATATGAGGAGGACAATGGTATGAAAAGAGAAAACAGGGTGTACATTGTCGGCCATAAGAATCCGGATACGGATTCTATCTGCTCTGCAATTGCCTATGCGGATATAAAGAACCGTTCAGAAAAAGGGACGTTTGTGGCAAAACGGGCGGGACAGATCAATGAGGAAACAGAGTATGTGCTGAAGCGGTTCGGCATGAACGCGCCGGGATATTTTCCGGATGCGGCTACACAGGTAAAGGAGATCGAAATTCATGAAATAGACGGAGTGAGGGGCAGCATTTCCGTGAAAAAAGCCTGGGAAACCATGCGGAATCAGAATGTGGTCACGCTGCCGATCACCTCGGAGGACGCTGACCTGCAGGGATTGATTACTGTCAGCGATATTGCGAAATCCTATATGGATGCCTATGACAGCAGCGTCATGTCCCAGGCCAGAACCCAGTATCGGAGTATTGCCGAGACGCTGGACGGCCAGGTAATCGTGGGAAATGAGCACGGATATTTTATAAAAGGACGGGTGGTGATCGGGGCTTTTCATCCGGATACCATGGAAAATTATATTCATGAGGATGATCTGGTGATTCTGGGCAACCGGGCTGAGGATCAGCTCTGCGCCATCGAGATGAAAGCGAGCTGCATCGTGGTGGGGCTGGGAGCCAAGGTCTCCCGGACTATTCAGAAGCTGGCGGAGGAGATG
>ERZ1643247.2941-NODE-2941-length-12668-cov-4.153175_pt1 | contig 12668 bp, 11 predicted proteins | sample MGYA00579264_ERZ1643247 | MGnify/ENA primary metagenome ERZ1643247 (study PRJEB29033, sample SAMEA4952262) | chicken gut metagenome | biome: Broiler Chicken; feature: Gastrointestinal Tract; material: Caecum | place: Ireland | collected 2018 | study: Broiler... | reverse complement strand
GCGGGACGGGAATGAGGCGGAGTCGGGAAACAAACGCGGGACGGGAACGGGGAAATGAGCCGAAACGAGAAAACGGGACGGCGGGACGAAACGAAGGCGGCGTTAAAATACGAAAAGACAGAAAATAAAAGAGACCCAAATTTTTCGGGTCTCTTTCTTCGCTTTATAAATCTGCGAGCTGCGCTTCCAATTTCGCCTTCATGGCTTCGTATTTCTTTACTTTCTCCTGCTCGTCTTCCACCAGCTTTTTGGGCGCTCGGTTGACAAAGTTCTGATTGGCAAGTTTGCCCTTCGCGCGCTCGATTTCTCCGCTCACGCGCTCGATTTCCGCCGCCAGACGCACTTTCTCCTTTTCAATGTCCACCAGCTCGCCCAGAGGAATATAAATCTGCGCGATTTCCGTCACCTGCGAAACCGTCTTTCCCTCTATCGCCGATGCGCTCTCCGCAAACTTTACCGCCGACGCGCCCGAAAGTTTCATGATACTGTCCTTATTCTGCTGTATCAGGCGCTTGCTCTCCGTTACGAGGTACAACTCTACCTTCCTCGAAGGGGGGCAGTCCGCCGCTTTCTTCATCGCGCGCACCGCTTTGATGATTTCCATCACCCCTTCAAACGCCTTCGCTTCCTTCTTATACGCCATGCGCGAATTATACCGCGGGAACGATGAAACCATGATGCTCCCCTCCGTCCCCGGCAGGTTCCGATAAATCTCCTCCGTCACGAACGGAATAAACGGGTGCAGCAGCTTCAACGCGTTCTCCAATACGAAACAAAGCACCGACAGCGCCGAAAGTTTCCGCTCCTCGTCCTCCCCGTAAAGGGCGGGCTTGGAAAGCTCGATATACCAATCGCAGAAATCGTCCCAGACAAAATCCGTTGCAAGCTCGCTCGCCATGCCCAATTCGTATTTTCCGAGATTGGTCGTCACCTCGCGGATACAGTTTTGCAGTCTGGAAATAATCCATTTATCCGCGGGCGCGAATTTGACTTCTTCCACGGACGGAATCTTTTTTCCCTCCGCGTTCATCAGCACGAAACGGGAAGCATTCCACAATTTATTGATGAAATTGCGGCAGGATTCCACCTTCGTATCCGAATACCGCGTATCGTTGCCCGGCGCAATCCCCGTCAGCAACGAAAGCCGCAGGGAATCCGCTCCGTATTTGTCCACCACTTCGAGCGGATCTATCCCGTTGCCGAGCGATTTACTCATCTTCCGGCCCTGTTCGTCGCGCACGATTCCGTGCATCAGCACGTCGTGGAAGGGAACCTTCCCCGTATGCTCTATTCCCGAAAAGATCATTCGCGCAACCCAGAAGAAAATAATATCGTATCCCGTCACCAAGACGTCCGTGGGATAAAAATACCTATAATCCGCCGTATCCTCGGGATAGCCCAGCGTCGAGAAGGGCCAAAGCGCCGACGAAAACCACGTATCCAGCACGTCCTCGTCCTGTTTGAGATTCGTTCCGCCGCACGCGGGGCAGCAGGTCGGATCCTCCTTCGCGCAGATTTCCGCTCCGCAATCCTTACAATACCACACGGGAATACGATGTCCCCACCAAAGCTGGCGGGAAATACACCAATCCCGCACGTTCTCCATCCAATTATAGTAAATCTTCGAGAAACGCTCGGGCACGAATTTGACTTTATTTTTCATCACCGCCGCGATCGCGGGCTTCGCAAGCGGCTCCATTTTTACGAACCACTGTTTGGAAACGATCGGCTCTACCGTCGAACGGCAGCGGTAACAATGCCCCACGTTATGCGTATGAGGCTCTATCTTCACGAGATATCCGCCCTTTTCGAGATCCGCCACGACCCGCTTTCTCGCCTCGTATCTGTCCAGCCCCGCATACGCGAACGCCCTTTCGTTCATCGTTCCGTCGTCGTTCATCACGCGAATGACTTCGAGGGCATGTCTCTTTCCGACCTCGAAGTCGTTGGGGTCGTGCGCGGGCGTGATTTTCACGCAGCCCGTTCCGAAATCCATATCCACGTACTCGTCCGCCACCACGGGAATCTTTCTGTCCGTCAGCGGCAGGAGCAGCGTCTTGCCGATCAAATGCGCATACCGTTTATCCGCGGGGTGGACGGCTACCGCCGTATCGCCCAGCATGGTTTCGGGGCGGGTGGTGGCGACGATGACTTCCCCGCTGCCGTCCGCCGCGGGATAGCGGATATGCCAAAAAGATCCCGCTTCCTCGGCGTACTCCACCTCCGCGTCCGAAAGCGCCGTCTTACAGCAGGGACACCAATTGATGATCCTGTCCCCGCGATAAATCAGGCCCTTATCGTAAAGGTTGACGAACGCCTCCCTCACCGCGCGGGAGCACTTTTCGTCCATCGTGAACGCCTGTCTCGACCAATCGCAGGACGCGCCCATTCTGCGCTGTTGGAGCGTGATGCGCCCGCCGTACTGCTCCGTCCACTGCCACGCGCGCTTCAAAAAGCCCTCTCGGCCCACGTCGGCCTTGGAGAGCCCCTCCTCCTTCATCTTCTCCACGATCTTGACCTCCGTCGCAATCGAAGCGTGGTCGTAGCCCGGAAGCCACAGCGCCGAATAGCCCTGCATGCGCTTGAAGCGTATGAGCGTATCCTGCATCGTCGCGTCCATCGCATGCCCCATGTGCAGCTGCCCCGTGATATTGGGCGGCGGCATCATGATCGTAAAGGGCACTTTGTCGGGGTCCGTTTCCGCGCGGAAATATCCGGATTTTTCCCATTCGGAATAAATCCTGTCCTCGAAGTCCTTGGGGTTGTACGTCTTTTGCATCTCCATAGTCTGTCCTTTTCTCTCTCGGCTATACCGCGCCTCCGCGTCGGCGGGCACGGTATTCCCGTATTCCTTTATTTCGTATACTTTTTCATTATATCTCTTTCGGCAACGATTGTCAATTATTAATGCCGACTCATATTATATATTATTCTAAATTTTAACGGAGTTACCCCTATGAAAAAAATTTCGGCAATCGCACTTTCCGCCTGCTTCCTTCTCCTTCCCCTCTCTGCCTGCGGCGAGGACGACGGAGGCCTCACAAAACTCGAAATCAACGAAGTCACTCATTCCATCTTCTATGCACCTCTCTACCTCGCCGACGCGCTCGGCTATTTCGAAGAGGAAAACCTGAAAATAGAACTCACCAACGGCGGCGGCGCCGATAAAGTCATGTCCGCCGTCCTCTCCGGCGACGCCGATATCGGATTCTGCGGCCCCGAAGCCGCGCTCTATGTCCTCGTCGGCGGCTCCTCCGACGTCCCCACCGTATTCGGACAGCTCACCAAGCGCGACGGCTCCTTCCTCGTGTCGAGAGTAGACGAACCCGACTTTGAATGGACCGACCTCAAAGGCAAGGAAATCCTCGCCGGCAGAAAGGGCGGCGTCCCCGCCATGACCTTCGAATACGTCCTCAATCAGAACGGACTTCACGACGGCACTGACGTCACCCTCAATTTCGACGTCGCATTCGACCTCATGACCAGCGCTTTCGAAGCCGGCACCGCCGACTACTGCACCATGTTCGAGCCCGTCGCCTCCGAATACGAGGCCGCCGGAAAAGGCTATGTCGTCGCTTCCGTCGGCGAAGCCTCGGGAGAAGTGCCCTATACCTGCTTCATGGCCAAGAGTTCCTGGCTTGAAAAGCACGAAACCGAAGCAGACGGCTTCCTCCGCGCGGTCACCAAAGCCGTCAAATACATCATCGAAACGCCTTCCGAAACCGCCGCGCCCTACCTCCTTCCTTACTTCGAATCCACCCCCGTCGAATCCATCGCCGTCTCCCTCGACAGCTATCGGGAAATCGATGCCTGGATGACCAACCTCGCCATGACAGAGGACAGCTTCACGAGATTGCAGGACATCATCGACAACGCGGGAGAACTCGACCGCAGAGTGGATTTCTCCGACCTCGTCGATACCTCCTACGCAAACGAGGCTTACAAGGACGTCTATAACTGATAAATCCGGAGCGCCCTGTTTTAAGGCTTCCCGCCTTATTTCAGGGACGCTCCCATTACCCGAAAGGGCTATACGCCCAAAACAAAGGTCAAAGCTATGAAAGAAGTTTTACAATTTGAAAACGTATCGATGCACTATCACACCAAACAAGGGGAAACCGTCGCCGTCCAAAACCTCAATTTCTCCGTTTCGGAAGGCGAATTCGCCGCCGTTATCGGTCCCTCCGGCTGCGGCAAAACCACCCTGTTATCCCTCGCCGCCGGACTTCTGAAACCTACCGAGGGGGAAGTCAAAAATTCCGGCGTCCGATTCGGATATATGCTGCAAAAAGACGAGCTCTTCCCCTGGCGCACCATTGAAAAAAATATCTTCCTTCCCCTCGAAATCCAAAAGACGGACACGGCCGAACACCGCGCCCGCGCTCTCGCGCTCGCCGAAAAATACGGGCTCAAAGATTTCCTCAAAAGCTATCCCTCCGCCCTGTCGGGGGGCATGAGACAGCGCGCCGCCCTCATCCGCACCCTCGCCGTCGACCCCGACGTGCTCCTTTTAGACGAGCCGTTTTCCGCGCTCGACTACCAGACCCGCCTGAGCGTCTGCGACGACGTATACAAAATTATCCGCAGCGAACACAAGACCGCCGTGCTCATCACGCACGACATCAGCGAGGCCGTCTCCGTCGCAGATAAAATCGTCGTACTCTCCCGCAGACCCGCCCGCGTCGTCTCCACTCATACCCTCGCTTTCCCCGAAAAGGAACCCTTAAAACGCCGCGAAAACAAAGAATTCTCCACCTGGTTCGAACTTTTATGGAGAGAACTCAACACCTGAAATAACATAACTGAGGAATCCGACCAATGAAAAACAATACCTATTCGAGAGAACACCTTCTCTATTTAAGAAACCTGAAAAGAAAGAGCGTTACCGTTCACCTCGTACGAATCGCGGTGCTCGCGCTCTTTCTCGTCCTTTGGGAACTCTCCGCTCACTTCGAGTGGATCAATCCCTTTATCACAAGCTCCCCCTCGCGCATCTGGGCCACGCTCGTCTCCCTGTACGAGAACGGAACCCTCTTTTACCACGTCGGCACCACGCTCTGGGAAACCCTGCTCGGCTTCTTCATCGCCGTCGTCTCCGGATATATCATCGCCCTGCTGCTTTGGTGGAGCGAGATCTTCCGCAAAATCTCGGAGCCATATCTCGTCGTCCTCAACGCTTTGCCTAAAATCGCCCTCGGCCCCCTCATCATCATCTGGTGCGGCACCGGCAGCAAGGCCATCGTTTTTATGACCGTACTCATCGGGCTCATCGTCACTATTCTCAACATGCTCAACGGCTTCATGGCTACAGACGAAAACAAGCTGCTCCTCCTTCGCTCCATGGGCGCAAACAAGTGGCAGATCCTCAGAAAGCTCGTCATTCCCTCTTCCCTGCCCGTCTTTATCTCCATGCTCAAAATCAACGTCGGCATGGCCTGGATCGGCTCCATTATGGGCGAATATATCGTCTCCAAGGCGGGGATCGGCTATCTCATCGTCTACGGAGGGCAGGTATTCAAGCTCGACCTCGTCATGACCGCCGTCTTTATCCTCTGCGTATTGGCGGCAGGCATGTATGCGATCGTCGCTCTGGTAGAAAAATTAGTCATCAAAAACGTCGATTAAAGAAGCGGAGGGTTCCCTCCGCTTCTTTATCCGCTCTTTTTCTCTTTACGGCTCTTTTCGCGAATATACCGATATTCGGCGGCCGCCGCTTTGCGGCGGCAGAACGCCGCGCGAATCAGCCGCCAAATCCAAAAAAACGGCAGGAGAAACGGGAGCTTTTCAAGCAGCGTAAATCTCTGCTTCATCACCTTATATGGCGGAAACAGGCGCTCCGCAAAATACTTAAATCTTCCCTTCTCTTGCAATTTTCTCTCCCAAAGTTTCTCTATCCTGCCGTATACGCCGTCCGACAACAGGGCCACCCCCGTTTCGTCCAGCGTCGGATTTTCGGCCGAAAACCAAAGGCTTATTTCCCGTTCGAGCGTCTTTTCAAATTCTTTGAGCGGCGCTTCCGTTTCCGTGGCAGAGCCGAGAGAAATTTCGGACACAGCGGTTCGGGAATCATTTGCGCCTTTTTCAAAAGACGGCGCCGCGGATTGGCGGGCGATGTCCTGTACGTGAGACGGCGCCGAAAAACGGGCGATTTCCTGTGCGCGGGAGAGTTCCGCCGCGATGTATTTCCTGTCGAGCTCCTTTCCGTATCTCTTTAAGTAAAGCCAAAAATCGAGAACCGTCCGAACGCCGCTTCCCGCGCCCGAAAAATGTTTATGACCGTGAATGAGCAGAAAAATATACTCGTCTTCCCTCGAAAGCCGACAGACGAACGGCTCGGCCGTCGGCAGGGCTCTGCGCCAGACGTCTTTGTAATATTCCGCAAACGGGGAGGTCTCGTTCAAAAGCGCGCGATGCAGTTCCACCGTCGTCACGGGCGCACGAAAGAAAATCTGATGATTGCTGCCGGCGCTCTCCTTGCGGTATTCGTAACCCGATTCCCGCATGAGCGCCTTTATCTTTTCAAAGTCCTTTTCTTCGTACAAAATATCCAGATCGCCCATCGAACGAAAGGCGGGTTCGGGATACAGGCTTTTCAGCAAAATTCCCTTCAAGGGAAGAAGTTTTATTCCCTCCTTAGAAAAACGTTCCTTTATCTCTTCCCACGCAAATTCCTGCTGAATATCCGCGTGAACGCCGACGCGGCAGGCGTGTTCCCATTTTTCCGCCGTCTCTCCGTCGGGCTTTTTCTCCAAACGGGAAAGCGCGGAATACGTCAACGCCGCAAGCGAGTGGCTCTCCGAAAGGAGAAGAATATCCCGCCAGCTTACCTCCTTAGGTTTTTCGGGAGGCACCCCCTCTCCTCCCGACGCCCCGAAACGAACCAGCCGTATAAAATATTCTCCCGTCTTAAAAAACCTCTCTCTATCCATTTTTCCCCACCACCGCAAATCAAAGCCGCTCTATCTTTCCGCCTTGCACCCTTAAAACGACATCCGCTATTTCCAGCGCCGCCGGACGGTGCGTGACGATGAGACACGTCTTATTCTTCTCCTTTCGGATATTTTCGAGAAGTCTCTTCTCCGTTTCTCCGTCGAGAGCGCTCGTCGATTCGTCCAAAAGCAATATCGGGCGATCGGACAGCAGCGCCCTCGCCACCGCCAGGCGTTGGAGCTGTCCCTCGGACAACCCGCCGCCACGCTCCCGCAACGGCGTGTCCAAGCCCTCGGGAAGTCCGAAAACAAATTCCGCACACGCCGCTTTTAACGCCCGACGTTCCCGCTCTTCCAAAGCCGCTTCGTTTTCTTCTTCCGAAAAGAAAGCAAGATTTTCCCGTATCGTGCCCGAAAATAAAAAATTCCCTTGGGGCACGTATGCAAACAATCCCCTTTCCCGCTCGGTCAACAAATGCTCTCCGTCCCCCGTGACCGCATAAATCCCGCCCGAAAGAGGCGCGTAAATGTGCATGAGGAGCTTGAACAGCGTACTCTTGCCGCTCCCCGATTCCCCCGTGATGCAAATTACCCCGCCCTTTGCAAATTCCGCGTCCGCCTCCCAAAACAACCGCTCACGACCGTAATCGAACGTGAGCTTTTTTATTCGGAACCCTTTCGTTTGTTCATACAGTCCCGATGCCAAAGAATTTTCGGTAAACGGAAGAACTGAGGACGGAACGGGGAAAGAATTGTATCTATGAGCAGACGGCGAGGGCGACGGGGGCGGTGTGGGCGACAAGGACGGCGCTGACGGGGAGGACGGCGCCGACGGGGAGGACGGCACTGACGGGGAGAACGGCGCCGACGGGGAGGACGGCACCGACGGGGAGGACGGCACCGACGGGGAGAACGATGCTGACGGGGAGAACGATTCTGATGACAAGGACGATGCCGACGGGGAGGACGATTCTGACGACAAGGACGGTACCGGCGGCGCAGGCAGAATTTTTTCGGAAGGAATATCGTCCAATTCGCTGAGGCGTTCCGCACTGGCCGCGCGGGCATAGTATACGGGCATGACGGAAGAAAACGCCGCGAAGGGATATTCCAACTGTCCCAAAAGCAATATAATCGAAAGTACGGAGCCGTAATCCATATTTCCGCGCAAGATAGAGATTCCGCACCACACGAGCGCAAAAATTACGCCCGCGTTGCTGAAAAGCGAAAATAAACCGCTCATACAGGAATCGAGGCGATTTTTCTTCATGCGCTTTCCGAAATAACTATCGAGGAGAGCATCCGATTTTTCCGTCGCTTTGTCCTCCGCTCCGTACGCCTTGACGGTGAGGGCGGACGACAGGCTCTCCTGAATAAAGGAACGGCTCTTTCCGTCCGCCTCCACCAATTCCTTATGATATTTCTTCATTTTGCGGCGGACGAGGACGGTCAGCGCGCAAACCGAGAGTCCGCCTGCAACGAAAATTCCCGTAAACAGCGCATCCAGCGTCAAAAGCGCCGCGATTGCGCCGACGCATTGCACCGCCATGCCCGCGAGCGCGGGAAGCATGCTGACCGTGCCTGACGCGACCGCCGAAACGTCCGTCGTCAAACGGTTGAGAAGATCGCCGCTATGATATTTTTCGAGCCCTGCGTAATCGGAACGGAGAATCCTCGCGAAGAGCTTTCCGCGAAGCCCCGCGTTGATCTTCGCGCGCGCCCGTTCGAGAAAATATTTCACCGACGTCTGCACCGCGATTCTCGCGAGCAGCACCGCGAGCAATACCGCAGAAAAAACAAGCAACAGGCGGGCGTTTCCTTCGACCGCGTTATTGACGATATACCGCGTGAGATACGCAAAAGCCAAAGAAAGCAGCGTCCCCGCCACCGTCAAAAACGCCATAAAAAGAACAAACGGCCGATAGGGACGCATCTCCCTTTTCAGCCATGCTCTTCCTTTTTCCGTCGTCTTTTCTTTCATCTTCCGTCCTCTCTTCCTCCGATCAACCGTTTTACCGCCCGTTTGGCCGCGCTCTTTACGCGAAAGGCAAACAGCCGCGCGGGATAAGTTCCGATCCGCCGCCGTGCATAACGGAGATACCGCTTATCTGTACACGAAACGCGCTTTCCGCTCTGAAAAAATTCCGTCAGAACGCCTAAAATCTCCCCTTCGGGAACCCATTCGTCCGAATAACAATTATCCCCGCGAATGACGTATCCGCCTTCCTTCACCTCTATCACGCGGTGCAGGACATAGTTTTCCCCGCGCTTATAAAGAGCCACGTCCAGACGATTCAGACGCCCTCCCTTCGGAAACACTACGATGCTGTCGCGGCCGCTTTTCAGCATGGGTAACATGCTCGTCCCCACCGTGGGGCCGACATACTTTCCCTCCCGCAAAAGGACCTCTTCTATACTCAGCCGCTCCGATACATTCATCTCCGCCTCACCCGACAAAATCGTTCTCGCGGAGACTCGCGGAAAACTTCTCCACGTCCGCTTCCGCCGTCGCCCGATCGACTTCGTATTCCGCGAGAAGCGCTTCGACCGCTTCCCTTTCGGTATGGTCTTTGAGAAAAAAATTCCAGTGAAAATTTCCCGTATCATTGAGCCTGATCATGCTGTGAAAGGTTTTACTCATGCCGCCGATCGGCACCACGATATTTTCTCCCGCTACCTTCCGAACGACAAAGCCATTTTTAATCTTCATACTCTCCCCTCCGTTTCCATCTTGAATACTTTCGGCCCGTCAGCCCCTCGAACGACGTCTTTACCGCCTCTTCCGAGACGTCCGCGCAAAGCAGGTATGCGGGCATCGAAGAAATGAGTCCGTCCGCGAGTTCCAGCGTCTTTGCCGCGTTCTCCTCGTCGGACGGAATGAGAATCTGCGAAAAGATCCTGTCCGCGGCTTCCTTTTCCGTCAGACGGGTCAGGCGGTTCTCCTTTGCCTGTTCGAGAAAGCAAAGCCCCTTTAAGACCGCGCTTCCCTTTTCCCCGCGGCCCTCTTTTCCGTTCCACGGCGTACCGTACGCGTAAAAACAGGAGCCCTTTTTCGCTATGACGGGTTTATCTCCGTTGATGATCCTCGTTTCGGGAAGATATTTCAGCCAAAGCCCCGTATGCGTGGATTTTCCGATTCCGCTCCTGCCGAGAAAAGCGTAGCCCTCACCCGCAAAAGAAAGCACCGCCGCATGCAGCAAAAAGCGGTCAAAGCGGGGCAGCTGCATACAAATTTCACGATACAGACAAATATTTTCGATATATCCGTCCGAATACCCCGGCGAGAGGCGTTTTTCCTCCGCGAAAGCCGCCTTCGAGACTTTCGCGGACAAATCGAAGGGGCCGTCGATTCGAGAAAAATATTCTTTGCAAAATTTCGTCGTAAAGGAACAGCGGTTTTCGATCCTGATGCGCAGGTCTGCAATTTCGTATATCATCTTCCCGTCCAAAAAAATCCGTAAGAGGACGCCTTCAAGCCATCTCTTACGGATTATAACACATTCTATCCCGTTTGTCAATAGCGGTTTTTCGACTTTTCAGTGAGAGCCTACCGAAAAACGGCCGCGCACGTCGCCGCCGTCGCATTATACGACCTTTACCCCTAAAAGGCGGACGAGCTCCGCCGCCTGAAACGGATTGATCGTCGCGCCGCGAAGCTCACGAAAAGTATCCGAAAGAATAATCCGCTCGATTTTACAGTCCGACAAGTCAATATCCTTTAAGGAAGTACGGAAAAAATCCGAACCGCTCAAATCCGTGCGCGCCAAAGTCATTTTCTTCCACTTCGATTCGGGAAAAGCGGAATCCTTGAACAGGCTGTCCTTCAATCGGCAGTTTTCCCACACCGATTTCGTAAAATCCGCATAGCAAAACGAACTGTCCTCGAACAGCCCCTCCTTAAAACGACTTTCCGAAAAATTGCAGCCGTCCCCTTTACAGACGGAAAAATTACAGCCCCTGAAATACCCTTCGGAAAAGCTGCATCCCGAAAAAATACAGTTCTCGAACTCCGCCCCGTAAAAGGCCGAGGACGAAAAACGACACCCCTCGAACACGCACTTTTTGAACCGCACCCGCTCGAATTCCGCTTCGGATAAATCTGCGCCCGAAAGGCGCTCCCGCTCGAACGACCGATTTTTTACGCAACCCTCTTCCGATTCCGCCAACACGCTCTCCAACATCTCAATCCCTCTCGATACGGCACCTCAGCCGCCCTTTCCTGCTCTCGCCCGAAATTTCCGCGAGAAAAAATCTTCCCTTTCCCCGCACGGTCACCCGATCGCCCTCGTTTAGCTCCTTGGACGACCTCGGACAGAGCCGACCGTTGATGAACACCCGCTCCGCTTCGAAATACTTTTCCGCCTCCCCCCTCGAAAGGCGAAAGGCTGCGGCCACCGCGCAATCCGCGCGAAGAGAAGAGAGAAAACACGTCTCGCTTTCCCGCTCCTTCCGCTCAAACTCCGCCGTCTCCGCCCGAAAACACTTAACCTCCGTCCGCCGCACCCGCGTCAACTGCTCTTCGATAAACGGCGATATTCGCTCTGCACAATAGAGATACGCCCCGCCCGAAAAGGGGACGATATCCCCCAAGGTCGAACGCTCGATCCCCAGATTCAACAGCGCGCCCAAATAGTCCCGATGCGTCAGCTCCTCCGAAAATTTCGCGCTCGACGGAGAAATTTTCAGGCAGACGATCGGGAACGCTTCCTCGTAATCCCCGCTCCCGAAACGAATCATCTGCCGTTCCGCTCCTTCATAGCCGCCCCAAATCCAAACGCCCGCGTACGAAAGCTCCCGTTCCGCCCCGTAAAAATATTGCTGCTCCGTCGGGGACAAAAAATCGGTAAACGAATACCTGCCTCTCGCATAAGCCCGTTCGGCAAGTTCCGAAAACCGATTGCGCCACAACCTTTCCTCTTCGTTCACTCCCTTTCCTCCCCGAAGCGCTCCAAAAACGAATGGACCGTTCCCTCCTGCTTATACCCCGCCAGTGTATCCAGCTGCACGTTATGAATACTTTGAAAAATGTTATTCTCCACGTTCGGATTTTCCTTCTTTAACTGCGCGATCCATTCCTTTACCCTTTTGCGGGCGGAAAACGCGGGTTCGGCCGAGGCCGTCCGTTCCGTAAAACGGCAGGCGCAGGCGATGAAGTCCAGACCGTTGAACTCCTTCCAGCGGAGAATGTCCGACTCTAAAATGCAATACAGGGGACGAATGAGTTCCATTCCTTCAAAATTCGTGCTCCTGATTCTGGGAAGCATGCCCTGCACCTGTCCCCCGTACAGCATCGCCATGAGCGTCGTCTCGATGACGTCGCTCTTATGGTGGCCCAAAGCGATTTTGTTACAGCCGAGTTCCTTCGCCTTTGCGTACAGGTGCCCTCTGCGCATGCGCGCGCAGAGATAGCAGGGGGAATCCCCTGCCGCCGCTTCCGACGCGGCAAAAATATCCGTTCGGAAAATCTGCACGGGAACGTGCAGGAGCGCCGCGTTCTCCTCTATTTTTCTTCGGTTCGCTTCGTTATAGCCGGGGTCCATGACCAAAAAGACGAGGTCGAAATTCACCTCGCTGTGACGGTGGAGCTCCTGCATGAGCTTTGCAAGGAGCATGCTGTCCTTCCCGCCCGAAATGCAAACCGCGATTTTATCGCCCTCCGCGATGAGGCGGTATTTCTTTACCGCCAGCACGAAAGGCGACCAAAGCACTTTCCGATAGGTGGTGATGACGGAACGTTCT
>ERZ1643247.2939-NODE-2939-length-12669-cov-9.006263_pt1 | contig 12669 bp, 8 predicted proteins | sample MGYA00579264_ERZ1643247 | MGnify/ENA primary metagenome ERZ1643247 (study PRJEB29033, sample SAMEA4952262) | chicken gut metagenome | biome: Broiler Chicken; feature: Gastrointestinal Tract; material: Caecum | place: Ireland | collected 2018 | study: Broiler... | reverse complement strand
TAATTTTCTCATTATTTTCAATCTTATCGTCGATACTTCCGAGAATGTTTACTATTGATATGTTGCTAATAGCACATAGTTTTTCATTATTTTATATAAAAGCTAAAAAAAAGAATACAAATTTATTGATATTGTGTTATAATAAAATTGGAATAATAATTTGGAGAGTCTAATGCTAAAGATAATTTTGGATACTAATTTGTTTAAGAGAAAGGGGCTTAACACTTTGGAAGATTATCAACTATCAAATAATTTTGAAATCTTATATGATTTAATATCAGAAGGAAAAATTCAAGATACTGAAATTTGTGTTGATCAAGTGGCTCTTTTGGAATATATAGAGCAGGTTAGTAATTGGTATGTTAAAAATATAGTTAATGATTATGATAGAATATTTAAGGCGATACAAAACTCATATCCAGCACAAAAGCTTTATTTTAAATCAAAAGAAACTTTTAGGGAAGAATACAAATACGAATTGTTGGAATCCTTGAAAAGTAGAAATATTAAAATTATTGAGGCTATACCAACTTTTCAAGAAGGTGGAGTTTCAATTGTCAAAGTTATTGAAAAGGCTATAAAAGATATTCCTCCTTTTGACAAAAAACATAACAAAGATTTAAAAGATGCTTTAATTTCGGAATCTGTTAACACAAAGGCAGATATAGATCCAGGAAGTATGTATGTTTTTATTACAGTAAATAAAGATGATTTTAAAGACAATATTATAGAAATAAATAATTATAAGATTGAATGCATACATGAAAAAGACCCTATTATACAAATTTTTGATATAATAAATTCATATGGATCTAAAGTTAATGACGAGGTTTACTATTCAGAACTTATAAGAAAAGAAAGATTTAACGAGGATATAAAAACTTTCCTTGAAAGTAAAATTTTGGAAGGTAATTATTACGATGATGTACCTGTAATTAAAACACAAGAAACAGGGTATATGAAAGGATATGATATAATTGAATTTAATAGATTAAGAGTAAAATTTTATCTACTAGAAGGCGATGCAGAACATGAATGTGGTATAGAATATGATATTTCAACAGCAAGATACAGGATTTTAAGAAGATATATTAATTGTTTAAATGATATTAATGAGGAGATTTGTATAGATGTATTTTAATGAAAATGATTTGGAATTAACCATACTATCAAAACTTCAGAATAAAGGCTATGAATATGGTAATGCAACAGATTCTTGGTTTGAAGATCGTGAATTAAATGAATTTGTAAACAGAGATCTTTTATTTGCTAGATTAAAAACTATAAATCCAACAAGTAAAGACTCTTGGATTGAAGACGCAATAACCTCAATTGTTAGAATATCAAATACCACATTATTTGAAAGAAACAGAGTATTCCATAGTTATTTAGTAAACGGTATATCTGTTGAAACAGGGAATGATGAAAGCAATCCAACTATTAAATTGATTGATTTTGAAAATATTGAAAATAATACATTTCAAGTTGCAAACCAATTAAAATTTAATGAAAGAGGGCAAACAAGAATCCCTGATGTTATTGTTTATATAAATGGGTTGCCACTTGTCGTTTTTGAGTTGAAATCTCCAGAATATAGAGAAAATACATTTTTAATTGATGCTTACAATCAGCTTGGTGGTAAAGGTGAAAGCGATGGGTATAGATATGGTATACCTACATTGTTTAATTATAATGCATTTCTTGTAATCAGTGATGGTGCAAATAGTAAAGTTGGAACATTGACTTCAGACATCACAAGATATTCTGAATGGAAAAGCGTTAATGGAGAACAAGGTTATAAGAAGAATTTTGTAAGAAAACTAGATGTAATGCTGGACGGAATGTTTAAAAAAGAGAGATTATTAGATATTATTAAAAACTATCTTTTCTTTATTAGAAATGATAAGGAAAAACCTGTTAAAATACTCGCACAGTATCATCAATATTTCGGGGCTATTAAAGCATTTAATAGTATCAAAGAACATAAAAGGCCTTTTGGTGATGGAAAGGCGGGAATATTGTGGCATACACAGGGTAGTGGAAAATCTTTTACAATGTTAATGTTAACACATAGATTAATTAATGATGTTACATTAAACAATCCAACCATTGTTATATTAACAGATAGAAATGATTTGGATAATCAATTAAAAGGAATATTTGATAGTGCAAAAGAATTTTTAGGAACAAAAATTGTTCAAGTAAATTCCAGGGTGGACCTTTTAAATGAATTAAGAGATATTAAAGTTGGAGGCATAATATTTACAACATTACAAAAATTTGATAAAGAAAATTTATTTACAAATCTCAGAGACAATATTATTGTCTTTTCTGATGAAGCACACAGATCTCATTATGGTTTAGATGAAAAAATTATAATGAAAAAAGAAAATAAATCAATAATTGAGTATATTTCTAAATTTGGAATGGAAAAGTATATTCGTGATAGCCTTCCAAATGCAACTTTTATTGGGTTTACTGGTACACCTGTTAAAACCAAAGACAGGATGACAACTGCAATATTTGGAGATATTATTGATACTTATGATATGACTCAATCCATTGAAGATGGTTCTACGGTTAAATTATTTTACGAGAGCAGACTTGCTAAAGTGTGGTTAGACAACGATAAATTGAAAGAAATTGACCATTACTATGATTATTTAGTTTCCTCTAATGCTGCAACAGAAGAGCAAGTTATTGAGTCACAGAAAAAACTAACCAACATGGAACTGATTGTAGGTGATGATGACAGGCTTAAATTATTAGCAAATGACATATATCAACACTATATGGGAAGGAAGAATTTTTTAAATGGGAAGGCAATGGTTGTTTGCATGTCCAGAAAAATAGCCTTCAAGCTATATAAGCTTTTAATTAAAATTGACACATCACTTGAAGATATTATCGCTCTTGTTGTCACTGATAGCAATAAAGATACAGCAGATGAGCGAATAGCGTTTGGAACAAAAAAAGATAGAGATGAACTTGCAAGAAATTTTAAAGGTGAAGAAATTAAGAAAGGTGTTCCAAGGAAGAAAATAGCAATTGTTGTGGATATGTGGCTTACAGGTTTTGATGTCCCAGATCTTGATGTTATGTATATTGATAAACCTATGAAAGGGCATAATTTGATGCAGGCAATTGCAAGAGTTAATCGAGTATTCCCTGGTAAAGAAAGTGGCTTAATTGTTGATTATATTGGATTATCTAAGCCTCTTGCACAGGCATTAAGTGATTATACTGCAAGAGATCAAAAATTTAATTTACAAGATGTTCAAGTAACGGCGAAGTCCTTAATCGAAGAGGATATGTCAATATTAGATGAAATGTTATATTCTATTGATAAAAATAGATTTTTTAATACAGATTCTACGAGTAGGTTTCAATCAATACAAGATGGTGCCGAATTTGTTTTAGAAAATGCAGATAGGAAAAAAGACTTTTTAAAAATTACAAGAAGATTAAAAGATGCCTTTATAGTTGCAGCTGGAATATTAAATGATGAATATAAAACAAGAATTTTATATTACATTTCGGTTAGACATTATATAATGAAACTAGATTATGAAGGTTATAAGTTTAATACGGAAGAAATTAACAAACATGTTGAGGAATTAATATCTGAGGCAATAAAAGGTGATGAAGTAAAAGTTTTATCTCAGGTTTCAGAAGAAAAAGAAAAAATAAAAGTTTGGGAACTATTAAGCGAAAACAGTATTGAAAAATTAAGAAAAACAAATCCTCCACATATTTTCATTAAAATAATGCAAAAACTTCTTAATGAAGCTATTAAAGAATATAAGCAGTATAACTTAATTAAATCAAATGAGTATAGTGAGAAATTAAGGTGGCTTTTAGATAGGTATAATACAAGAGAGGATGCCTCAATAATAAATAAGACTATTTTAGGTTTGGTAGATTTTTCAAGAGAAATGGTTGAGGATAAAACTAATGCTGAGAAGAATAATCTAAAAGGAAGAGAAAAAGCATTCTATGATGCATTAGTAAAAGAAGAAAGTGCAGTTAGGATGATGCAAGATGGTGTTCTTTATCAAATAGCTCAGGAATTAAAAGATGTCGTTCAAGAATATGCAACGGTCGATTGGTCTAAAAAAAGAACAACCCAAGCAAGAATGAGAATGCAAATTAAAAAACTTCTGCAGAAATACAATTATCCACCTGAGTATAGGGAAGGAGCTGTAGAAAGAGTAATCAAACAGGCAGAATATATGATGTAGGTTTATTAGATACTTTTTAAAATTTCAATCGCAAATTCAATGATTTGGTCAATTCCAATAGAGTGGAGTTCGCTTATTGCTAGGTCAAGGTTAAAGTATTCACGCCATTTGTTTGTTTTCAAGTTCTATAATTTTTGTCAGTTGAAGTTCTATTCAGCTGACATTTTTTGTTCATAATATATTTCTTTAATGAATTTAATAAGAGTTTCATAGGTCCTCCAAATGTTGTGTGTGTTTTAACCCTTATAAAAATGTTTTGCAAGTCATTTCAAAATGTTTTTTTAATTTTTAATATATGTTATAATACGATTGAGGTATACATAATGAAAAAGATAGAAGGATCACCAAAAACATTAAAACAGTTATTGCTAAATACCAAATACTCAATACATTATTATCAAAGAGAATATATGTGGCAAAGAAAACATATAGAAGAATTGATAGATGATTTAACTTCTGAATTTTTAAATTTTTACAAACCACAACATACCCGCCAGGAAGTTGATGATTATGGAGCTTATTTTATGGGGTCTATTGTTTTGGCGGGCAGAGAAAATGCTATTATAGATGGGCAACAAAGATTGACTTCATTAACTTTATTATTAATATACTTAAATAACAGATTAAAGAAAAACAATTTAAAAGATGAAACAATTGATGGTATGATATTTTCACAATCACATGGAATAAGGTCGTTCAACATTAATGTGGAAGATCGAATAGAGTGTATGAATGCGTTGTATTCTTGTACTGGGTTTGATTTAGATAAAAAAGGAGAGTCTATAGTTAATATATATAATCGTTATCATGATATTGAAGAAATATTTCCAGAAGAAATAGGTGATGACGCAATATTGCATTTTTGTGATTGGTTAATGGATAAAGTTTTTTTTATAGAAATAGTTGCGACAACAGAGCAGGATGCACATAAAGTATTTGTTTCTATGAATGATAGAGGTTTAAATCTTACATCAACAGAGATGTTAAAAGGATATTTATTATCTGAAATTAAATCAGATGAAAAAAGAGAGAAACTAAATAATCAGTGGAAAGCTAAGATTGCTGAATTAAAAGGATTAGACGATAAGGGAGATGAAGCATTTATAAAAACTTGGCTTCGTTCACAATATGCTGAAACAATACGAGAATCAAAAGCTGGTTCAGTAAATAAAGATTTTGACATAATTGGAGGACCATTTCATAAATGGGTTAGAGATGAAAAAGACAAACTTTATTTAAAAAACAGCGATGATTTTGAATTGTTTATTAACAAGATGTGTAAATATGCAAGTGTTTATTTAAAAATTAAAGAGGCTGAATCTAATTTTAAAAAAGAATTGGAGTATGTTTATTATAACGCACAATTAAATTTTACATTTCAATCACAATTATTACTTGCACCATTAAATTATGAAGATAGCCAAGAAGAGATATGTACAAAACTTAATTTGGTGGCAAGATTTATTGATTTATTTATTGTTGCAAGAGTTGCAAATTTTAAATCTGTTGATTACAGTACAATTAAGAACTATGTTTTTTATGCGACTAAAGAAATAAGAAATTGTTCTGTTTTTGAACTCAAAAGAAAATTAAAAGTTTTGATCAATGAATATCAATATAAAGCAGATGCAAAACAATTATCAGTTTTGAAATTGAATTTATATACGAAGCGATATATAAAACACATGCTTGCGAGGATAACTGGCTATATTGAAGAGAATATAGACACAAAAAACAATTATTGCGATTATGTAAATACACAAGTAAAAAATCCATATGAGGTAGAACATATAATTACAGATCATTTTGAGTATTATACAGATGAATTCTCTAATCAAGAAGAATTTGATCAGTGGAGAAATAAACTTGGGAATTTATTGCTTTTACGCAAAAGTATTAATGCATCAATCAATGATAGTAAATATGAGGAAAAATTAAAAACTTATGCATCAAGTGAGGGAAATATATATACAGAATCTTTAACAGAAAAAGCATATATCAACAATCCTAGATTTATTAAATTTATAAGGGATAACAATTTAAAATTTGAACCATATAAAGATTTTGGGAAAGAACAAATAACAGAAAGAACAAATTTATTTATTCAATTATTTAATTTAATATGGAATGACAAAATGTTTGATTAGAACTCATTGCCTCTCTTTTTGAGATAAAAGAAAAGGAAAAGCGAAACTGGTCACACTGCGAGGTGTGGTCTTTTTTTGTGCAACAAAATGTGGGAAAGCAGGGGCGAGAATAAAAAGTTGAAATAATTTCATTGGGTGTTAAAAAGACTAATAAAATAAGGGATTGCTGGGTTTTGGGTGATTGAGAGCTGTGTTGAATGATGGTGGCGGGCAACCCGCCAACCAATTCTAAAATAAAAATCTTCGTAGGTAATAAAATGTTCCTAATAAAAATTACTTTATAAGTTTAGGGTCTATTCCGTTAATGCCATATTTACTATATTCTATAGCTGGAACATTTCCTAAGTCTTGCAACATCCTTAACAATTTAAAATATGTAAATATTAAAGGAGAGTTTTCTGTTATAATATCAAAATTTGCTAAATAAATTTGTTTGTCGTGAAATATAGAAATCTCTGCATTATGTTTTACTTCACACGCATAGCAAGATAGACAACAAATAAAATCAATTTCTTCATTTTTAGATTTTGTAATTTCCGAAATGTTCTTTTTTAAATTTTCTTCAATATTATCTACTAGCCAGGAACTTTTATAAGTTAAAAGTCCGCCAATTACTGTAGGCGCTGGTCTTCCAATTTCATATCCTCTTATTGTATTAATTGGTGCTGATGTTCGAATAAGAGATTTTACACTGCTAATTTTATTTTTACAATAAATTAATTGCTCTTTGCTTAAATCTTGTTTTACCTCAAATACAGCATAAACACTTTCTGCGGGAATATACTTTTGTCCGTTATTTTCAAAAATTATTGGCGAAAAGTGGGTATCATATATAACAATATCCATTTGATCGCTACAATTACCTTCATAATCTATAACAAATGCTTTTTCAGCACAATATCTTTTAGGGAAATTATCGTTAAACCATTTTCTCCATTCTTCTTCAGTTGCATCTCCTTTTGTTGGAGCATGCTCGAAGCCATCATTCAGACCAAAGCTTGCTAACATTTTAGTTTGTTTTAATTTAAATAGTTCTTTAATATTTATTTTATTCATTCTTGTTTTACCATACAATTTTACTTATAGTTACTTTATCACCATAGTCGTAACTTAAAGAATCAATTGCTGTTTTCCTTATAATTTCTTTTTCTGAAGATGTAAGCGTATCAGCTATATTGTTATTGATGTTAGCAGGGTCAATAATTTTTCTGTTTAATATAGTATCTCTCAAAGATTCAAAAACTTTTTTTACATTATTATAAAGAGACATAGATTTTTGATATTTTAAAACATCACAAGTTATAATTTCAATTGCTATGGATGGCAATTCAAGCTTATGACAATCTCTCCAGATTTTTAAAATCATCATTTCATTTGTTAATCCACTATTTCTTACCATATCAATGTGTAATTGAATGTTTGTTAATGTATTACTATCATTTTTTCTTGAATAAATATTATGGTCATTATAATATCTATAATTTACATATGTAGAGTGATTCACTCTTTTCCCCGGAGTAACATCAATGCTACACCCGTTATATGTAATTCCAATGGAAACATTTTGTTTACGTAAAGAATTTGTGGCGAAGCGTGGCTTTAAAAACGAGTAGAGGTCTTCATAATATTCCTTTACGGTATGTTGATTGTTTGGATCAGTAATAGATAAAAAAATATCAACATCAGACTTGCCTTTAATTGCATCTCCCTTTGCTTTTGACCCAGATTTCATAGTTTCAATTGTTATACCGTTTCCCCAGTAATAATTTTGTGAATTATATTGTTGTTTCCATTGGTTAATTAGATCACAAAGATATCTATAAGATTGTTCTTCATTACGATTGTATTGATAGTTGTTTGATTTTTTGTATAATAAATTTCTCAAATAATCATTTACGGTCTCCATACTTTTCTCCTTGCCTACCCAATATAAGACATTATAACATATTTTCAAAATTTTTCAATGTTCAAAACAAAAAAGAAAAATATTCTTACTAATTTTTGTATCATTTAATTGTATATCAAACATTAAATGATATTTTAAAAAAGTTATCATTTATTTCATTATAGTAATTTAAAACATGGTTAAAGAGAAAAAATTATTTAAGTTTCTTTTAGCTTAAATTGACTTTATCTATTTTTAAAATTCTTTAATTAAATCATAAGCATTAATTTTAAAAATAAAAAACGTACCAAAGAGTATTTGGTACGTTAAAAGAATTAATGGCGAAAAGACCGGCAACCAATCCTAACATTAAAATCTTTTAGGTGTCGGGGTGGATTAGAATTAAAATTAATATTTTTTAAAAATAATTCTAAGAATATATAAACTATAGATCTCTGCCATTTTTATTTCGTCACTTGTTATAGTTAAAGAGTTATGAGCTACTTTACATCTAACTAAGTATAAATAATTAAGTTTAGGTACTATCTCATCAATTCTTTTAAATTCTGCATTAAACCCTTCTTTAAATTTGTTTTGAATAATGGAACCTAAATCATTGAAATCTAAATAATAAATTATATTGTCTCCTCTAGAAGATATTCCAAATTTATTTTCTTCTTCTTTTCTTTGAGAAAAAGCATCTAATTGTTCTTTCTTTAACCATTTTGATAGAGATGTGTCTGCATATAACTTTTGATATTTAGCAAGTATATATTTTCTTAAATTGTTTTCTAGGGCGAATAATTGACTATATAGATGACTATTGATTTGTAAAGTTTCTAATTCATTCTTATCAAGATAAGTTTTATAATTTTCATTGACGGTTTTGTTTTTTGTTTGAGTTGTGTATTTTATAACAGTATTATGTGCAATTTCTTGAATTTCATTTATTGCCCTATGGTATTTATATATAAAAGCTTCTGTATCAGTAGATAATAAGCATTTTTCCATCTGACATTTTTCCCTCAATCTATTAAGTTCATTAAAGTTTTCTGTTTGAATTTTTCTTTCTTTAATATAATCGTCTTGAAGATTATGGAGAAGTTCTAAACATTCTTTTAAACAATCTTCTTTTCCTAAATAAATCATTAATGAGCGATTAAGATTGTTTATAGCATATTCAGTCATATCAAATTGATTGTTCAAATATTTTAAACCACTATCAAAAGATCCTGGCGATTTTAATGTGATTTTATACATACATAGAGTGTTGATATCAGATTTTATTTGTTTTAATTGTTTTTTCTTTTGAAAATATCTCATAAATTATAAGTTCTCCTATTACGAGTATAACAAAAAAAGAAGGGTTTTTCAATCCTTCTCCGTAGGTTTTTATTGATTGCTTTGCAAATATTTTGGCAAAGGCTTTTAAATTACGAGCAAGAAGAAAATATTATTTTTTATTTGTTTTAAGCTAAATTGAATTTACTAATTTTAAGATTCTTTAATTAAATCATAAGCATTAATTTTATAAATAAAAAACGTACCAAAGAGCATTTGGTACGTTAAAAGAATTCATGGCGGGAAGACCGACAACCAATTCTAACACTAAAATATATATTACGAAAAACTATATAAAAATAATTGTTTGATAATCAACTTTATTTGTTTTTTAAGTTTGATATTTTAGAAAACAAATCGTTGGCAGATTTCTTGCCACAGCCACGATATCCAAGAAGATCGTCCATAGTTAAATCAAATATATCTTTGTTTATCTTCCGTGTAATTCTTATTAAAAGATTTTTTTCTCTAGAATTTAAATCTAACTTATCAATTGGTGTTAAAATTTTTTCATTTAATTTTAATCCTTTCAACGATAATGCTTCACATATTTCTTTTTCTAAAAAAGGTGTTAACAAAAAGTTTTCATTATTTCTTATATCTAAAAGGTCATGTATTGTGTTTATACTTTTCCTTTTCAATAAATTCAAGGTTCTATTAGATAGTGATAAATCTTTAATTGTCATTTTTAAACTCTCCTTTTCAATTAATTATTATATCAAATGAAAAATTATTTTTCAACAATTGAAATTAAATATCTTTTTCTTTTATCATGTAAGTTGTAAATTAAAACTTAAACAAATACATTTTATAAAAAAAATCTTATAATAAAGTTAATCACATACTTAAATATAAGTTAAAAATAAAATTTGGGAAAATATTAATTTTTTATACAATATTATATTTTATATGGTATAATAAACTTGTTAAGGAGTCATATATGAGAGTAAATATTCCAAATATAGTTAAAAATTTAGGCAAGAATATAAATTTTTTACAGCCATTATATGAAAGCATTACAAATTCATTAGAAGCTAATGCTACAAGTATTAACATAGAAATATATCATGATGAACCTTTTGAACAGATTATGCCCAAAATGATAGGTTTTACAATACAAGACAATGGTAATGGATTTAATCAAAAAAACAGGAATGCTTTTATGGAATTATGGACAAATAATAAATTATCTCTTGGTTGTAAAGGTAGTGGTAGATTTACTTGGCTAAAGGTTTTTGATAAAATCGATATTGTAAGCTATATTAAAGAAGAAAATAAAAAAGTTTTTATACCTTTCAAATTAGATTTTGAAGAAGATCAAATGGAAATTCAAGATAGTTGTGTAAATTCAAACTCAACTATTATTTCATTTTCAAATGTTACGCCAAATTATTACAATAATGTTAGTGATGGTAGATACAGGGTTGATTTTAGAGTTAATGCTGATATCGACTATATCACAAATAGCATAAAAGAATATTTACTCATAAAACTTTTTTTGTTAACCAAACAAGGTAAAAATTTTTCTATAAAAATAAAAATTGATAACAATGAAAGAATAATTAGTTCTGATAATATACCTGAATTACAATTATGCAAATTTAATATCTTTTCAGATATAACACAAAAAAATTATCTATTTGAATTATATTATTTATTTAAAGAAGATTCTAAAAACAGTAAGAAAGTGTATTTTTGTGCAAATGGTAGGGCTATTTTAGAAATTGATGATGATTCTTTGGGATTTTCAGCTGGATTACCGAATAAAGATTCTTTTATTATGCTTTTATGTTCAGATTATTTAAATGATAAAGACAATGATGGAAGAAGTGAATTATCAGAATTAACAGGTAAAAAGCAAGCTAATTTTGATTCCCCATTACTCATTTCAGATATAAAATTTGCAATGAAAAAATATATGCATCAAGTTATTTTAGAAAAATATCCTCAATTGCAAGATTTGAATAAACAAGAAGAGGAAAAAGCTATTAATAAGGCCCCATACTTATCAGATATTATAAAAGAGAATTCTGACATATTAAAATCAGAAAGTTCACTATTAAAAGAAGCAAAAAAAGAATTTAACATTAAAAAAGAAATAGTTATTAATAAATTTGAAAAATTATTATCTGATAGAAGTATAGATACAAAAGAGTATAACAAATCAATCTCAGAAATAAGTTCAATTGCATTGGCAGAATTAGGAGAATATATATATTATAGAGAAAATATCATAAAAGCATTAAAATTGGCAATTGAAGAAAATAAAGAAAATGAAAAGTTTTATCATGATATATTTATGCCAATGAAAACTTCATCAAGTGAAGAAGATGATAATAAACATTTATTAAGCAATATTTGGTTGTTAGATGATAAATTTATGACTTATTCTTATGCTGCAAGCGATAAAACGGTTAATCAAATTAAAGATGAAATTAAAGAAAAAAATGAAAATAAATTTAAAGTTTCACATAGACCTGATTTGTCTATTTTCTTTAATAAATTAGATGGATTAAAGAATGTGGTAATGGTAGAGTTTAAAAGTCCAAATGCTGATTTAAACGAAAAAACAAAATCTTTAACTGAATTGCCAGACGATATTGCTATTGTAAAAAAGAACATACCAAGTATTGAAACTGTTTGGAGTTATATTGTCACAACTATTGATGAAAAATTTGAATTTTCTATTGAAAGCTCAGAAAATTTTCAACAACTATTTTCAACGGACGAACAAACAAAAGCTTATTATCGTTATTTACCAAAGGCTAATGCGCATGTATTTATAATTGACTTAAGGACAATAGTTTCTGACTCTTCTGATAGAAATAAAACATTTTTGGATATTTTAAAACAATAAAAAAGAGAGGTGTTGACCTCTCTTTTGTGTTTTATTGATTGTTTTGCAAATGGGTATAAACTGCATTTGCTGATAAGGTTGAAAAGTTGCCATTTGTTTCGGCAAAGGTTTTTAAATCATGAGCAAGAAGAAAAGATATTTTCTCTATCTGCTTTGAGTTTAAATTAACTTTACCTAATTTTAGTTCATTTGAATTAA
>ERZ1643247.2938-NODE-2938-length-12676-cov-5.005546_pt1 | contig 12676 bp, 10 predicted proteins | sample MGYA00579264_ERZ1643247 | MGnify/ENA primary metagenome ERZ1643247 (study PRJEB29033, sample SAMEA4952262) | chicken gut metagenome | biome: Broiler Chicken; feature: Gastrointestinal Tract; material: Caecum | place: Ireland | collected 2018 | study: Broiler... | reverse complement strand
ACCTGGGCCACCATTGCCGGTTTGTGCCCACCTGCAGCGAATACGCCATGCAGGCCCTGGCCGTCCACGGTCTGGTCAAGGGTCTGATTTTAACGGTCTGGCGGCTTTTGCGGTGTAATCCCTTGTGCAAGTTCGGGTTTGACCCGGTCCCGGAAAAGGGACGTTGGGTCAGCGATGAACGGCGGTTGACTCGCGGTTGACCGGGAAGTTCGCGCTTCCCCTAAGTGTTCCTTTTTGAGCGACCAAAAAGGAACCGAAAAAGTCGCCGCTAGTTCCGAGGCGCGGGGCACGGCTTAGGGGCTGCACGCCCCCAAGACCCCCAAAGGAGAAGTCGAATCGAAAAAACCGGGAAAAACGCCTGGAGAGACTGTTTTTCCATCGGTTTTTCCGATTCTCCACCGTTGATTCGGGTGTGCCCGAACCCCCGTGACGGGAAAAACGATTTTTTTCACCATTCTGGCATTGCCTGTGGAAAATTGTTAAGAGTTTCTTTGCCGACTTTCTTTGCAAAGAAAGTCGGGGACAAAATCAGCCTCTCATGTCTTTGCGCTGCGCGGCAAAGACCTACGTTAAAATAAACGCTTCCGGGCGCAGCCGGGGCAGAATGGACAAGCTATGCAATTTCTCTACTTCCTGGCCATCCTGATTGGCCCGCTGGTGAAGGTTCTGTACAACCTCATCGGCAACTACGCGGCAACCATGATCGTTGCCACCCTGATCCTCAAGCTGCTGTTGTTCCCGCTGGCTATTCACCAGCAGAAATCCACCGCCAAGATGTCGGTGTTCCAGCCGCTGATGAACGAGATCCAGCAAAAGTACAAAAACAACCCCCAGAAGCAGCAGGAAGAAATGATGAAGCTGCAGCAGGAACATGGCTTTAACCCCATGGCCGGCTGTCTGCCCATGCTGCTGACCATGCTGGTGCTGTTCGGCTTCCTGGGCGTGGTGTACTACCCTGTACATTACATCTTCGGTGTGTCCGATGCAGCCGTCAAGGCCGCCTGCGAATCCCTGGGCCTGGCTACCGTCAACGCCACCACCATGCAGACGTCCCTGATCCAGGCTATCCATAACGGTGCGGTCATCAGCCCGGACATCATCCCCGCCGATGTGGTTGCGGAAATCCAGAATTTCAACACCACCTTCTTCGGCATGGATATGTGCGATATCCCCGGTTTCAACATCACCCCCATTGCCATCTTCCCGGTCATCGCCGCCGTGACCATGATCCTCAGCTACGTATTCACCCAGAAACTTTCCGGCATGGGCTCCCAGATGCAGGGCAGCATGAAAATCATGATGTGGGTCATGAACCTGATGTTCGTGTCCTTCTGCTTCAATGCCCCCGTCGGTTTCTCTCTGTACTACGGTGTGTCCAACCTGTTCCAGATCGGACAGAGTTTTGTGACCTACAAGATCTACAGCCCCGAAAAGTTCAAGGCACAGTATGAGGCCGAACTGGCCGCCAAACGTGCCGAGAAGAAAAAGAAAAAGACCATGACCATTGAGGAAAACGGCCAGACCGTTACCAAAGAGGTCACCGGCACCGAAGCCAACAAACTGCGCCTGGAACTGGCGCGCCAGCGTGAAGCTGAATTGTACAAGGATGAACGGACAACCCCGTTGCAAAAGTAAGGAGGGAGCACCATGCGCAGCATTGAAATGAGCGCCCGTACCGTGGAGGCCGCTGTAGAGGCTGCCTGCGAAGCATTGGGCGTCGATCGTGACGATCTCAACGTAAGCTATGAAGTTCTGGAATTCCCCGCCCGTAAACTGTTCAAAACCATCCCTGCCAAGGTCCGCGTAAAGGTGGAAGAACCTGCGGACACCGCCCCGGCAGCTGCGGAACCGGTCCAGGCCCCCGTGGCAGAGGCCGAAGTTCCCGCCGCCCCGGTGGAACAGGCCCCGGCAGCCGCCCCCGCAGAGGAAGCTGCCGCCCCCGCTCCCGTGGAGGAGCAGCCCGCCGAAGCCCCGGCTGAGGAGGAAGTGGCGCTGGACATCGACGCCGACCCCCGCCTGCAGGCTGCGGTGGAATACCTGACCCCCATCTTTAAGCTTATGGGCGTGGAGGAATTCACCTTCTCGGCCCTGAAAAAGGGCGAAGCCACCATTCTGCGGGTCAGCGGTGCCCACATGGGCGCCCTGATCGGCCGCCGCGGCGAAACCATGGAGAGCCTGTCCTACCTGGCCAGCCTGGTGGTCAACCGGATGGAAGGCCCCTACGTAAAGCTGGGCCTGGATGTGGGCGGCTACCGCGGCAAGCGCGAGGACGACCTGGCCGCCCTGGCCCGCCGCATTGCGGACCGTGTGATCCGCACCGGCTGCTACTACGAGATGGAGCCCATGAACCCCTACGAGCGGCACATCATCCACACCGCCGTGGCGGACATTGAGGGTGTGCGCAGCGAGAGCAAGGGTGAAGGCCCCAACCGCCGTGTGGTGATTTATTCCACCGACCCCAACGCCAGCAACCTGCCTGACCGCGACAACGCCCGCAATGCCCGCGGCGGACGCCGGGAAGGCGGACGCGGAAACCGCCGTGAGGGCGGCCGCGGAGCGCGCCGGGAAGGCCGTGGCGGCCGCGGCAACCGTGGACCCCGCCGCGAGGGCGCAGGCCGTTACAGCGGCCCCCGTTCCAGCGTACCGGAACGTGAGTTTGCCGACCGTCCCCGTGATCCCGATGCCAAGCCCATGGCACCCAAGGTGACCGAGCGCATCCATGACGGCGACGACTTCGCCTTCGGCAAGATCGAACTGTGATGGCCCGTCCTTTTCTTGCAAGAAAAGGACCAAAAGAACACACAAACAAAACACCCCCGCAGGGAATCTCCCTGCGGGGGTGTTTTATTCGGGGTTCCCGGGCCTTTCTTGCAGGCAAAGAGCAATCCCTCCCATTCACAAAGTTCCCCGGGCGGCAGGCGGAAAACTTACAAAAAACAGAAAAGTTTTCAACACCTTTGTGGAAAACAAACAGAGAGGGATGGAGAAAGAGGGGGAAAAGCCCGATTTGTGGAAAACAGGACTGATTGTGGAAAAAGAACGGGAGGACATACGATGTTCGTAAAAATCCCTGTTTATGGGGTAAATGGTTGGAGTTTCTTCGATTCCCTCGTTGCGAAAGGGAATAAGAGGCACCCAAAGTTTATAAAAATCCCTCTTCGTGGGGCAAATAGGTAGAGTTTCTTCGGTTCCTTCTTTGCAAAGAAGGAACAACAAAGAAGGAACAAGAGGTGATATTGACAAAGCGGCGGGAATTGGTTTTAATGGTTGTAGGAAAGATAAGAGCAGTTGAAAAAGGAGGCGACCATGAACCAATACAAACGCAGGCGGGCCATGATCATCCTGTGGGGATGCATTGCAGCCCTGGCCCTGTGCACAGCCGCGGTACTGGGATTTTTATGGTGGAACACCCCCGAGGTGGGGGATGTTTCCATACCCGGTACCCGGGGCGAGATTCCCGCCACGGTGGAATTGCCGGGCAAACTTTCCCGCGGGGAGGAGATTCCCCTGGCGGTACTCTGCCACGGATTTACCGGCAACCGGGGCGGCGATACCCACTTTACCCAGCTGGCCGCGGACCTGGCCGAACAGGGCATTGCCACTGTGCGGATGGATTTTCCCGGCTGCGGTGAAAGCACCGAACCCTATACCGCTTATACCCTGAGCAACATGGCCGCCGATGTGGATTCCTGCATTGCCTACATGCAGGATACCTACAACGTCACCGGCCCCATTGTGCTGGTAGGGCACAGCATGGGCGGGCGCCTGGCCAGCCTGTACCCCAGCATGGGCAACTACCCGGTAGATGCCCTGGTCCTGTGGAGCCCCGCCAACGGTACGGGATTGCAGGGCCTGGACTTTTTGAACGTGGAGGATTTGTCCCAGGTGGAGGCTGTGGCCGCCGAGGCCCTGGCCAACGGCAAGGCCGCCACCAAATGGAACGTGGAGATCAGCGACGTGTTTGTGCAGGAAATGCAGAGCAGTGACCCCAACGCCGCTTTGCGGGAAGCCGGGCTGCCGGTTCTGCTGACCTATGCGGGGCACGAAACTCTTTTCCTGGAAAGCACGGTGTCGGAAACCATCGCTGCGGTGGAAAGCCTGCCCAACAGCCAGGTGGTGCTGGAACCCTTTGTGAACGGCGACCATAACTACTTTGGACCTACCGGCAAAGAGGACCCCGAAACCCCCGTGATGGATGCCGCCCTGCGGGAAGTTACCGTCAGCTTCCTGACCGATATTTTGAAGTGAGTGTCTTTGTTCCTTCTTTGCAAAGAAGGAACCGAAGAAATTCCAATTAAAAATCCCCGACAGGATACATCCTGCCGGGGATTTTTGTTTAGAGTTCTTTTGGTTCTTTTCTTGCAAGAAAAGAACGAAGCCATCCACCACAAAAGCATCGCCCCCGTCCGGTTGCGGCTCCGGGCGGGGGCATTTTGGGGTATCGGTTTGGTGTGAGGAGGAATCATGTTCCAGGGTTCCGGTTGCGGCTCCGGTTCCCTGTGCCTAATACAATACAGGATAACTGCTAATAAACTATGATTTTGATATGAACATTTTGTAAAATTGAACAGGTGTGTACAAAAAAATCCCGGCTGCGGGTGCAGCCGGGACATTTTTGAACAGATGGTGGAAAATCAACCAAACATGTTGATCAGGATACCGGCTGCAACCGCAGAACCGATAACGCCCGCCACGTTGGGGCCCATGGCATGCATGAGCAGGTAGTTGCGGGGATTGTACTCCTGGCCGACCTTCTGGCTGACGCGGGCCGCCATGGGAACGGCGGAAACACCGGCAGAACCGATCAGCGGGGTGATCTTGCCGTGGGTAACCACGCACATGACCTTGCCCAGGAGCACGCCGCCGGCGGTGCCAACACCGAAAGCCACGACGCCCAGAACGATGATTTCCACGGTCTGCAGGTTCAGGAAGGTGGAAGCGTTGGTGGTGCAGCCTACGGAGAAGCCCAGGAAGATGGTGATGATGTTCATCAACTCATTGCCGGCCGTCTTGGTAATACGTTCCACAACGCCGGATTCCTTCATCAGGTTGCCCATCATCAGGCAGCCCACCAGGATGGCGGCGTCAGGCAGCGTCAGAGAAACAATGATCGTAACAATAATGGGGAAGAGGATCTTCTCGGTCTTGGAAACCTGCCGCGGTGCGGTCATGACGACCTGACGTTCCTTCTCGGTAGTCAGGAACCGCATGATGGGCGGCTGGATCACCGGCACCAACGCCATGTAACAGTAGGCAGCCACCGCAATGGAACCCAGCAGGTGCGGAGCCAGACGGGTGGTAACAAAGATGGCCGTGGGGCCGTCGGCACCGCCGATGATGCCGATGGAGGAAGCTTCCTGGTTGGTAAAGCCCAGGATCTTGGCGCCGACAAAGGTGAAGAAGATACCCAGCTGGGCCGCAGCGCCCAGCAGCAGGCTGGAGGGACGGGCAATCAACGGGGTGAAGTCGGTCATGGTACCGATGCCCAGGAAGATCAGCGGAGGATAAATGCCCAGCTTGACGCCTAAGTAAATATAGTCCACCATGCCGCCGGAGTTGCCCAGCATCTCCCAGTTGATGTGGTTGGTCTCGTTGAGGAAAATCTCAATGTGGAAAATGCCGTCCAAGGGCAGGTTGGTCATCAGCATGCCGAAGCCGATGGGCAGCAGCAGCAGCGGTTCGAACTGCTTGACGATGGCCAGGTACAGCAGCACACAGGCTACTGCCAGCATGACGGCGTATTTCCAGCCGCCCTCGGTGAAAAAGATCTGTGCCCAACCGGAGTTACCGAAAATTTCGGCAATATTGGTAAAAATCGCACCCATTTTCAGCCCTCCTTACATAAACGGCGTGGTATGCTCACGCACACCCGCATCGCCCCAGGCACCGCGGCGGGAACCCTTGCCGGATTTTGCCACGCGGCGGATACCGTGGATCACAGCGCCTTCGCCCATAACGCTGGCAACAGCAGCCGAAATCGCGGCGATGATCTCGCCGGGGATGGCGCCGTTCTCTGCCTTGGCGGCAGGAGCCTGCGGATTGGGGGCCGGTTTGGGCGGCGCTTTGGGCGCGGCCTTCTGCGGCTTGGGCGCCTGCGGTTTGGCAGGCTTATGGTTGATACTGTCGAAAATCTTGCCCTCGATCATGATGATCAGGCAAAGGGCAATCAGCATCGCAAAGACCAGGGTAATGCTGGTCAAAACGACGGTGCCGTCGCTGGCTTCCAGCGCCAGCAATGCAACGTTGGGCATAGCGGGTTTTCCTCCTTTTGCGTTATGCGATCGCAAATTTTGTACAAGCGACATTTGTTTGTATTATACCACATTGTGCATTTTTTTGGTAGATTTTTTTACAAAAAAATTAACAAACCTTCCGCAAAGTTGTACGGTTCACAAAGACCGTCCCGCTCCGCGGGGCATCCCCGCACCCGGCGCCGGAAAAAGCCGCCCGGGCCAAAAAACGGGTGGGTGCCGGAACTTAATAAAATAAAATACAAATGCCTGTATAAGGAAAGAGTGTGCACTGTGACAAAAGAAAATAAAGTTTTTCTTCGTCATCCTGCCCAAAAACGGTGGAAAACCCCGCAAAGGGGACAGGCATTGCACCAAAATTGGCCCCGAAAGGCAAATTTCGCTTGACCCGGGCGGCAGGGTGTGGTAGCATAGGCCCATCGAAACGAACGGCAAAGGCGCCGGGCAGAGAAATCTGCCCGGCGCTTTTGTGTTTGTGAGGATAGAAAGGGGTTATGTGTATGTACAGTTCAGCGGATGTAACCTGGACGTTGGTTGCGGCGTTCATGGTGTTTTTCATGCAGGCAGGCTTTGCCCTATGCGAAGCAGGCCTGACACGTGCCAAAAATACCGGCAATATTCTGATGAAGAATATGATGGATTTTTGTATCGGCACGCCCTGCTTCTGGCTGGTAGGCTTCGGTGTGATGTTTGCGGGCACCGGCGCCTTCATCGGCGGGTTTGACCCGTTCATCCAGGGCAGTTACGATTTCGGCAGCCTGCCCTTGTGGGTGTATGTGGTGTTCCAGACAGTGTTCTGCGCCACGGCGGCCACCATTGTTTCCGGTTCCATGGCCGAGCGTACCAAGTTCAGCGCCTACTGCGTGTACTCAGCGGCCATCAGCCTGATCGTCTACCCCATCTCCGGCCACTGGATCTGGGGCGGCGGCTGGCTCAGCCAGCTGGGCTTCCATGATTTTGCCGGTTCTACCGCCGTACATTTTTTGGGCGGCGTGACCGCCTGCCTGGGCGCCTGGATGCTGGGCCCCCGTATTGGCAAATACGGCAAGGACGGCAAGGCCCGGGCCATTCCCGGCCACAACCTGACCGCCATGGCGTTGGGCGTGTTCATCCTGTGGTTCTGCTGGTTCGGTTTCAACGGCGGTTCCACCGTCAGCATGACCGGTGACGATACCATGATCTCGGCCGGTCTGATCTGCTTCAACACCAACATGGCCGCTGCCCTGGCTACCGTGGCGGCCCTGATCACCACCTGGGTGCGCTACGGCAAACCCGATGTGTCCCTGACTTTCAACGGCGCGCTGGCCGGCCTGGTGGCCATCACCGCCGGCTGCGATATGGTAGACCCCTTCGGTGCTGCCATCATCGGCATTGTGGCCGGTGTGCTCTGCGTATTCTCGGTAGAATTTTTCGACAATGTCGCCAAGATCGATGACCCCGTGGGTGCGGTTTCCGTCCACTGCGTCAACGGTGCCTGGGGTACCCTGGCCACCGGTTTGTTCTCCACCAGCAAGGGTGTGTTCTACGGTCACGGCTTCTCCTTCTTCGGCGTGCAGGTGCTGGGTCTGGCCAGCGTGCTGGTCTGGGTGCTGGTTTCCATGTTCATCATCTTTACCATCATCAAAAAGACCATCGGCCTGCGCGTTACCGAAAAGGAAGAGATCGACGGCCTGGACATCCACGAACATGGCCTGACCAGCGCTTATGCAGGTTTTGCCATCAGTGACGCCACCTATGCCGACCTGGAAGTGAACGAGAACACCGATCTGGGTGAGGACGACATCACCAAGGCCAGCCCCGCAAAAATCGCGGCGGCGGTCAAGGTGCAAAAAGAAGCGCCCCTGCCTGCGGAACTGGATTCCGGTATGCATAAAGTTTCCATCATCGTACAGCTGGCCAAGTTCGACGCCCTAAAGCAAGCACTCAACCGCGTCGGCATCACCGGCATGACGGTGACCCAGGTAATGGGCTGCGGCATCCAGAAAGGCAGCGGTGAACGGTACCGCGGTGCCATGGTGGATGCCACCCTGCTGCCCAAGGTCAAGGTGGAAGTGGTGGTCAGCAAGATCCCGGTGGATACCATCATTGATGCAGCCACCAAAGCCCTGTACACCGGGCACATCGGCGACGGCAAGATCTTCGTCTACAACGTGGCGAAGGTGGTCAAGGTCCGCACCGGCGAGCAGGACTACGCGGCTTTGCAGGATGTGGAATAACCACAGCAAAAGCAGCCAAAAAAGGGAACGGTCTTTCGGGACCGTTCCCTTTTTGTTTGTTCCTTCTTTGCAAAGAAGGAACCGAAGAAATTCCCATAGGGTATTCCGTGAATGGACGGCTGCCGGGGCATTACCGCCGCCCGGTGCGTTCATCCTGCGGGAACAGACTTTTTCCAGAGAAGAAAAAACAGGAAGTTTTCCACATGAGGACCTCTCTATGTGGAAAACTTCCTTATAAAAAGGAAACGCTCTGCCCGGAACCTGTTGGCATGGTTCAGTGGGTCAGCACCTCGTTCATATCATCCAGCTGCTCCGGCACGTCGGTCAAATCCATGGTGGAAAAATCCGTGGTGACCCCCGCATCGTCCAGCAGTCCCTGCTGGGCGGCCGGGTCCGCGCAGATATCCTGGGCACAGCGGTAAACCCCCGGCCAGTTGGCATCCATGGTGGCCTGGTCGTCGGCGCTCAATCCCTGCTGCCAGGTCCGGGTTTCGCCGGGCAGGTCCTCCGGCACCAGGTCCCCCGCCAGAAATACCACCAGGTCCGCCGCCGCAATGGCGGTTTTCAGGCTGCCCCCGGCGCTGTCCACCTCATAGGCAATGCAGCCGTTCAAAACCACCGTCAGCCGCCGCGTTTTTACCGCCGCCGCTGCGTTTTCCACCGCGGCGGTTTCGCTTGTGGAAAATCCTGCCTCCGGTGTGGCGGCTGTCTCCCCGGTCCGGGCGGTTTCCGGCGTGGCGGCGGGGGCTGCGGCGCACCCCGCCAGCAGCAGCCCGCAAAGTATACAGCACAGTATCTTTCGCATACAGGATACCCCCTTAGTTTTGCACCATAGTATGCCCGGGAACACAAACTTCGTGCGTTGTGCCCATCCGCTTGCGGATATACGCCTGGATGCCGTCAAAAATCGGCATCAGGTCCTCTCCGTCCGGCGTCAGGCGGTATTCCACCCGGGGCGGTGTTTCGTGATGATCGATCCGCTGGATCAACCCGTCCGCCGCCAGCTCTTTGAGCTGGTTGCTCAGCATCTTGTGGGTGATGCCGTCCAGCAGCCGCCGCAGCTCATTGTAGCGCAGCGTGCCGTGAGCACCTACCATAAACAAAATGCGCATCTTCCATTTGCCGCTGATGCGGTCCATCACCGCTTCCATCTTGTCGCAGCCTACGTCCGCGTACCGGCAGTTACAGTTTGCATTGGGATGCATGGTCTGAAGTCCCCCTCCTTTGACGGTTTCCAAAAAGTGCGTACTTGCCAAAACGACCAGTGCCTGTATACTAAGTATAGAGGATTTTTTTCATTTTGCAACTTGCCCGCCCCTGTGGTTTGCGGTAGAATGAGTACAGAAGCGCACGCCGGAAGGGCGTACCAGGAATTATGAGGGAGAAACTGACATATGATCGACGATTTGTTTGAGTTTTTGCAGGAGAGTGTGACCCCCTACCATGCAGCCGCCACCGCGGCCGCCTGGCTGGAAGCGGCCGGCTTTACCCGCCTGGAAGAGGCCGATTACTGGAACCTGGAACCCGGCAAGGGATATTATATCGTCCGCAACGGTTCGGCGGTGGTGGCCTGGCGCATCCCCGACCATGCCATCGGCGGCTGGCGCATCACCGCCAGCCACAGCGACGCCCCGGGCTGGAAGATCAAGTCCGACACGGTGCAGAACGACGGCTGCCGCCGCCTGAGCGTGGAAGGCTACGGCGGCATGATCATGTCCAGCTGGCTGGACCGTCCCCTGACGGTGGCGGGCCGGGTGCTGCTGCGCACCGAGGACGGTGTGGAAACGCGGCTGGTCCACTTTGACCGGGACCTGCTGGTGATCCCTTCCCTGGCCATCCACATGCAGCGGGATGTGAACCAGGGCCACCACTACAACCCCCAGATCGACATGCAGCCCCTGTGGGGCCCCGCCGACAGCCGCACCCTCACCGACCTGCTGTGTGAGGAACTGGGCGTGAAAGCGGAGGACATCCTGGACCGGGACCTGCAGCTGGTGACCCGTCAGGCACCCACCGTCATCGGACCGGACGGCCAGTATTTTATGGCGCCCCGCATCGACGACCTGGAATGTGCCGCCACCACCCTGCTGGGCTTTATTGAAGCCGCCGCCGAGACCGACAGCGCCTGCGCCCCGGTCTGGGCCATGCTGGACAACGAGGAAGTGGGTTCCTCCAGCCGTCAGGGCGCCCAGAGCAGCTTTTTGCGGGATGTGCTGGACCGGATTCTGGAAGCCATCCCCCACAGCGCCCAGATGGAACACCGGGCCCTGGCCAACAGCTTTATGCTCAGCGCCGACAACGGCCATGCGGCCCACCCCAACTTTGCGGCCAAGAGCGACCCCGCCGCCCCCGTGCGGCTGGGCGGCGGCGTGGTGCTGAAATACAACGCCAGCCAGAAATACACCACCAACGCCCTGAGCGGCGGCATCTTCCGGGCTATCTGCGAAAAAGCCGGGGTGCCGGTGCAGACCTTTACCAACCGGGCGGACGAACCGGGCGGCAGCACCCTGGGCAACCTGCAGAGCCATTCGCTGCCCATCCCCATGGCGGATATCGGCCTGGCCCAGCTGGCCATGCACTCCGCGGTGGAAACCGCCGCTGTTTCTGACGCCAACGCCATGGTCCGGGCCGTGGCCGCCTTCTACCGGGTCCATCTGCGGGCCCTGGGCGACGGCGTGTATACCCTGGCATGATCACCGGACGGTATGCCCCCAGCCCCAGCGGCCGGATGCACCTGGGCAACCTGCTGTGCTGTCTGCTGGCCTGGCTGAGTGCCAAAAGCAAAGGCGGGCAGGTGCTGCTGCGCATCGAAGATCTGGACACCCAGCGGTGCCCCCGGCATTTTGCCGACGCCATCATGGACGACCTTGCCTGGCTGGGTCTGGCCGCCGACGGCCCGGAACCCCCGGTGTACCAGAGCGAACGGGCGGAGATTTATCAACATTATTATGATATGCTGGACCGGCGGGGGCTGGTCTACCCCTGCTTTTGCAGCCGCAGCCAGCTGCACGCCGCCAGCGCCCCCCACCGCAGCGACGGCCAGGTACTGTACGCCGGTACCTGCCGGAACCTGACGCCGGAAGAAGTGGCGGAAAAATCCAGGACCCGCGCCCCTGCCTGGCGGGTGAAGGTACCGGAGGAGGAAATCGCCTTTACCGACGGCCACCTGGGCCCCTATGCCGAGAATCTGGCCCGGGACTGCGGGGACTTTTACCTGCGCCGGGCGGACGGCGTGTTTGCCTACCAGCTGGCCGTGGTGGTGGATGATGCCCTGATGGGCGTTACCGAGGTAGTACGGGGGGCCGACCTTTTGAGCAGCACCCCCCGGCAGCTGTGGCTGTACCGGGAACTGGGGCTGACACCCCCGGCCTTTTACCACCTGCCCCTGCTGCTGGCCGCCGACGGACGGCGGCTCTCCAAACGGGACGGGGACCAGAGCCTGGAAAACCTGCGGGCCAAATACGCCCCCGAGGAAGTCATCGGCAAACTGGCCTTTGCCTGCGGCCTGCAGGATGCGCCCCGCCCGGTGACGCCGGCGGAACTGGCCGGGACCTTTACTTGGGCCAAAGTGCCAAAAGATGACATCCTTTTGCCGGAAAACCTGTTTTAATGGGGGAAAGGGGCAAAGGATGCCCCCGGCAGCGGGCAAGGCCCCGCCGGAAAAAACCGAATTCCCACCGGGAAGCGCCGTCTTCCCGGTTTGTCTCAACCCAGCAAAATAAAGGAGTTCTCCACAATGCAACGCTATGAAATTACCGGTATGAGCTGTGCGGCTTGTGCCAGTCATGTGGAAAAAGCCGTGGCGGCGGTGCCCGGCGTTCAGTCGGTGGCGGTCAGCCTGCTGACCAATTCCATGCAGGTGGAATGTGCCCCCGATGTGGACCAGGTGCGGCTGCAAAAACGCATCTGCCGTGCGGTGGAGGCCGCGGGCTACGGCGCCGCCCCCGCCGACGATACCATGGAAGGGGCCCTGGACGATACCGAGACCCCCCGCCTGAAAAAACGCCTGATCCACAGCCTGTGTTTTCTGGTGCCGCTGATGTACCTTTCCATGGGGCACATGATCGGGCTGCCGCTGCCGCCTTTCCTGGAAGGGGGCGGGCCGGGGGCGCTGGTCTACGGCCTTTTGCAGCTGGCCCTGACCCTGCCGGTCTGCTGGATCAACCGGGCATTCTGCATCAGCGGCTGGAAGGGGCGGCGCAGCCGCGC
>ERZ1643247.2937-NODE-2937-length-12686-cov-4.268783_pt1 | contig 12686 bp, 7 predicted proteins | sample MGYA00579264_ERZ1643247 | MGnify/ENA primary metagenome ERZ1643247 (study PRJEB29033, sample SAMEA4952262) | chicken gut metagenome | biome: Broiler Chicken; feature: Gastrointestinal Tract; material: Caecum | place: Ireland | collected 2018 | study: Broiler... | reverse complement strand
CTCAGCGGCGTGCCCGGTGTGTTGGCAGCCTGGCTCATGTATGTGTTCCAGAGCCTGTTCAACTTTGTGGTGGTTTCCGGCTCCGGGCAGGCTGCGCTTACCATGCCCATTATGGCGCCGCTGGCCGACCTGGCCGGTATTACCCGTCAGGTGGCGGTCCTGGCTTACCAGTTGGGCGACGGCCTGACCAACCTTATTGTGCCTACCTCCGGCTGCCTGCTGGGCGTTCTGGGCGTGGCACGTCTGGAATGGGGCAAATGGGCCAAGTTCCAGATCAAAATGCAGGGTATGCTTTTTGTACTGTCTACCATTTTTGTGGTAGTGGCTGTGCTGATTGGATTCAATTGATCTTAAAAGTGAATGATTGACGGGCGGTGCAACACAGAAAGCCGCCCACCGGAACCGGAGCAGTCCCATAAGGGGACTCTCCGGTTCTCTTTTTTGGGACAAAGTTCTAAAAATTGGGCGAAATAGACAAAAGGTCAAAAAGAGCGGATTTGTGAGAAAACTAAAAAATAACATACAAACGGAAAAATGTTGAAATGTGAAAAGCTCGGGGAAAACTTTTGTGATAAAATTATTTTAAGACTTGATTTCCTACTGTTTTTATAGTAAAATTTGCGCTGCAAATGATTATTTCACAAAAAGTACACCGCTTCCCGGCCGAGTGGTCGGGAATTTCTGTGTGGTGGAAAAGTGGAAACAGAAAGGATGTTATCGAGTGAAAAGAGCCATCGCCACCTTGCTGAGCTTGTCCATGATGTTCAGCATTATGGCACAGAGCCCGGCCGTTTACGCGGAAGAATTGTTCGTATCGGAATCGGCCGAGCAGGAAGAATTGGCAGCCCCGGATGTCGGAACGGCACAGGAATACACTGTGGCCACGCCGGAAACGGGGAACGACCAGAACGAATCGAAGGAAAAACAGATTGAAGAAGGTTCGCAATCGGCCGAAACGATCGACACCCTGACAGGAGAAACGGCGCTGCTGGATGAGGAAGCGCTTCAGCCTGCAGTTGTACAGGATACGGCCGGTGTGGAAGTCTGCGTACAGGCAGGCCTTCCGCTGGAACGGGCTGTGAACCTGCAAGTGGTTTTGAAGCAAAATGTTTCCGGGGCTGTGCCGCAGGAAAAAACTTTGACGCTGCCGGTATCCGACAGTGAAAGCGGTGTACCCGCACAGGCAGAGGTGCGTTTCAGCAATCTGCCGGCCGGGGCGTATACCCTCACGGTTTCCGGCGATGGGTTCGCTGCATACACCCAGACCATCACGGTGGATAACCTGCTGTACGCGGTACAGCTTTCCACCGGTGCACTGGCCACCGATACATACAGTTCCGCACACCCCGGTGTGCTGCGCATCGGCGATGTGAACGGCAACGGCAGTCTGGAACAGAGCGACGCGAACCTCCTTATTGATGAAATGGAGGAGGGCACCGCCGAAAACGGCGACCTGGACGGCAACGGAACGGTGAATCTGGTAGACCTGCAGATGCTGGCCGACAGCCTGAGCGATACCACGGCTGTGCTGTCCACCATTACCGAAAAGATCCCGGAAACCCTTACCCAGCCCGCTGTGGAAGAGGGCACAGTCCTGGCCACTGGTACGGTGGAGGACCTGCTGACCGGTAAAAACAAAGTGGAACTGAAATCCTCCACCGAGAAAGCAATCTCGGAGGAAAACCCGGTATCCGTCAGCTTTGATTTCGGCCAGGAGGAAGACACCGCCATTCAGATGGGTGGTCTGGTCCTGCAGACCCCGGTCAACAGCGACGGCGCTGTGGTGGGCGGCGAAGTCCTCGTGTACGGTGAGGATGGAAGCCTGGAGACCACCATTGCCATTTCGGAGGGCGGTGCCCGCATGGCACGCAGCGCCGGCGGCGCATATGTGCAGAGCGACGGCTCCATTGTGGTGGATTTCGGCGGCCAGATCGCTGTTAAGAAAGTTACCATCAAAGTGACGGCGGTTTCCAACAAGGGCAACCTGGCCGAGATCACCAAGGTGGACTTCCTCAACGATATGGAAAGCCACATTCCCCCGCCGCAGATGGATATTCCCCAGAACCTGAAGGCGGAACCGGGCAACCAGTCCTTTACGCTGCAGTGGGACCCCGCGGTCAATGTGACCGGGTATGAGGTTCTGATCAGCCAGGGGGATCAGTCCGAAACCGTGCGTACTGCTTCCACCAGCCTCAGCGTTACCACCTTCGGCGGCAAAAAGTTGCAGAATAATACTCATTACGCGGTACAGGTCCAGTCGGTGAACGGCGAATGGCGCAGCGGTTACAGTGCTGCCGTCGACGTGACCCCCAAGGCGGACAAGCTGCCGCCGGCACCGGATGCCCTGACGCTGAACGGACGGTTCCAGCGTATTGAGGCTTCCTGGGCCAACATGAAGGACACCGACACCTACAATGTGTACTATCGCAAAGATGGCGACAGCGACTTTATCAAGGTAGAAGGTGTTGCCACCAACAGCTATACCATCCAGGGGCTGGAAAACAACACCCGGTATGAAGTATATGTGACCGGTGTCAACGAACTGGGCGAAGGCCCTGCTTCGCTGGTTTCCAGCATCTCCACGGCCAATGTCAGCCCGGTCAAGATGCCGGCTTACAACCTGATCAATACGCCGGGCGCTGCCGGTGAAGTGACGGCACATATTCAGTCTGTCACCCGCAAGGGCGGCTACATGAAGGACAGCCCGCTGGATTCCGAAAGCACCACTGCCTGGGGCGTGGTGGATAACGACTACGCCTCCTGGTACGGTGTCAACGACTGGGATGACGGTGCCACTTACCCCGATGAGGGCGGCGTGCGCGTCACCTTCGACCAGGCGTACCATATCGGCAGCATTTCGCTGGCGCAGTCCGAGGATATCGGCTACTATGGCCGCGTGGTGGTGTATGCCCACGGAGAAGACGGCAACGAATACACCGTGCCCGGGATCAGCATCACCAAGCACAGCGATGGCAGCCGCTCTTATTACACCATCAAGATCGCAGGCGGCGTTACTACCGATTACCTGCGTGTCTGCGTGGGCCATACCTACAACGTGCGTCCCGTCAGCATTGCCGAGATGCGGTTCTACACCTACGACAGCCTGGAAGATGATATCTTCGCGCTGTATGCCGATGATCTGCACCTGACCCTGAACGAAGGTGTGGATGAAAGCACCATCGAGGCACTGCAGACCCGTCTGGATACCCCGGACGAGGTCAGTGGTGAGTATCATCCCGAGCGTGACAAGCTGCAGCGGGAACTGGGTAATGCCCGCGGTCTGCTGAATGCCTCGCTGCAGGATGTGGTACAGGTCCATACCGGTATCACCGCGCAGAAGGACGGACATCTGGGCTTTACCGGCCTGAATGCCTGGCAGCCACTGGGTGTCACCGCCCAGGCAGGGGAAGAACTGGTCATTTATGTAGGCAGCAACAACGGCACTACCGGAAGCAACGCGGCCCTGCAGCTGGTTGTGACCCAGTATAATGCCGAGTACGGCCAGCTCTCCAAATCCATTGCGCTGAAGATCGGCCGCAACGAGATCATGGTGCCGGAACTGGTCACCTTTGACGCCGAACACGGCGGCCCGCTGTATGTGCAGTACACCGGCAACAACAGTGCGGACCAGTACTCGGTACGTGTCAGCGGCGGTGTGCAGATCCCGGTGCTGGACCTGTACGGCGTTGATGATGCCGGTGAACGGGAAGCTCGCGTGACGGCCTATGTGGAAGAACTGGAAAGCTACACCGCCGGCCTGGAAGCGCAGCATGGCACCCTGCATGCCGATACGGCCTACAATGCGGAGGAATGCATCCTCAACACCACCGATGTGCTGCTGGATCAGATGATGTACTCGGTACCGGCCAGCCAGCTGCTGGCAGGCCTGGGCGCCGGAGAAACCAGCGAGAAGGCGGCCCGTCTGCTCAACTCTGTGGATGCCATGGATCAGATGATGATCCTGTTCTACCAGCATAAGGGTCTTACCAACCTGGAGGACGCAGGCAACACCAACCGCCTGCCGGCCCAGCACCTGAATATCCGTTATATGCGTATGTTTGCCGGCGCGTTCATGTATGCGGCAGGCAATCATATCGGCATCGGCTGGGGCTCTGTGCCCGGCCTGGCAGAAGGCAACCCCATCGTTCTCAACGAGGACGGCAGCTACCAGAGCGGTAACTACTTCGGCTGGGGCATTGCCCACGAGATCGGCCATAACATCAACCAGGGCAAGTATGCGGTGGCGGAAGTGACCAACAACTACTTTGCCCAGATTTCCCAGACTTCCGATGGCATGCGCTTCGGTTACGATGCCATTTACAGCAAGGTGACCAGCGGCACCACCGGCGCAGCCGGCGACGTGTTTACCCAGCTGGGTATGTACTGGCAGCTGCACCTTGCCTATGATAAGGGATACGAATACCAGATCTACGATAACTACAATGATCTGCTGGAAAGCCGCTTCTATGCCCGCGTGGATACCTATGCCCGCAATACGGCTTCGGCACCTGCACCGGACGGTGTCAAACTGAGCCTGGGCGGCGATGCCAACCAGAACTTCATGCGTCTGGCCTCTGCGGCAGCGCAGAAAGACCTGACGGACTTCTTTGTTCGCTGGGGTCTGATTCCCGATGCCACGACTGCTGCCTATATGGCTCAGTTTGAGGCGGAAACCCGCGCGCTGTATTACGTCAATGACGATGCACGCACCTATGGCTTTACCCACAGTGCCGATGCGACCATTGCAGGCAAGGATGTCCTGACCGAGGGCACCACCGCGGTGGTGGACGAAAAGACCGCCAACCAGGTGAATCTGACGCTGGCTTCCACGGTGGATTCCGATCTGCTGCTGGGGTACGAGATCACCCGTGTGACCTACGAAAACGGTGAAGCCAATGCCCAGGTGGTGGGCTTCACCACCGGTGACAGCTACACCGATACGGTCACCACCATCAACAACCGCGCCGTGGCTTACCAGATCACGGCCATCGACAAGTTCCTCAACCGTTCCCAGACCCTGACGCTGCCCGCGGTCAAGATCAGCCACGACGGCAGCTACGATAAGAGCCAGTGGACGGTTGCCACCAACATGACTTCGGAGCAGGATACCACGCCGGATGCGACCGAGCAGGACCCCTGTGATCCCGATCCGGTTTCTGCCATCACCCAGGTCATCGACAATAAGAAAGAAACCACCTACACGGGCCAGGCCAAGGGCGAGGCTACCGTTACGCTGAACTTCCACAAGACGCTGGCCGTGACCGGCTTCAAGTACACGGTCACCAGCGGAACTGCGATCCAGAACTACGAGATCCAGATCAGCACCGACGGCAGCAGCTGGCAGACGCTGGCCACCGGCACCTTTGCCGGCGATACGGTAAATACCGTATACTTCCCCAACACCGAGGGCAAGCCCTGGCTGTGCACTTACGATGCCACGCAGCTGCGTCTGATCGTCAAGGCGCCCACCGGCAGCGCTGTTTCCATCAGCGAGCTGGATGTTCTGGGCCCCACCGGCGACAATGTGGAACTGCTGGAAAACGGCATCGGTACGCTGGAAAGCGACTATAAGTATGCCGATGGCGAGGGCGATGTGATCCCGCAGGGCTCCCTGGTCTTTACGGGCAGCTACAAGGGCAATCCCGCCTACAATGTGGTGCTGCTCTACGACCAGAACGGTGAGATCGTGGGCGGTCTGGATGCCGAGGGCAATACCGTGGCGCACCAGATCATCCTGGCACCGGACCCGAAAAACGGGCTGCTGGGCGATGTAAGCGAAGGCTACTGGGTCTGCTGGATCGAGCCCGATGCACTGGAAGGCATGACGATACCGGAAACGGTGCGCGCGGAACTGTACCGTGTGGACGAAGCCACTACCAACGTGGGTCAGCGTCTGACCAGCGATACACTGCCGGTCGAGCTGCCCGAACCTCTGCCTTCCATTACCATTGGCAGCGCTGATTGACAGAACAGGAGAATACAATGAAAAAATGGTTGGCCACCCTGCTGTTGGGGGCAGCCCTGACGCTGACGGCACTGCCTGTCGCAGCGCAGGGGACCGATGGCACGGTGACAATGAATGCAGATGGCAACCAAGCCTCTGTCAGCCTGACGCTGCCCCAGGAGGCAGCCAAGGATGTGACGGCGCTGCGCCTGAGTTTTCAGGTGGACAGCAGCAATGGTGCCAAAGCACAGTTTGATTTTAACGATGGGCTGACCAGCAGTGTGCAGCAGTATCGTTGCAACGAGGAAACCGGCCGGTTGACGGTTTATATTGCGGGCCGGGATGAATTGCTGAAGGATGGGACGGTATCCCTGGGCGAGATTCAGCTGGATGCTGCCCCCGGGACCATTGCCACCGTCCATGTGGTGGAGGATTCCCTGGAACTGGTGAACGCTGCCTACGGCAAAGCGGAAACCACTGCGGTTGCCGCTGCATCGGCGGACCTGAGCACGGCAGATGTCGAAACTCCCGTGCCGACCCAAACGCCCGCCGCACCCGACGAAAACGGGCAGTCCTCTTCCGGAGGCGGTTCTTCTTCCAGTCAGAGTACGGCAGCGCAGATGCCTGCTCCCACGCCGGAAGTCTCTACCTCTCCGGTAGGCACGTCGGCACCGGTCCAGGTTGTACAGGGGACCACTTCGACGGTGTCTGGCAGCAGCAAGCCGTCCGGTGGAAAGGCTACCCCGAAGCCCAGCGCTTCGCCGGAACCTTCCTCCACGCCGCAGGCAAGCGCCGCCCCGGCGCCTTCTGCGGCGCCCGAGGATGTGGCTGAAACCGCAACGCCCGAACAGACTGTACAGGAGCAGACCAGTGGACTGAATGCATCGCTGGTGATTGCGATTGTACTGGGCGTACTGGCTGTTGCTGCACTGGTTGCAGTGGCGGTGATCTGGTTCCGCGGCCGCTGATGCTTTCCCGGTAAGGGGACGGCAAAACGCCCTCTTGCCTGAATAACAAGCAAAAAACACACCCCGTATTTCGGTTGTTCCGAAATACGGGGTGTGTTTTTTTATAGCAGGGGACTTACGCCGTAATCCTGCAGGCAGCGGGTCACATTGTCAAAGGTGCTGTCAAACACGATCCCTGCCTCGCGAGCTTTACGGCAGTCCATCCGCAGGCTGCGGGACCAGTCGGCTTTTTCCAGAGACGGTGTAATGCCCAGTACGGTGCAGAAATGCCGGGCAGTGGTATACATATCGTAGTCGTTTTCACAGCCGAAGTTGTAAACGCCGCCCGGCAGCTCCAATGCGGGCAGCAGATTTTCGACGGCCTGCCGTACATAGGTCACGCCGCGATAATCCCGGCAGGAAAAACGCAGCGGCTCGTTATGCAGGGCGGCCCGCAGCAAATTCAGGATAAGATTGCCGCGGATGGGCAGCCCATACCCGGGCAAATCATACATCCAGGTGGCCCGCAGCAAAACAGCGGAAGGCAGAAGTTCCAACACCCGCTGTTCGGCTTCCAGTTTGTGGCGGCCATAGACGTTGGCAGGGTGCAGGGGAAGATCTTCTTCAAAGGGACCGGTATCCTGCAAACCGGCGTATACCTGATCGGAACTGAAGGCTACCAGTTTGGCGTTCAGTTCCCCGGCAGCCTCGGCAATCCATAGAGGAATGGAAACATTGGCCCGGTAGGATTCCTCCGGATGGGCTTCACAGTATCCGGTGTCGGATAATGCGGCTGTATGAATCAGTGCATTAGGCTGCAGGTGCAGGACCAGTTCACACAACTCTTCCCGGGATATACCGGCCATTCTGCCGGGTGGAAAAGGGAGGAATTCTATGGCTGGTCCCATCAATTGCTCCATGATGCGGGCTCCCACAAAGCCGCCGGCACCGGTTACCAGGATTCGTTTCATGATAGAACCTCCTTGAGCAATATATGTTGATAATGGAAATTGGCTTGTGGATAGTGTATCATATTTTAAGTATTCTGGGCAGGGGAAAAGCAGCCGTTGTCCCATCTTGACGTATATTGGCGGCAGGGACTGCATACTCTGGGCCAGGGGGTGGGTAGTATGTTGGAAATACTGGGCTTGTTTTTGCAGGCGGCGTCCGGGCATATACTTTATTTATTGCTGCATCTGGAAAGCGGTTCATTTCCGCGGCCGTTGTCACAGGCCAAAGAAAAAGCTGCTTTCGCAGCACTGCGTACAGGCGGTGCAGACGCTGCCCGGGCACGGGATCTACTGATTCGCCATAATCTGCGTCTTGTAGCGCATGTGGCCAAAAAGTATTATACAGCTACGGCATCCCAGGATGATCTGGTCTCAATCGGGACCATTGGTCTGATCAAGGCTGTGGATACCTTTGATCCGTTGCGAACCAGCAAATTTTCCAGCTATGCCAGCCGCTGCATTGAAAATGAACTGCGGATGGAATTGCGCCGTACCCGGCGGGAAGGAACGCAAATTTCGCTGCAGGAGCCGTTGGAAGGCAGTGACGGGCAATTGACCCTGGCGGACACACTGCCGGACCCCACGGTGATGGAAGACCGGTGCGAAAACCGCGCCGATGCGGTTCATTTGCGCAAGTTGGTGGAAAAATTGCCGCCACGGGAGCGGGAACTGCTGACAATGCGGTACGGTTTGCAGGGGCAGAAGCCCTGTACGCAGCAGGAAGTAGCCCAAAGGTTGGGAATCAGCCGCAGTTATGTATCGTACCGCCACTAATGTAAACGAAGCCCGGAAGGCCTTGTGGAATAAGGCTTTCCGGGCTTTGTGCGTGACTGGGGGAGCAGCGCGGTTACTGTAAACGGTAAGAATTTAGATAAGCGGCTGTTCATCAAAACTAATATTCAAGTAACTCATTAAAAAGAGTGATAGCAAAGCGATCTGTCATACCAGAAATATAGTCAATGATTGCCTGCACATATATTTCCCGAGTTTCTAGTTCTTGATAAATTTTCTGATTTTCACAGCTAAGTGCTAATGTTTTCAATTCTCCATTAGGCACAATTCCTACCGAACAGTATCGTGCTAACCATTTTTGAAAAGAGTCAACCAATGTTGGAGTAAAGTGTTTGTTTTCTTCCAGTGCATTCCAAGTATATTTTCCTTGGTAAAATGACATAAGTTCATTGAAAATTTGAGAGATAACTAATTCAGAATAATGTTTAAATGGTGTAAGTCTCCTATGTCCGTAAATTTGTTCGTAATTAAACGCTTTAATTTCATTTATCTGTTGGTTGAATTGGGGGCTCATACTAATTCCGTTGTCAGGAGAACTGTTTTGACAAATATCTATAATCATGTTATGCATGATTACAGTAGTATTCATTACTCTTTCATCATTTGCACGTGCCATCCTTAACAGCTTGTTCTGAGCACTTTGGTCAAGAAAGCCCAGATTAATAGCATCTTCAATGTCGCGCCCGACATAGGCAATTTTATCTGCCATTTTAACAACGCAACCTTCCCATGTCACGGCCTGAAATTTTCCTGGCGTATCGAAATCATCAATGGTAATTGAAATGTCCCGAGGGAATATACCGTTTTGATCCACTTCACCGCAATGTGAAATAATGCCATCTCGAACCGCATATGTTAGATCCAAGTTCCTATACACTTTATAATTGTCTTCTAGTAACTCGATTTGATCTACAAAACGCACTCCATTTTGCTCATGCCAAAAATCTTTCCCCAAATACTTTTGGGAAAGCTTTTTTATCACACTTTCGCCTTGATGGCCAAAAGGTGCATGACCCAAATCGTGACCAATGGAAATAGCTTTTGTCAATTCTTCGTTTAGCCCAAGCGTTTTGGCAATTGTTGAACTAACAGACTCTACATGGCTAACATGTTCCATTCTGGTACAAATATGGTCATTATTGATGTTGAAAAAGACTTGTGTCTTATGTTTAAGTCGCCTATATGCCATTGAGTGAAGGATTCGCGTATAATCTCGTGCGAATGGACTTCGGACATCATCAGATCTTGAGTATAGTTCATTTTGCCTTGCCGATAAAATATCCCAGTGAGGACTGTCTGTTGTAGCCGCTTGTTTAAGAAATTTTCGATCCATGATAACATCCTCCGTTCATAAATTATTTTAACTACGGCTTGTGGCTTGTGATTTTTGTGATTCAAACAACAAGCGAATCTTTCGGCGTAAGTCCTAACCACTTATCACATAGGATATATAGCCAATATCCACAACTACCTTTTCGGCATTTTGTTGTTTCTCTCTGTGCAACAACCCTATCAAAATCCTATTTGTCGTCGCTACAGATACCCCGCACAATTCTCGCACATAGACATTCATAATATAGTCGTGAGTCGTGGGTTTTAGGATAAACCTCAATTTTCTTCCGGCGGAAGGCCTTCTCATCTATTTTTCGATCGCTCATTTCAGCACTCGCTCTAGTTGCTTCTTTGAGTGATGCCTTGATTGCTGACAGTACAAGCTAAAAAAATACCGTGGACTCTTTGGTATCATTGGAGACGTTACACACATTACAATGCTCCTGCTAGCTATCATGGATGATAGACTCTACCGGGAGCCAGACAGTCACCGAATCTACTTAGGACGACAGCAGCATATACCCCAGGCGGCTCACCCGGCCATTCTTATCAGCAAAAGGACGAATCAGTTCCAGTTCATATTGAAACACACAACTGTAAATCGGCAGCTGTCCAATACACCTACAGACTTCGTTTCCATATGTCTGATTTCTTGTCCAAGCCGTATGTCAGAATGCAGTGAGCAGCTAATAGGTTATCTATTAAATATTGAGTTTATCATATCATGCATCGCTCATTTCATCAATCAAAAATAGTGCGTCGTTTGAGTGATGCTCCCTTTGAAGAAACAAAACAAGGCCGTGGATTTTTCCACGGCCTTGTCAGATGTAATGGATTTTGAGTCTGCTTCGTCTGTCACTGTGCCTAGTAGCCATTATAACATAAGATCACCAACATTAGGAAAGGCGGTTTTATGTATGGTTGCTGGACACTTGCGTGTGCAAAATGGATACTGGCAGATGATTTTATCTTACAAAGATAGCACGGGGAAACGGCGAACAAAATCGGTGACGACTCACTTGAAAGAAAAAGGAAACAAGCGGAGGGCAGAGGAGATGCTGCTGGATTTGCGCAGAGCATTTACGAAAGAACGGCAACATGCCCTACAACATGGGCCCATGTTTTCCGACTTTATGCGAGATTGGCTGGCGCAAATTCGTCCTACTGTAGCTCCCACGACGTTTGCATCCTATTGTCGGGTTGTCGAACAATCTATTATCCCATACTTTGAAGAAAGACAGATTACACTTCGGGCTCTGACAACCGGAGACATCACAAGCTATTATGACTGGCTGCTTCACAAAGGACTTTCCTCAACCAGCGTTTTGCGCCATCATGCCAACATTCACACTGCATTGGAAAAGGCGGTTGCTCTTGGCCTGATTGAAGCAAATCCAGCAAGGCAGGCGTCTAAACCTCGCAGGGCTGATTTTTTGCCGCAGACCTATTCCGCCGAGGAAGCTTCCCAGCTTTTAAATCTACTCCATGGACAAACTCTGGAGCTTCCTGTGGCGTTGGCTCTTGTGTTCGGCCTGCGACGCAGTGAGGTACTGGGACTTCGCTGGGAAGCCCTGGATTTGGAACGTAAATTGCTCTATGTCCGCTGTGCAGTCACGCAAACGTCTTTGCATGGAAAAAGCAAAGTGCACAGTCGGGAGGTATTGAAGCGAAAGGCGAGTTATCGCACCTTGCCCATTCCAGAAAATATACTGCCTTTATTATATCGGTATCAGCGGGAAAGCGGCTGGCTTTGCTTGGACGAGAGCGGTGTCCCTTTTCGTCCCGACCAGTTGAGCCGCCGCTTTCAGTCTTTTTTGCAGAAAAACAACCTGCGGAAGATACGGTTTCATGACCTGCGCCATAGTTGTGCCGGGATTTTGATTTCCTCTGGGGTTCCATTGCTGGAAGTACAGCAGTGGCTGGGACACAGCACTTATCAAACTACTGCGGATTTGTATGTCCACCTTGATTTTTCAACCAAACTGAAAAGTTCCGAAACCATCAACACAATTCTTGAAAAGGAGTAAAAAACATGAAATTACCGGACATTCACGATTTCAGCACTACCGCCCTATACCTACAAGCAACACAAATCCTGCACAGCTCACAGACGTTCTCTATCGAGGAGGAAGCACCAAACGAATTTGCGGCATTGTTTCAAACCGAAAAAGAACTTCTCCAAATCCGCTTGCAGCTGGAGGATGACCTGACTATACAATCCATCCTCAGCAGCGCCAGCGACGAGTGGATTCGTCCTTTTGTATTCGCTGTTTTGATCGCAGCAGATGCTATGCGAGGATATGGGGTATCCGATTGGGATACAGTCTGTGCAAGTGCTGCCTCTATTTCATAAGCAACTCTCATCGCCACTCGGACGGGTGGCGTTTTTTTATGCCTTTTTTAATGGACAGGCAATGATTGGCGGATTTGCGCATATTCTTTTCTATATCATAAAGGAGGATGATACCATGCCGAAAAACGCCCCTGTTGTACGTTGTGTTTTTGAGTCAGCCGAGAGAGCACTGCCGGAGCTTCTGGAAGAGTCCTTTCGGCTGTATCTTCACCGTATCCTTGCCGGATATGGAAAAGTCACGATACAATAATGTCGATGAATGGCCGCTTATCTCAGGAGGTATGGTATGTACTTAGAGATAAGCAACC
>ERZ1643247.2934-NODE-2934-length-12705-cov-6.008142_pt1 | contig 12705 bp, 8 predicted proteins | sample MGYA00579264_ERZ1643247 | MGnify/ENA primary metagenome ERZ1643247 (study PRJEB29033, sample SAMEA4952262) | chicken gut metagenome | biome: Broiler Chicken; feature: Gastrointestinal Tract; material: Caecum | place: Ireland | collected 2018 | study: Broiler... | reverse complement strand
GGAGTATCGCCTTGCCAAGGCGAGGGTCGCGGGTTCGAATCCCGTCTCGTGCTTTAAAACTGGATTATTCCAGTTTTTTTTATGAAAAAGAATTCTGACAAAAAGAATTCTGCTTTATTTCTTATCTACAGGGATTTTTTCCCTGTTTCTATATATAATATAGCGCTATCGCCAAATGGTAAGGCACTGGATTCTGATTCCAGCATTTCCAGGTTCGAATCCTGGTAGCGCTGCTAGAAAACTATCTGATAAAATGATTTCTGTCAGATAGTTTTTTTATTACATCAGAACTCTTTGTTATTTCACCGGAAAATACTTTGCTGGCGAAAACACATTGTATTCTCTGACTTTTTTTGATATAATACCATAAAATGCGCTGCAGGAACCGCGTATGGTTTATGGCCAGCGGATAAGCAAGATAACTGAAAGGAAAGTGAATTATGTCTTTATTAAAAGATTGGCGGGAATTCGCCTACAGTCATGATGACAGAACACAGGAAGGACAGCGTTTCTGGATTGATTATTTCCAGCAGGAGAAGGCTGTATATGAGCAGATTCTTTCGACACCGGATGAGCCGGTGAGCGGTACAGTGGCAGAACTGGCCGAGAAGTTTAACATGGAGCTGACATATTTTGTCGGATATCTGGACGGTATCAATGACAGTCTGAAGACTCCGAATCCTATCGAGGAGATGGATGAAAACACGGTAGTTTCTCTTGATTATGATAAGGAGAAATTATACTATAATATGGTAGGAGCCAGAGCAGAATGGCTGTATAATCTGGAGCAGTGGGATAATCTGCTGACACCGGAGCGCAGAAAGGAACTGTATCGTGAACAGAAGAGTTCAACAACAGTTGTGAAGCCTCCTAAGATCGGACGAAATGATCCATGTCCATGCGGAAGCGGCAAAAAATATAAAAAATGCTGTGGCAGAAACTAAAATAAATAAAAAGTGACAGTTCAGCATCCGGTTTACATCACAGGATGCTGATTTTTTTACACGAAACTCGGATGTTCATACAGATGCGATTAGCAGAATGGAGAGAGTATGCAAAACAAATATAATGCGATGCAGGCCGATATTGTGCTGGGAGATATGGAAGCGTCGTCAGTTATGCAGAAGACCCCGGTGGAAACCGTGAAATCCATATTGAGCAGAATAGGAATAGAGTTTGAGGAAGGTTTGCCAAAAGAGACTTATATCACTGCATGGAAAGAAGAATTTTATAATAACAGCGAGTGGATCCTGAAAATGATTCCCCGGCATTTTCTGGAATTTCTGCTGTCCGTCTGGGAAAAAAGCGAAATAGAAATTAGTCTGGAAGAGTGGGATTATCTGGAATATTTAAAAATTTTCGGGCTGGTTACATACAAAAAAGGTAATCCTATTACCGATGAGCCTAATGTTATTTATATTATTCCCGAGATGAGGGATCGGTTTTATTTTTTGCTGAAAAGCAAAAAGAGCAGGGCACTTATGGAACAATACGAAGAGTGGGAAAAGATCATCTGCGGCCTGATGTATTATTATGGAATGACGGAAGTCCCGGTTCTCCATGAATCATTCATGCGGGTGACAAAACGTATGCTCCCGTACGGGGAATTCGTAACGTTTTTAAAATGCCGCTGCCCGCTCTGGTCCTTTGGCGTGCTTCTCAGAGACGTTCAAAAAAAGAAAAATTATTATCAATGCGTCAACGTGGAAAATCCGGAAATACTGTTGATGTATATTCAGCAGCACAATGATTTATCATATAAAAATATTGAGAAAGAAGATCTGTTTTATATAAGCGAAGCAGCGGGAATAGATAACCGGTGGAGAGGCGTTTCTGAACTGGGCTCTTTCATGATAGATGAAATGCATATGAATTATTACCGGGCAACAGTAATGGTAAAAACCCTTCTTCTCATGATTCAGAACGGATGTGAATGGGGAGATTTGAAGGAAAAAATGGCGGTGCTGCATTTTGAATCGGCAGAAATAGAAGAGAAGATTCATGATATAGTAAAGACTCTATATGAATATACGCCGCTCTATGAATTAAAGGGATATTCAAGAAAAGAATATGAGAAAATGTTCCGCCAAAAACAGTTGAAAAAGAAAAGAGAAATGTTTACAATTATAAATGGAAGAAAAAGAGAATAACAGGAGGGTGTTTTCTATGGGTGACAAAAAGAATGTATATGTAATCGGACATAAAAATCCGGATACAGACAGTATCTGCGCGGCCATTTCCTATGCTTATCTGAAAAATGAGATAGCTGCCAGAGACGGTCTGGACTATTTCTATATTCCTGCCAGAAACGGTCATGTTAATGAAGAGACACAGTTTGTTTTAAAACATTTTGATGTACCGCAGCCGCTTTATCTGACAGATATCCGTCCGCAGGTACTTGACATTGAAATCAGAAAAACCGCAGGAATTTCTGCGGATTTATCGCTGAAAAAAGCATGGGATATCATGCGTACATCAAGAATAGTTTCTTTGCCGATTCTCGATAACGAGGAGCTTGCAGGAATCATTACAGTCGGTGATATTGCTTATTCAGACATGGATGTATATGACAATATGATTCTGTCAAAAGCGGGAACCAGCTATAAAAATATTGTGGAAACCATCGATGGAGAGATGGTTGTCGGTGATATGGATGGCAATTTTGATGAAGGACATGTTCTGATCGCCGCGGCTAACCCTGATATGATGGAAGACATCATTGAGCCGTATGATATGGTTATTCTGGGTAACCGCTATGAGTCACAGTTATGTGCCATTGAGATGGAAGCGCAGTGTATCATTGTCTGCATGGGCGCTCCGGTATCTAAAACAATCCGCAAGCTGGCAAAAGAACGTGGCTGCCGTATCATCGTCAGCCCGTATGACACATACATTGTGGCGAGACTTATCAACCACAGTATGCCGGTTAGGTATTTTATGACAACAGAGAATCTGACAACCTTCCGTACCGTGGACTTTGTGGACGACATTCAGGAGATCATGGCAAAGAAACGGTTCCGTGATTTCCCGATCGTGGATACACAGAATAAATATGTCGGTATGATCTCCCGCCGGAACCTGCTGGATCTGGACAGAAAGAGAATCATCCTTGTGGACCACAATGAGAAGACACAGGCAGTGGATGGTTTTGAAGAGGCAGATATTCTGGAGATCATCGATCACCATAGACTGGGCAATTTGGAGACCAATGCGCCTTTGTTTTTCCGTAATCAGCCGGTGGGATGTACTTCCACTATCGTGACGCAGATGTACATGGAAAATGACATCAGCATTCCGCCATATATCGCCGGTCTCATGTGCTCCGCTATTATTTCGGATACGTTAATGTTCCGGTCTCCGACCTGTACGGCCATTGACCGTCTCATTGCAGAGAAGCTTGCAGGTATTGCGGAGATAGATATCGAAGATTATGCGAAGAATATGTTTGATGCCGGCAGCAATCTGACAGCGAAATCTGCAAAAGAAATTTTCTATCAGGATTTCAAGAAATTCAATGATAATAAGATTAATTTTGGCGTAGGTCAGATCAGCGCCATGAATAAAGAACAGCTTTCCGCCTGCAAAGAAAAGCTTCTTACCTATATGGCGGAAGTAAAAGACAGCTATAAGCTGGATATGCTGTTCTTCATGCTGACAGATATTCTCACAGAGTCAACCGAGCTTCTGCTCCTTGGCGATATGTGTAAGGAAGTTTTGGAGGGAGCTTTCCCGGTAAAGGTTGAGGGAACGTCCGTGGAGCTGCCAGGAGTTGTATCAAGGAAGAAACAGTTAATACCGGCGATTTTGGGACAGCTTCCGAAATAGAGAATAGTTTTGCTTTCAAATGAAAGAATATTGCTGTTTTCAAAAATAATACACAATGTTACTGGGAATTGAACAATTTTTTCCTCTAGTTTAACATGAAATTTTAACGGAAGTAGTGTATTATAATAAAAGTAATCCCCTAAGTTAAAGGTTAGTATTATATGGAAGATGTCCACAGTGAGTTTTGCCCCTCATTGTGGACATTTTTCATTTATAGAAAAAAATTTTTTCGTTTGAAATATTTTTCATTAAGATATGAAGAAAAAATGAAATAAAAAGCACAGGGAGAAAAGGAAATTAGAAATGTTGTCTTATCAGAATAACATAGTAAAAACCTCCGTGCGGAAACTGGTGGAATTTTTTCTGCGCAGCGGCGATATTGAGACGGGGAGCAGTCTGGTCTCCGATCCGGAAGCGATGCAGGAGGGAAGTCGTCTGCACCGGAAAATTCAGCGTTCCAAAAAAGCAGGGTACCGCAGCGAGGTGCCCCTGAAAATGAGCTGGCGCCGGGACGGTTACGAGCTGGTGCTGGAAGGCCGGGCGGACGGCATCGATTCGGCGGAGTACGAGGACGGCGACGCACGGGATGAGAACGAAAGCGCTGTCAGGCGCGTCCCCCTCATCGATGAAATAAAATGTGTGTATAAGGACGTCCGGCAGATCGAGGAGGCGGAGCCCCTCCATCTTGCCCAGGCCAAGTGCTACGCCTATATGCACGCCGGCCCTGCGGGACATAAGGATGTGCTTGTACAGATCACCTACTGTAACATGGAGACAGAGGAAATCAAATATATCACGCAGCATTACGATATGGAGGAGTTGGCGCAGTGGTTTGACGATCTGATGGATCAATATAAACTGTGGGCCGATATGTATGTGGAAGCGAGACGGCGGCGGGATGACAGTATCAAAGCAATGGTTTTTCCGTTTTCCTACCGGCCCGGGCAGAAAAAGCTGGCTGCCATGGTTTATCGTTCCATCAATGATGGGAGAAATATTTTTCTGCAGGCACCCACAGGAGTGGGAAAGACCATCTCTACCCTGTATCCTGCCCTGAAAGGCCTGGGGGAGGGAAAGGCGGAGCGGGTTTTTTACCTGACGGCCAAGACCATCACCCGGACGGTGGCGGAGCAGACCCTTCTGCTGCTGCAAAAACAGGGGCTTTCCATGAAAGCGGTGACCATCACCGCCAAGGAGCGCATTTGTGATAATGAAGTGATGGAATGTAACCCGGCGGCATGTGCGAAAGCCCGCGGACATTTCGACCGGATTAACGGGGCGCTTTATGCGCTGCTGACAGAGAGGGAGATTATACGCCGGGAGGATATTCTGGAATACAGTGAAAAATATCAGGTATGCCCCTATGAACTTTCCTTCGAGGCGGCCGGGTGGGCGGACTGCATTACCTGCGATTATAATTATGTGTTTGATCCTCATGTTAACCGTAAAAGCCTGTTTGGAGAAAAAAGCGGCAGTGTGCTTCTCATTGACGAGGCCCATAATCTTCTTGACAGAGCACGGGAAATGTATAGTGCTGTTCTTAAGAAAGAAGACTTTGTGAGAATGAAAAAGTTGTTCCGCGATAAAAATAAAAGTATCGTCAGAAAGCTGCAGAACTGCAACCGTGAGCTTCTGCGCATGAGTAAAAATGTGGAGGAAATTGCAGAGAACATTGACAGCCTCTATTATCCGCTGTTCTGGCTGCTGGGTACCATGGAAGATTATCTGAAGGATCATCCGGAGATGGAAAACCGGGAGGAAGCGGTGGAGTTTTATTTTCAGGCAAGACATTTCTTTATGATCCTGGATACCATGGAAGACGGATATGAGATATACGGTGAAGGCGGGGAAACTCATCTGAAAGTGCACCTGTTCTGCGTTGACCCCTCCTCCCGGCTGGCGGAATATCTGGAAAAATGCCGGGCAGGCATCTTTTTTTCTGCCACCCTTCTGCCCATCCGGTACTACCGGCAGCTTCTGGGCGGCAGCGGTTCCATGGACGCATTCAGCGTGTCATCGCCCTTTGAGAAGGAACGAAGACTGCTCGCTGTCGCGTCGGATGTGACCAGCCGCTACAGCCGGAGGGGAACGGAACAATATCAGAAGATGGTGCGGTATCTGGAGGAGACAATCTCTGTGAAACCGGGAAATTATATGATTTTCTTCCCGTCCTATGAGATGCTGTCGCAGGTTCTTGCGCTGGCGGAGGAGAGCACCCTGTCTCTGGCCGCCGATTTTCTCGTGCAGAGTACGTCGATGAGCGAGACGGAGCGGGAGGAGTTTCTTGACGCTTTTCGGGAAGAGAACAGCAAGTCTCTCATAGGATTCTGTGTGTTGGGAAGCATTTTCTCCGAAGGCATCGACCTGACAGGCCGCCGTCTCATCGGCGTGATGATCGTTGGGACCGGGATTCCGCAAATCTGTGAAGAACGGGAACGGATCCGGGCGTATTTTGACAGGAAGGGCAAAAAGGGGTATGATTATGCGTACCGGTATCCAGGCATGAATAAAGTTTTGCAGGCTGCGGGGCGCGTGATACGTACTGCCGAAGATACAGGGACTATACTTCTGATGGATGACCGTTTTTTGCTGAGGGAAAATCAAATGCTTCTGCCGGAGGAATGGGACAGCTACTATGAGGTGAATCTTTACAATTATGAAAAGGTACTGGAACAGTTCTGGGAGAAAGTGCAGGAAACGTTTATGACAGAAGAATAAAATCCGGAGATGACTTTATGCCGGGATGATTTCAGAAAATACCGGCGATAATACAGACATTTTGATAAACAGAGAAGAAAAATATAAAATAACATATCAGAGAAAGAGAAAATGAGATATAATAACTTACAGGAGGCAGTTTTCTTAAAAAGGCCCAATCGGTTCAGAGCACATATCTGCATTGGCGGCCAGGAAGAAATCTGTCATGTGAAAAACACAGGAAGACTGGGAGAACTCCTTCTGCCGGGCGTTCCGGTTCTGGTGGAACCGGCGGCGGAGGGCAGCAGCCGCAAGACAAAGTATTCGTTAATCTGTGTGAAGAAGGATGGGAAGTGGGTCAACATTGATTCCCAGGCACCCAACCGGCTGGCAGAAGAATGGATTGCGGAAGGCGGTCTGTTAGAGGACGTTACATTTATAAAGAGAGAGCAGAAATACGGCAGCTCCCGCTTTGACCTCTATGTAGAGGCCGCCGGAGAGAAATGGTTCATCGAAGTGAAGGGCGTGACCCTCAACGCAGGAGGGACCGCCATGTTTCCGGATGCGCCCACCGAGCGGGGAAAGAAGCATGTGGAGGAACTCATTGCCTGTCAGAAAGACGGGTATCGCGCCGGTATCCTTTTTGTGATTCAGATGAAGGGAGTCAGCCGGTTCGCACCATTTGAGGAAAGACAGCCGGAGTTCGCGGAAGCGCTTCGCCTGGCGCAGAAGGCGGGCGTCATGATCCGCGCGGTGGACTGCATTGTGGATAAAGACAGTATCCGGATCGACAGTGATGTGGCTGTCCGGCTGTGAAGGAGGAACTATGTTTGCATATTGGAAATTGATTACCACCCCCCTCATTGGCGCGGTGATAGGATATGCCACCAACTGGGTGGCGGTGAAGATGTTGTTTCGGCCGAGAGAGGAGATCCGCCTTCTTGGATGGCGTCTGCCCTTTACGCCGGGAGTGATCCCAAAGGGAAAAGGACGGCTTGCCAGAGCGGTCGGCCGGGCTGTGGAACAGCAGCTTCTCACGGAAGAAGTATTGAAGGAAGTTCTTCTGTCAGAGGAGAAAAAAGCGGCGGTGCGGGAGGAAGTTTCTGCCTGGGTGGAGAACAGAAAGGCGTCGCAGGATACGCTGCGCGAAGCGGCGGAGAATGTATTTTCCACTGAACAGGTGGAGGATTTCATCGAGAGTGCTGAGGAAACCGTGACTGATAAAGTATTTGACAAGGTCCTGCAGATGAATGTGGGAGAAATCATTGCCGACAAAGTCATGGAAATCGCCAAAGATAAGCTGAAGGATTCCATGTTCGGAATGATGCTTGGAGGCTCCATGCTGGAGCCCATCGCCAGACAGGTGGAAGAGAAGATAAACGAGTACGTGGCAGAGTACGGAAGATCTGTGGTGGAGCAGATGGTGCTGGATGAATCGGAAACACTGCAGCAAAAGACAGTGGGAGATACATTTACACAGTTGGAGGCTTACGGCGTGGATATTCCGGAACTGGTTGTGAAACAGTACGAGTCTATGGTATCGGAGAAGCTGCCGAAGGTGCTTGATAATCTGCATCTGTCTTCTATTGTGGAAGAGCGTATCAACGCCATGAATGTGGAGGAGGTGGAAGAACTGATGCTTTCCATCATGAAAAAAGAGCTTGGTGCAGTAGTAAATCTTGGCGCGTTGATCGGACTAATCCTCGGTCTTGTCAATGCGGCGATTTTGTATATATAAGAGATCCGGACGAACCGGAGAAAGGAGAAGGGGATATGAATGATAAAGTAAAACAGTTAAAAGAGATCGTGGACAACACAGATAATCTGGTGTTTTTCGGAGGAGCGGGGGTTTCCACGGAAAGCGGGATTCCGGATTTCCGAAGCACCGACGGACTTTATAATATGAAATACAAATATCCGCCGGAGACTATCGTGAGTCATACATTTTTTGTGCGGCGGACAGAGGAATTCTATGAGTTCTACAAGGACAAAATGATGGCCCTCGACGCGAAACCGAACAAGGCCCATTATAAGCTGGCTCAGTGGGAAAAAGAGGGCAAATGCCGGGCGGTGGTGACTCAGAATATCGACGGTCTCCATCAGATGGCGGGAAGCAAGAAGGTACTGGAGCTTCATGGAAGTATTCACAGAAACTACTGCACCAAATGCGGCAAATTTTTTGACGCTGCCTACGTGAAGAACAGCGAGGGCGTGCCGCGCTGCGACGCCTGCGGCGGTTTGGTGAAACCGGATGTGGTTCTCTATGAGGAAGGTTTGGACAGCCAGACGATCTCGGACGCCGTCTATGCCATTTCCCAAGCGGATGTGCTCATCATCGGCGGCACTTCGCTGGCAGTGTATCCGGCAGCGGGAATGATTGATTATTTCCGGGGAAGTCACCTGGTGCTCATCAACCGTTCCTCCACGCCGAGGGACAGTCAGGCGGATCTGGTGATTAACGACAGTATTGGAGAGGTATTTGGACAATTATGACAGAAATCTGTTTTGATGTGCTTGGCATTGCGCCCACAAAAGACGAGACAACCATAAAAAAGGCATACCGGAAACTGCTGCATTCCGTGAATCCGGAGGATGATATGCAGGGATTTCAGAGACTGCGCACAGCCTATGAGGAGGCGTGCCGCTATGCCAGAAAAAAGGAAGACGTGCGGGAAAAGAGCGCATCAGAGCAGTTTATGGATCGCTGCAGAGAGGTCTATGCTTCTTTCTTTCGCAGAATACGCCCGGAGGAGTGGGAAGCTCTTTTTGACGATCCGGTCTGTGTGAATCTGGAGACGGAGGAAGAGGTGCGCAGGGCCTTCCTCACCTTTTTGATGGAACATTTTCATTTTCCTGCGGAAGTGTGGAAATGTATTGACAGGACGTTTGATATCAGCGGAGACCGGAGGACGCTCACCGAATGGTTCCCGGAGGATTTCGTGGATTATCTGTGCCAGGCGGCGCAGGACGAGGGGATTCTCAACTATGATCTGTTTGAAGGCAGGGAAAGCGATGATTTTGACGGCTATATCGAAGCGTATAACCGGTTCCGCCAGTTCACGGATCTGGGGATGATGGACCAGGCGAAGCAGGAGCTCGCGCACCTCAGAACATTTACGGTGTATCACCCGTATGGAGAGATCGAGGAGGCGCGGATTCTCCTTAATGAAGGAAAGAAAGACGAGGCGGGAGAGATTTTCGTCCGTCTGGGCAGAGCCTATCCTGACGAGGAGCGCATTGTCAGCTGCTACGGGCAGTTTCTTCAGATGGAGGGACGCTGGGAGGAGCTTCGGGGGATCTATGACAGGCTTCTGGAGCATTACCCGGATTCTGCCGCCGCCAGGAGCGGGAAGGCGGAGGAACTGATTCATGACGGAGCGTACCGGGAGGCAAGGGAGATCGTCCTTGATCTGCTGGAGTACAGCCCGCAGGATGAGCGGCTGATGAAAGATCTGATGGACGCAAATGTGTTTATGATCGGGGAGCTGGAACCTTTGAGGGCGGCCGGAGAGCTTGATCAGGAGGGACTGATGGACCTTGGCTGGTGCTATTATCAGAATATGAAGTTTGAGGATGCGCTGGCGGTTCTTGATTCCTTCACTCCGGATGAGGAGCATGTGCTGGATTATCATAATCTGAAAGGCCGGGTTTATCTCACCATGGATAAAAATGAGGATGCGCTTGTGCATCTTCAGCCGTGGCTGGAGGAGATCCTCAAGCTGAAGCCGGACGGAACCAAGAAGACGCAGCGGCGCCTGGCAAGACTGGGGTATGCCTATTACACTATCGGTTCTGCGAAGGCGGCGATTTTTCTTCGCGGAGGAGAAGAAAGCGGCTTGGCGGAGGCCATGGAGTATTTTGATAAAGCCATTGCAGCAGAGACCGAGGAGAGTCAGATTGTCAGTTATTATCATACGGTGGCGGATATCTGGCGTCAGAGAAAAGAATACGGGAAGGTTGTCGACGCCTGCGACCAGATGCTCATGCGCAATCAGGGATATTATCCGGCGGTGCTTCTGAGGCAGGAAGCCTGCCTGCATCTGGGCATGTATCAGCAGGTGGCGGACGATTACCAGAGAGCGGTACATATGTATCCGTATTATGGTAGACCTTATGCGACACTGATAAAAATGTACTTTATGTTTGGAGAGTATGATAAAGTACAGGAAATATTATCTCTGACAGAAGATAACAAGATACAAAGCGATGCTCTGCAGATTCTCACCGCGAGATACCGGGCAGTGACGGCCCGGAACCGGGAGGATCTGGAGGCGGCGCTTCACATTTTAGATGTACTGAAAGAAAAAGGATGGAGCTATGCTTCCGATGTGGAACAGAATGAGTGGAGCGAGGTGGATTACCGCCGGGGGCTGATCCTTACAGACCTTTCCCGTCTGCCGGAGGCGAAGGAAGCCCTGGAAGCGTCCATGGCGGACGGCGGGGAAGATGTTTCCCGGCTGTTTGGCTACGCCGCGATTCTGATGCAGAGCGGAGAGTACGACCAGGCCATTGAGAATCTCCGGAAAGCGCTCAAGTATGTGCCGGATGATACGGGGATTCTGTACCGCATCGGCTGGTGCTATAAACTGAAAGGAGACTATAAGAAAGCGCTGCCGTTTATGAAGCAGGTGCTTTCCCTGGACCCGGAGCATTCGAGGGTCCGCCATGTGATCGTGGAGCTCTATGAGCGGCTGGCCAGAAGAGAAGAGGACAACGAGTATTATCTGCTGGCGCTTCCTTATATGGAAGAGCAGGTGGAGAAATATCCTGAAGAATATTATCTGGTGGAAATGGGACTTCTGTATCTGGATATGGATGAGTATGAAAAGGCTCTTGTCTGGTTCGAGAAGGCCAGAGAAAAAAATCCGGAGAGTGTTTTTGCCTGCAATAACGCAGGAAACTGTTATCTTTCCATGAATATGCCGGAGAAGGCGGAGCCTCTCTTTCTGGAGGCAGCGCGCCTCATGAAGAATGAAATCACTCCTCTTCCGTATAATAATCTTGCGAAATGTTACCGCATTATGGGAGAGTACGAGGCGGCGCTTCTCTGTTATAAGAAAAACATGGAGCTGTTTCCGGACAGCGCCGACATGTATCTGCTGCTGGGGGATTTTTACCGGGAAAATGAACAGTACAGCAAGGCGGTTGCCACTTACGAGGAGGGAATGAGCAAAACGGATACCCCTGCGCCGCTGGAGCTGGAGATGTTAAGAACTTACGGGATGAAAGGCGATTACGCCATGGCGTCTTCCCTCATGCAGAGGCTTCGGAGAAAATATCCGGAGGACGCCGTATTATGTCAGCTTGCCGGTGAGGTGTATCTCTTCGGTTTTGAAAAGGGAGAGGAGGCGGCGGTTTATCTGGAGACCGCGCTGCGTCTGTGTGAAAAGAACGAGAACCGGGAATGTCAGCTTGGCAGTCTTTATCTGCTGGGACGGTGCCGGCAGTTTCTTGGGGAGAGAGAGAAAGCCGCCCGATGCTTTGAACAATATCTTGAGGTTTGCCGGGGCAGGGACGGACGTTCCCGCAAATATGAGGAGTTTTTTGGAGAAAGAGGCCGCCGGAAATTCCGGATCGGCTGTGCATGGCTGTTTTTGGGTGAGGTTGCGGAGGCAGAGCGCTGTTTCCGGGAGATGCACACGGAAAAATACCGCTGTGACGGCTGTGCCAGAGCCTGCTGCTATGAGAAAATGCTTGGGGAGGCCATGATTCTTTTTGCCAGAGGAGATGTAAGCCGGGCCATTCAGAAATATAAAGAGGCGGCGGAGAAGGTTCCCGATGATATGGAACATCGATTTGAATATGAGCAGATGAAGAAATGGGAGGAATCACCATGATTATTGGAATAGATCTGGGGACAACAAATTCTCTGGCGGCGTATTACACCGAGGATGGCCCCAGAATCATACCGAACCGGCTGGGGGAACGCCTGACGCCCTCCGCCGTGAGCATAGATGAGAATGACCAGGTATATGTGGGAAAGACTGCCCTGGAACGAATGGCGGTCCACCCGGATGAGGGAGCCAGCCTTTTTAAGCGGAGTATGGGAAGCAGAAAGGAGTTCCACCTGGGTGGCAGAACATTTTCTGCGGAGGAACTGTCATCCTTTGTGCTGCGTTCCCTGAAGGAGGATGCAGAGTATTATCTGGGACAGGAGGTGACCGAGGCGGTCATCAGTGTCCC